>Ga0116218_1001841_pt1 | contig 12656 bp, 13 predicted proteins | sample Sb_taG_2_FD_88966 | JGI IMG/M metagenome (GOLD analysis project Ga0116218, IMG submission 88966) | Peat soil microbial communities from Weissenstadt, Germany - Sb_50d_5_LS metaG | ecosystem: Environmental > Terrestrial > Soil > Wetlands > Peat | place: Germany: Weissenstadt | collected 2010-09-21 | reverse complement strand
TTTGTGCATATTGCACAAATTATCTTCAATATACATTGTTTATTAATAACTTGCATTCATGGCATGAAATCTGTAAGATGGGCTAAACAAATGCCAGGAGAAATGTATGTCATATCAGAATCAGCCTTCCTCGGCACCATTACCTTCGCAACAAGAGGCTCAGACTACATTGAGTAAACCTCGTTTTGCCCGAGTTCGCCGATGGCTGAGAAGCCGAACAGGTCGTGTACTCATCCCACTTGCAGCGTTATTGCTGGGAATAGCGATTGGCATTATTGCCCTATTTCTCTTTGGTGAATCAGGAGTGGGGCCAATAGTTGTAGTGCCTGCATCTTCCAAGGGAGTCATTACTGTAGAAGCTGATAGGTCATTCATTACTCAGCTTGTAACGAGGAATTTGGATAGTTCTGGTCTGCCAGGTCAAATACAAAATGTCAATGTGAATCTGGTACAGGGCAGTCAAATGATTGTGAGTGGAGAGGATACATTTACTATATTGGGCGTTCAATTAAACAGACCTTTTACTTTTAATGTGCAGTTTTATGTAAGTTCTTGCTTTCTAAAGATACATATTGTACACGCAGATTTCAGCAATATTCCCGTAACAAGCTTTGCTCAAAGCTTTGAAAGCCAGATCAATCAGCAGTTGCAGCAGAAGCCTGAAGGGCTTCCCAGTGGCTTTCAATACTGTACAACGGGTGTGAGAACCGAGCCTGGGGGGATTTTTGTGACATATGCGGCAATACCTGTTTAGGAAAAATGGTATATTTATTTATCAATTTTAACTATCGATTTTAAACACATGTGAATTCTGGCATGCACTGTATCCAAGCACAACAATTGATTTTCTGTTATAATAGCTCAATAGGCGTTATTAGGAAGGAATGTCTGGTCAGTCTCCATTGTGTTCAAATTGGGACACAAAACCTGTATTGAAGCGACTTCTTCTCAAAAAGGAGCCAGGTCTATGTCAGAAACACCAGCGTTGAACCCTACTGACCTTCTTTATCACAGCCACGAGGAGATTCGAGCTCTTCAGAATCAGCGATTTCGGCATCAGGTTGCCCTCTGTTTCCGAGCACACCCCTTCTACCAGGAAGTCTTCAGTCGTCTCAAACTCACTCCAGACGACTTTCAGACCATCGAGGATGTACAGAAGTTGCCCGTCACGACCAAGCAAGACTATCTGCGTAATCCGGAGGCCTTTCGCTTGACGCCGTTGCCTGACTTCCTTCCCCTGGAGCGCATCCTGTATAATGTGCACTACACGACCGGAACGACAACAGGCATCCCTGCACCGTTTTTCAATACCACCTATGATTTCTTCGCCGGAGGCGAACCATTCAAGCGTTTAGCCAGTATTGTCGGTATGACGGCCCAGGATATCGTGATCAACCTTTACCCACTCACGCCTTTCCCGCATCTCACCACCCTCTTTCCGAGCGGTGTTATGACTATTGGCGCCTCTGTGGCCAGTCCACCGATGAGTGTACTCGATCCCACCTCCCCAAATCTGGATGAGGTTGTTTGGATGATCGAGCGGCATAAAGGAACGGTCCTGGGTGGTATCCCGAGCTATGTGCACAGGGTCATTATGCGGGCCGAGGAACTAGGAGCCGACTTCAGCCGGGTTCATCTCGTCCTGGTGGCCGGGGAGCCTTGCCCACGTGGCACGCGGGAGGATATGCGACGGCGCTTGCTGCGAGTGGGAGCCAACAGGCACGATCTGACCATCAGGAGTGGCCTCGGCTTCACCGAGATGCAGGGCAGCACGGCTGAATGCGTCGAGTTGGGCGGTAGCCACATCCCGGCACCAGACCAGTTCTACTTCGAGGTGCTTGACGAGCAGAGCCATTCGCAGCTGCCGGATGGAAAGCCCGGCCTCTTCACCATAACCCACCTTGACAGGCGCGGCACCGTCCTGCTGCGCTACGCAATCGGTGATCTGACTGCGATCAGCAATCAGGCCTGCCCACATTGCGGTCGACAAGGACAGCGTATTATCTCCAATACGGTACGTACATTCGAACTGGCCATGTTCAACGGTACCTTGATCAATCCGGATGGCATCAAGGAAGCCATTGCCACCGTCGAGGGTATCGAAGAGTACCAGATCGTTTTTACGAAAGAGCAGGAAGGTGACCCGTCCTCCCAAGACGTGTTGCTCGTGCGTGTCACCGTGCAGCCAGCTCAGCAGGAGCGGGTGAGAACAGAGCTGGTGGCAAAAGTGACAACGGCAGCTTCGATGCGTCCCTCCATCGAGTTTGTGGACAGCAGGAGCGAGATTTTCGACCCTGGCCAGAAATTTAAGGCGACCAGGGTGGTCGATCTGCGTCCGACGGAAGAGGTATGAAGCCGCTCATAAGGACGAGACTGCAGATTCATACGAGTTGATGCTCCACGGCATAGCGCGTGGCTGCGGCTCTGGAGGTAACACCGAGCTTGTTGTAGATGGAACTGAGATGGCTGGTGACGGTACGTGGGCTGATGATGAGCTGCTCTGCCACCTGGGAGTCGGTCAAGCCGCGGGCCACCCAGCGGAGGACCTCCACCTCCCGTGCCGTCAGTCCGGCCGGGTTGGCTGAGATGTTCCCGAGAGGGAGCGATCCTGCGTTAATGGAGAGTGTGGCCGCTTTCCCCTGTGCGGCTAGCGCCTGTTTTGGGGTCATGGCGCGACCCTGCGCCCAATAAGCGGAAAAGATCCGCTTGCCAATGGAACTGCGTGCAGCGACCACCCTTTCTTTATAGGTGGCGCGCTCAACAGGCGGAATGGGTGCTCCTATTGTTTCTCGCAAGGCCTCTGCCGCTCCCCAGAGTTGTGCTGCCCAGAGGACATTGACAAGCGAAGCCTCTCCTGCGGCGATGGCTCCTGCTACTCTTTCCAAACAAGAGGCGATCTCGACCGTATCACTCGCCTCCTGAGCTTCGGTCAGGCTCTCTTCATAGAGTAGACGCGCTTTCACCCAGTTCTGCTGCACCGCAGCAATGTCCCCCAGATGGGAGAGCGAACGAGCTATACCCCTCCGATTGTTTAGCTCCCTAAAGAGCGTCAAGCTCTGCGAAAGCCTCGTGTGTGCCAGAACAACATTTCCTTGCTGAAGAGCGAGTCGTCCCAGGAGTTGGTAACATTCAGCAATGCCCCACATTTCGCCAATCTCCTTGAAGAGCGCTTCAGCTTCTGTGAGCAAAGAGCGTATAGGTAGGATGTCACTTGGAGAAAGGGCATGCACCCAGGCCAGGTGGAAAAGTGACCACGCGATTCCTCTCTTGTTTCCTAGCTCCCGCTGCATGGCCAGGGTCTGCTCGAACAGAGCCTGTGCCCTGATATACTCTCCCTGATTGGTGACTACCACTCCTATCCAGAAGAGCGACACGAGGCTTCCGCCAGTATCGCCTACTTCTCGAAAGAGCATCAGGCTCTCCGAAAGCCTGGAATGGGCCACGGCAAGATTGCCTTTCAACAAAGAAAGCCATCCCAGTAGATAGAGTGTGCGTGCAACAACGGCTCTATCTCCCAACTCACGGCTCCGAACCAGGTTCTCCTGGCACAGCGCTTCCCCCCACGCATAGTCGGCCTGGGAGACGGCCAGGAGAACGGCATCGTTGAGGGCCTTTGAGCGCCAGGACGGCAGGCTCCCCTCACTTTGCGCCAGGACCTCCTCCAGGAAGGTCCGCCCCTCACGAAAGTGCCCACGGACCTGCCAGAAGCTGCGCAACGCTACTCCAAACCTGTAGGCTTTTTCCAGGCGGTCCTGATCCTTCCCTTTCTCGCGTGACCATCGCATTGCTGCTTGCAAGTTGTCGTGGTCTCGCTCTAGCCGTTCCAACCACACGGAGTGCTGAGGACCTTCTGATGCTTGAGCTGCTTGCTCGGCCAGCGCCAGGTAGTAGAGTGCGTGCGCTTGTCGGGCTGCCTCCGTTTCCTCACATAAGGAGAGCATCTCTTGCCCATACTCGCGGGTCATCTCTAGCATTCCGAAGCGTGGCTCTTCTTCCTCCTGATGTGTCTGGTACAGCAGGCTCTTATCGATGAGGGAGGCGACCCCATCTAAAACACTTGCCAGCTCGGCACCGACCCCGTTCTCAGGTGCGCAGCAGACTGCTGCCGCTGCCTGCAAGGTGCAACCGCCAACAAAGATGGAGATCTGGCGCAAAAGCCGCTGCTCCCAGGAATTCAACAGGGAATACGACCAGGCAAGTGTATTGCGCAACGTCTGCTGGCGCACAGGCGCATCTTGTGGCCCGCTCGTTAAGAGCGGGAGGCGTTTCTCAAACTGTGACAGCAGCGCCTGTGGAGGGAGGTGTTTGATCCTGGCTGCTGCCAGCTCAATCGCCAGTGGCACCCCCTCCAGCCGTAGACAGATCTCGGCAATGGCGCGGGTGCTGGTACTGCTGATCTGGAACTCAGGCTGAAGCGTCCAGACACACTGGAGGAAGAAGGCGACGGCGGCATATTGCGATAAGGCCCCACTGTCTGCAAGCTGATTTGGGTCTGGCAGCGCTAACGGGGGAACCACATATTCGTGTTCTCCCCGAATATGCAGTCGGGTTCGACTGCTCACCAGTACCTTTAGTTGTGGGCAGGCAGCCAATAGCTCCGAGAGGAGCGGAGCTGCCGCTGCGACCTGCTCAAAGTTATCCAGCACCAGCAAAAAGTGTTGCTCTCGAAGGGAACCTTTGAGCTGATTGAGCACAGACTCCCTGGCGCTTTCTCTCAGACCCAGGGCATTGGCTATGGTGGGAGCAACCAATGCGGGATCGCGAAGAGTCTCCAGCGAGACAAAGCAGACACCAGCGGAAAAGTCCTGCCGCAGGTCAGTCGCAATCTGGAGCGCCATCCGCGTTTTGCCGATACCACCGGGGCCTGTGAGGACCAGGAGGCGTACCTGTGCGCGCCGAAGCAGCGCAATGACGGTTGCTACCTCAGGTTTTCGGCCAATGAGTGGTGTAAGCGATGTGGGGAGGGCATGTACGTTGAGCAGTTCAGTATGGGACTGAGATGTGACGGTTGGAGTCAGCATTGACCTCTGGTTGCCACTGAGAGTGTCCGCGTGTCCGAGAGAGGTCTGTTCGTCAGCTCTGTGCAGGCCATCGTCTGGATCATCACTAGTGTCAGGTTGGTCAACCAGCGTCGCAGCCACCAGGCCGAGTCGTTCTAGTGTGACCTCTTCTGTTTTCCCAAGATAGGCTTTACGGACCTTGCCGCCTGACTTGCGATAGATATACCAGTACCAGCCATGCCGTTTGCGCTCGCGTCGGACGGTGAACGTTCCAAGAGCATTCCTGAACGAAAAAGAGCGATTCTGTTCCTCGGCCAACCAGCTATACCATCTCTCGGAGCCGACAACGACCGGAGTGCGCTCATTCGCTTCCATATCGGGCACGTATAAGATATGGTCAGACACCACGGGAAGAGGCTTCTGTGGCATGGTATTCTCCTCGCCTGGGTAATCTACAACAGAGCAAGCGTTACGTAACCGCTTGTAATATAGCACGCGTTGGGTAACCCTGTCGAGAACAAGAATAAGAAGTGCGAGGAGTGGAGGTACCTCTGCTCATGATAGTGGAGGAGCCATTTCGTATAATAATGCTCCTGCCGCGCATCTCTCCATCATGCAAGAAGGGAAAATACGTACTCCACTACCGTAGTTTCTCGGATACACTTCCGCTTCAAAGTGAGTACACTCTCATCTGTAGGGTTTAATGCATAGTAGTTGAACACATCTGTTTTAGGCCTAAGTATGTCAACTCCCGAGAGGAAAAATTCATATCGTCAAGCAACATTTGCGACACAGGTCAGAAAGGATACAACTATGACCATGACAGCACAACATACTGTCACTCTTGTACAGACACTCTATAACTTGATGAATGACCACCAGTCAGACCCCGCCTGGCTCGATAAGTCTCTTACTTTTTTTGCAGAGGATTGCGAAGTTATGGATATCCCCTCAGGAATCACCTCCCGCGGTCCAGATGGCTACAAGCAGTTGATTTTGTTTTTCGAAGAGGGCTTCCCGGACAGCGGGATAGAAATTACCAACCTGTTTGCGACAGATGAACAGGCGGTTGTTGAGTTTATTGGCCGGGGGACCAACACCGGTCCTCTGCACATGCCGACCGGAGATGCGCCACCGACAGGCCATGCCGTCGAAATGCGTTTTTGCGATGTGTATTGCGTCAGGAATGGGAAAATTGTCAGTTACCGCAGTTACTACGATGTATTCGGCTTTCTGCAGCAGCTTGGCCTCATTCCAACGGAAGAATAAGCCTGCCCGGCTCTGCCGCTGGCTCATGCTCTCAGTTTTGCCGGGGCAAGGTATTTCTTAAGAAAGAAAGGAGTTTCGCATTATGACAGACCTGGGGAAAACAAAACGTCGTCAGCTCTTAAAAAGCGCGGGAGCTCTGAGCGCACTGGGTGCTCTCGCTGCGCTTGAAAGTCCCACGGCAGCCTTTGCCCAAAATACGCATGCAGGTCAAGGGCCTGAAGGGTCATGGCTTTATACTGTTACTGCTACGAGTTCTTCTGGCCCTCCTTCAACAGTTCTTGGCCTCGAAACCTATTCGGCAGGTGGAGGGTACATTGAAACAGATCAGTTCTCTTTTATGCACTCATCTCTTGCGACTCCTGGACATGGGTCCTGGAAACTCACAGGAGCACGGACGTTTCTTTTAACGTATATCAACCTCAGCTATGACACACATGGAACACCACAGGGCACCACAAAGATTCGTCAGGTTGCAACACTGAATCAGGCCGGGACCGCCTACAGCGGTACGGGCAATTTCGGCGTGTACGATGTGCATGGGAACGTGATCCTCTCTGGCACCTTTACCATTAAAGCCACACGTATCGGTGTGGAATCGCCCTCTTAAGAGAGGCATTTCTACCATGGTTGTATCTACAGAAGACTGCAAAGGAGATGTACACAATGTCAATCGAAAACAACATGGAACTGCTCGTTCGTTTGAATGAGTGCTGGAATCAAGGTAACGTCGCACCTCTCGACGAGATCCTCGCCCCCGATTATATACATCACGATCCTGGAAGACCCGATGTTCGAAGCCGCGAAGACTACAAACGCTGGGTTACCGAGAGTCATGGCCTCTTTCCCGACCTTCAAATCATTGGTGAAGATCAGGTCGCTGAAGCAGACAAAGTAGTGACGCGCTGGACCTTTCATGGTACCAATACCGGTGCTTTCGAGACACCAGCGCCACTTCCTGCGACTGGTAAGAAAGTAGCATTTACGGGAATGAACATCTACCGATTTTCCGAAGGTAGGATCGTCGAAGAATGGTTCCTTGAGGATACCATGGGCATGCTACGACAACTAGGCTTTATGCCTGAAGCAGAGTAGGCAAGCTACGGTCAGGATTCGTGGCAAAATCGAAATGTCACCTTCAAGCATCTCCCCAAGGGGAACACAATGGGCGACAACATGAGGCATGATACAGGAGATACACTCGAGGTCTTTCGCCTGGAACTATTACGCCGTGCAAGCAAATATGGGGATCTGCAAGCCTGGAAAGTGTTCCAACAAGACCTGGAAGAGATTGTTCTGACATGGTTCCATGACCACTCAGGCAGCGAGGCCGCATGCCGTTTATACAACGAGAGGCACTTCGTTGCTCTAGCCTTTGAGGGGTTGCAACAGGCCATTGTCCAAGGGCAAGTGGCCTGCGAGAGGCTCTCAAGGGCATTGCTATACCTGCGCGCGAGTCTGAACGGAGCTATCATGGAGACGCTGCGAGTCTCCAAACGGCCAGGAGCAGTTTCGATTACCCGGCTAGATGAGGAAAGTCTCACCATTAGAAGAGAGTTTTGGGATAGGCTACGAGCACGACATTCCAATCAGGGGGAGCAGCGACTGGCCTATCTGCTTTATCACTGTGGGTTGGAACCAGCAGAGATTGTGCACTTCTGTCCACAGGAATGGAGCGATATTCATGAGGTTACTCGGCTGAGGCGCATTATCTTAGAGCGACTACTTTCCTCAAACTACTCATAGTCCCGAAGAATTGGTCTCGTCAAGCAAGTTGGTCCACCTTCAGCCTTGAGAGAGATTTCATTGCCTTTATATGTCATGACCTCACAGTCTGCCGCTTCCAATAAGTGTTTCGTTAGCGGGTTTCCTTCCAGCATCAGACATTTACGTGGCGCAAGCGCCAGGACGTTGGTACCCATAGTCGGGAACTCTTCTTCAGGTATGACAATCAGGTTGAAATTGCGACGTTGCAACTCTTGCCAGAAAGGGACTGCCATAAGCTGCGGGTAGACGACCGCAGTATTTTCATCGACAATACTGATCATTGAAAGCAAATGCAAGCAAGCCTCGGGACCTGTATAGTACGGCAATTCGACTGGGATGACCTTGACCCCTATTCCTGATAAAGCCTCGCGAAGCTGGCGTAATCCTTCTTGATTTGTACGAAAGCCCAGACCTACTGCAAGCGTATCATGGTCTACCCACAGAAGATCGCCTCCCTCTGCACGCGCATCACTGTGCAATATGTAGAGTAAAGGTATACCCAATTGCTCAAAGCGGCGTGCCATTGCTGACTCTTCGCCACGTCGTTGAGACTTCCCCATGCTCAAAATGATTGCACCATGGTCGGTTACAAGGGCTGGATCAAAAGCGAAGATTGCGTCGGCATGATCGGGCTGAGGCTCATCGTGATAGATAACTTCTGCGCCTCCCTGTCGCAGTAAAGCAACCAGTGCATCATGTTCTTGTTGCGCTATCGTCAGATCAGGTCTTCCCGTATAATGCCAGGCGCCAGGGTCACTCACAGCAAAGGCTTGTTCAGGGCGTTTTACAAGAACAGTGCGAAGAGGCGCAACCATACTCTGGCTACCGTAATGTCTGGTCACTTGATGTTCTCCTATGTTGCTATTCAAAATACTCAATGATGTGTTCCGGCTTTAAGAGCAGGCTCACACGTGTCTCTTTCGAGAACTGATCTTGCATTTGTCTTCTGGCTTTCTCTTCTCCGTGGTAACGTGCTGACAGGCGGTAGATATCATGCTGTGTTCTTTGGGGGTCATCGATCAAATAGACAGTTCCATTGATAGTAAGAAAATTGTAGTCATCTTCGATGCAGATAGATATCCGAGGATCACGTCTCAAGTTGCGTTCTTTCAGACGGCCAACCTTTGTATTCATCAAAATCGTACCATCATCTTCAAGCAGATACCACATTGTGGTAAGTTGAGGTGTGCCATCTTGATTAATAGTTGCGAGTACTGCAAAACGTAGCTCTTGTAAAAAAGCTCGAGCTTTTTTTGAAAGATCAACAACCATAAACAATCTCTTTTCTTTTGCTATTGAGGATCTCCACCTCATCCAGATCATCGATAGTGTCAATATCAAGAGCCAGACCAATGCTACGAAACTTTGAATAACTCAAATGTTTTTGCTTAGCAGCTTCAACAAAGTTCTGCAGACTCCCAGTACCAAATACATATGGCACTGCAAGGGGGGGGTGAACCATTATAGCATTCGTTCCGGTTCCATCTCTCGATGGAGCAAGCACTACATCATGCTGCAAGGACTGCTCATAGAAACATCGAATTTCCTGAGTTGTCAGTAAGGGGAGGTCTGCGGAAATTGTTAGCAACGTAGTTACGCCTTCTGACATCTCTCTTAGAGCAGCAGCATGTAGAGCCTGGTTGTGACCATGATACTCCTCAACTACTGCCTGTGCTCCCCACAAATAAGCCTTTTCAAGCACCTGTTTGTCTGAGCTGACCACTGATACTTTTTCAAATAATTCACTATCTAATAACACACATAGAACATGGTGGAGCATATCCAATACTAATCTTTCCCTTTGGTGCTGGGTAAAAGACGAAGCTAGACGGCTTTTAGCTGTCACGAGTGATTTAACTGGAATGAGAGCATTATATTTCATATAGCCAAATGCTATCCTAATCCTGCTATTTCTAAAACTTTCTGAGCAAGAGCCTTCTTTGCTGTGCTATCGCGCATGATCGTATTTGTTGCCACCGCAGGAATGCCTAGATCCTCAATCGCTCCTAAAAGGTGCTCATCCTGATTATCAATCACCATCACATCCAAAAAGTCTCTGTAGTAGCGAGCTACACCAACAGGTGAAACTTCCATTTTAAGTCCACGCATCAACTTATCTGCTGGTCCTTTAATTGGGGCTCCGCCGACAATAGGACTGATCGCTACTACCATCCCACTTGCCTCGTGAAGTGCATCATGAATGCCTGGGATAGCCAGGATACTGCCAATACTAACAATGGGATTGCTTGGTGCAATCAAGATAGCTTCAGCATCTTTAATAGCATCGAGAATACCAGGGGCTGGACGTGATACACTCGCTCCGACAAAAACAACATCCAATACTACATCAGTATATCTCCGTTTGACCATGTATTCCTGGAAATGAAGAAGTCCTACAGGTGTTTGAATATGAGTCGTAACGTCTTGATCTGACATAGGTAAGATACGAAGTGTCAGACCAAATTGTTTGCGCAATTCATCAGTTATTTCGCTGAGGGATTTACCCTGTCGTAACAGGTTGGTACGATGAATATGAGTGGCAAGGTCACGATCCCCTAACATAAACCAATCTTCATTACCGTAGCTAGTTAACTGCTGCATTGTGTTGTAGGTGTCGTTACGAATGCCCCAACCATGTGCATCGTCGACTAATCCTGAGAGCGTATACATCACGATATCAATATCAGGTGATACATGCAGCCCATAAAAATCACGATCATCTCCAGTATTGACGACGACAGTCAATCTTTCCTGGGGAACAACCTGTACTAAGCCCTGAAGAAAACGTGCAGCACCAACTCCGCCAGCTAGAACAACAATCATACAAACCTCAGTTAAACTCTTAATCAAAACGCACGATTAAACTACTCAATGACAATCGTTCTCGACGTTGTGGATCGGCAGCAGCATAACCAATAGTAATCAAAGCCTGCGGGATAAGCCGCGGGTCTAAATCAAGCACTTCACAAGCGGTTTCAGGACAGAAGAGAGGGGCACACATCCAGCCAGCATCCAGTCCCAGGTCGTAGGCCATTAACAACATGTTTTGGATTGCTGCCCCAATACTCTGGATTGCCATTGTCTTTTCATCAGCTTGCCTACGCTCATCAGGATAGTAATCAAGATCTTCGAGGTAGAGGCATGGGATAACGATAACAGGAGCATTGAGAATACGTTGATGTGATTTCTCAAGGCGTATATTGACAATTTCAGTTTTTTGACCATCCATTTGAAGATTTTGCTGCCAGGTAGATCCCATTGCATCAGCGAGTCTTAATTTGAGTTTTTGTTCAGTTAAAACGGCAAAGCGCCAGGGTTGTCGTCCATGTGGGGATGGTGCCCAACGAGCGGCTTCTAAAATCTGTTCTATGAATTCAGGCGAAACAGATCGATTCTGGTATTTTCGTACGCTACGCCTGCTTTGTAATAACATTGCCAGAGTATCTGTCCGAACTGGCAATGTTATTGGTCGTTGCTCAGATTGTGTTGTCACGTCGATCTATTACCTTATAGCGCCTTTCATTAGTAGTGGATCATCGAAACATATCGGTAGTGGGATCACGTAAAAGAGTTTTTGCGCTGCCTTCACCTGGTAAATAGGTATAACCACGAATAAGTGCTACTGGAATGTGATCAATTTTTCCCATCACCAATTCGGCTGCTGATGCTAGTTCGTCTGCTACCGCGAGCACGCTAGCATGAAGCTCATATCCATAGTGATCGTATTGCCCACGATAATCCACAATCGCTTCCATGCCGGACACCCCTATTGCCATATTGACTTGACCACTGCGCCAGGGACGCCCCCAGGTATCTGAAATGATTACTGCTATATCAAACGAAGAGCCCTCACCTGATAGTTCTTGTAAGTGGGTGCGTAGTTGTTGAGCAGAAAAATCAGGATCGATAGGAAGCAACGTGATTGCTCGCGCTCCATTAACATTCGACTCATCTACACCAGCATTGGCACATATGAAGCCATGTTTTGTCTCGCAAATTAAGACACCATGATCCATACGCACAATCCGACGACTCTCCCTAAGTACAACTTCAATATATGAAGCGTCCTTATTACTTTCAACAGCCAGGGATCGAGCAAAATCTGATACTTGTATTTCATCAAGGTTGACTATGTTACCCTCTGCTTTTGAGACGATTTTCTGTGTTACAACGAGTACATCGCCTTGCTGAAGCTCAATAGCCTGCGTTTTCATGGCATTATAGATGATGAAACCCAGGTCGCATCCTGGGGAAATATCGCCAATATCCTTGATCGGAATGATACTTAGTTCTTTACTCACCCAATGCCTCCTGACTAACATTGCTATTATACGGTGTAGGACCTGATACTGCAAATTGTGAAGTATTGCAATGCTTGTATTATCTAGCTTTGTGAAAAGGATTTAGTAATCCCCTCTTCAGGTTCGCAATGCTTTTAACCTATAATAATAAGTGATGGTTTATAATACCAATAGCACGTTGGAAGGAGTTTCGTCCTTGTATGAGTGATATGTCGTTAGCAAGATCGGTAAACACTGCCCAAGGAGAATTAAATTACTTCTGGGCAATAGGTGACCTGCACTATTGTGCAAATGATCAGTGGAAAGCTTTTCATACTCAACG
>Ga0116218_1001833_pt1 | contig 12715 bp, 10 predicted proteins | sample Sb_taG_2_FD_88966 | JGI IMG/M metagenome (GOLD analysis project Ga0116218, IMG submission 88966) | Peat soil microbial communities from Weissenstadt, Germany - Sb_50d_5_LS metaG | ecosystem: Environmental > Terrestrial > Soil > Wetlands > Peat | place: Germany: Weissenstadt | collected 2010-09-21 | reverse complement strand
GAGAGTCTGCACCGGCTGAAGCAGTCGCAATCGGAGTGGGACAAGCGTTACGCCGGGTTGCTTAGCGAACTGGAGGATCCCGAGCTGTTGTATCTGGCGCTGCTGCTGCACGACACGGGCAAAGGTGTGCCCAACGGCAATCACGTGGAGGCGAGTCTGGAGATCGCGAATCGCGCTATGAATCGGCTGGATGTGGATCCGAAGGAGCGCGAGGAAGTGCTTTTCCTGATCGCGAATCACCTGGAATTGTCGGCAACCTTGCGGCGGGATATTTTCGATCACGCAACCGTGGCCGCGTTTGCCGAGAAGATGGGAACGCCGGAGCGGCTGAAGATGCTCTGCCTGCTCACTTACGCCGACATCAAGGCGGTGAATCCGGAGGCGCTCACGCCGTGGAAGGCGGAGAACGTATGGCAGCTCTACATGGCGGCGGAGAATTATTTGAACCGCAGCGCCGATCACCGCGTGCATGCCGACGTGAATGACGAAAAGCTGGCGCGGCTGCGATCACTCGCGCCGGTGACGGGAGCGAAGTTCAAGGGTTTTCTGGAAGGATTTCCGCAGAGGTATCTGCTGGTGCATACGGCCGACGAAGTGCTGCGGCACATGCAGATGGCGGAGCTGCTCGCGAACGATCCGGTGCAGGTGGAGTTGAAGCGCGGGCGGCATTGGTATGAGCTGGCGCTGGTGACGAAGGATCGTCCGTTTCTGTTTGCCAAGCTGGCGGGCGTGCTGGCGGCCTGGGGCATGAACATTGTGAAGGCGAATGCGTTCTCGAACGAGGCGGGGACGGTGGTGGACACGCTTTACTTCACAGATCGGTTCCGAACCTTGGAGCTGAATCTTTCGGAGTGGGCGCGGTTCAGGAATAGCGTGACCGACGTGATGCTGGGCGAGGCCGACCTCGAGAAGATGTTGCGCGACCGGCAGCGCTCGGAGAAGGGCGCGATCGCGAAGGTGAAAGTCGAGACCAAGATTGAGTTTGACGATTCGTGCTCGTCGACGAGCACGCTGGTGCAGGTGATTGCGCAGGATCGTCCGCGGCTGCTGCACCGGATCGCGTCGTGCCTGTCGGACCAGGAGTGCAATATTGAGATTGCGCTGATTGATACCGAGGGGCAGATGGCGATTGACACGTTTTATCTGACTTCGGGTGGGAAGAAGCTGGGGGCGGAGCATTGCCGGCGGGTGGGGAAGGCCTTGGTGGAGGAGTTGAGAGCGGAGTGAGGTCTAGGCCCCACGATAGTAGCCCGCCGCTTCAGCAGCGAGTTTGTGGCGCATGATGGCCCGCGTGCCGCAGGCACGCCTGAAATTGAGGACGCATTCTGTAAGCGATTTCAGCCGTCCCTGACGGGACGGGGCTAACTTTGGCGGCGGGTCCCCGGCGTTGAAACGCCGGGCTACTATCAGGCATCCCTCCGGGATGCTCCGTTGTCAGTTCGATCTTCCGTGCTTGTCACTCCGTCGAGAACCTGAACACCGTTTTGGACCTGAATGTCTCCCCCGGCCTGAGGATCGTCGTTGGGAACTCGGGATGATTGGGCGAGTCCGGGTAGTGCCCTGTCTCCAGGCAGAAGCCGGAGCGGCGCTGGTAGACGTGGCCTTGCTTGCCAGTCACTGTGCCATCCAGAAAATTTCCGGTGTAGAGATGAATGGCGGGCTCGGTCGTCGAGACTTCGAGTACGCGTCCGGTGTTGGGTTCGTAGACACGCGCCGCCAGGGTGAGGTCGTCTTTGTTTTTGTGATTGATGATGAAGTTGTGATCGTAGCCGCCGGCGAGCGAAAGCTGGTCGTAGTTGTCGTCGATGCGGGTGCCGATTCTTATCGAAGTGGTGAAGTCGAGCGGCGTGCCTTTAACCGCGCGGAGTTCGCCGGTCGGAATCAGATTCTTGTCGACCGGAGTGAAGCGGTCGGCGTTGAGCCAGACTTCGTGATTCAGCACGTCGCCGGTGCCCTCGCCGGCGAGATTGAAATAGGCGTGATGCGTCAGGTTGATGGGCGTGGCTTTGTCGGTGGTGGCTTCGTAGTCGATCACCAGTTCGTTGGCTTCGGTCAGGGTGTAGGTGACTCTCACTTTCAGATTTCCCGGATAGCCTTCTTCTCCATCTTTGCTGAGATAGCTGAACGCCACGCCGGTCTTGCCTTTTAGCGCCTCGCCATCCCAGATCACCTTGTCGAATCCCTTCACCCCACCGTGCAGCGAGTTGGTGCCGTTGTTCTGCGGCAGCTTGTAGGTCTTGCCATCGAGCGTGAACACGCCGTTGGCGATGCGGTTGGCGACGCGGCCGATGATGGCGCCGAGGTAAGCCGGGTTGGGGGTGTAGCCTTCGACGGTGTCGTGGCCGAGAGCGATGTCGGCGAAGCGGCCTTGGCGGTCGGGAACTCGGATGGAAAGAATGATGCCGCCGTAGTTGATGGCCCGGATTTCAATGCCGTGCGAGTTGGTAAGCGCGTACAAGGTGATGGGCCTCCGGTGCTTCGTGCCGAGGTGCGCAAACTGCGTGCCGGCATGGCGGAGAGTGTACTACGGCGCGGGGTTTGTGGATTGAGGGCCGAAAGAAGACGACCACCGGAACTGAAGCCCGGCAGATTGTGGGCTCCGAACGCGGCCATGAAGCGCCGCTCTTCCACGGTGGCTCCAAGCCGGTGCCCCGCGCTTGCAGTGCGGCTGCGCGTCCCAGCTCAGAATCGCCAGAGAATGTTCAACGGCGTCAAGGCAGCCGTCCTGCGGGCGTCACTCGTAGTCCCAACTTGGACTGGCACGATTCGCACAACGTGGGCTCGCGCAAGTCGATCCACTCGACGGCGTGGGCGGAGGCCATGGCGCAGCGGTAGTCCTGGCAGTGGTGGAGACCGAGGGTGTGGCCGAGTTCGTGGACTGATTCCTTCAGCAGGCGCTGGCTGAGCAGACCGTCGTCACGGTCGAGGCCGTAAAACTGCTGGTGCAGGCGGTGAGCGGAAACTACGGCGCATGGGCCGTCCATCTGGGCTTCGCCGAAAACATATTTCAAGATGGGGATGTACAGGTCCGCGTCGGTGATGCCGAGGATGCGCCAATCGCCGGGGCGCACAAGAGCCTGCATGCGCTGGAGAATCTCGGAGGAATGGTATTGCTGTCGCTCGACGTGATACGTGGGAGCAGGGTCGAGTGTGACGGGAAGAATCTCACAGGCGACCGGCAGGGAGCGGGGAATCGCGGCGCACAGATTCCCGAGGAGCGCGGCGTCCACCGTACCGACCGGAAGCAGGCGCACGAGATTCATGGGAGTTTGAGAATCCAATGTTTCCCATTGTCATTGAGCGGGCGCAGGCCGCTTGCATTGATCCTTCGCTTCGCTCAGGATGACAACCTTTCCCCGACGCAAAAATGGCAATACGCGCTGGTTCATCGCGTTTCCACAGGAGCGCGGGTCCAGCCGTAGCGCTTGAGTTTGTGATGGAGCGTGACGCGGTCGATGTCGAGCACTTCGGCGGCGCGGCTCTGGTTGCCGCCGCACTCATCGAGCACGTGCAGGATGTGCAGGCGCTCAATTTCGTCGAGCGATTTGCCGTTGGGCAGGGCCGACGGCTGCGATTTGAAAATGAAATCCTGCTCGCGCAGCTCGGGTTCCTGCGCGACGACCAGGGCGCGCTCGACGGCGTTTTCCAGCTCGCGGACGTTGCCCATCCACGGCTGCTGTTGCAGCTGGTCCATAGCCGCAGGTGCGATGCGCGTGATGCGCTTGTTCATGGCCAGGGAAAACTTGCGCACAAAATGCTCGACCAGGGGCGGAATATCCTCGCGGCGATCGCGCAGCGGCGGCAGCTCGATGTGGAAGACGTTGAGGCGGTAGAAGAGATCGGGGCGGAAGGTTCCGTCTTCGATCAGTTTCTCGAGATTCTTGTTGGTGGCGGCGACGCAGCGGAAATCGACCTTGATGACCTGGTTGCCGCCGACGCGGGTGATCTCGTGCTCCTGCAGCACGCGCAGCAGGTCGGTCTGCGTTTTGAGGCTGATGTCGCCGATCTCGTCGAGAAAAACTGTGCCGCCCTCGGCAATCTCGAACTTCCCTTTCTTGCGATACTGCGCGCCGGTGAATGCGCCTTTTTCGTGGCCGAAGAGTTCGCTTTCGAGCAGCGTTTCGGTGAGCGCTCCGCAGTGGATGACAACCAAAGGATGAAAGCGGCGCAGGCTGGCGGCGTGAATGGCGCGAACGACGAGCTCTTTGCCGGTGCCGCTTTCTCCGGTGATGAGTACGTTGGCGTCGGTGGGACCGACGGTTTCGATGGCCTCAAACACCTTGCGCATAACGGGGCTTTGACCGACCAGCTCGCCGGGACGCGTGGCCTCGGCGACGGTTTCGCGCAGGCGAACATTTTCTTTTTCGGCGCGGCGATGGGCGAGCGCTTTCTTGACCAGATGCGCGATCTCGTCGGGGTCGAGCGGCTTGCTGACGTAGTCGTAGGCTCCGTTTTTGAGAGCGGTCACGGCGGTTTCGACCGAGGCATAGCCGGTCATGATGATGACGATCAGGTCGGGATCGAGTTCGTGGAGGCGGCGCTGCAGCTCGATGCCGTCGGTGCCGCGCATCTTGATGTCGATCAGAGCGAGGTCCCATTTATTCTCGGCCATGCGGGTGAGGGCGTCGCTGGCGCTCTCGGCGGTGCCGATTTCGTAGCCTTCTTCGCGAAACCACTTGCCGAGGGAATCACGAACGCTGAGTTCGTCGTCGACGATGAGAAGTTTGCCTTGCGTTTCCACGTTTCACCTCCGGCTGGCAGTGGTGACGATTTCCGCTGTGGTTGTCGCAGCGGCATCGGTTTTCGCAGGTTCGGCTGCGTCCAGATCCGGGTCCCAGGGCAGAGTCACGGTGAAGGTGGTACCCCGGCCGACTTCGGATTGCACTTCGATGCTGCCGCTGTGGCGCTCCAGAATGCTGCGGCTGATGGCGAGGCCGAGCCCAACCCCGCGCCCGGTTTCTTTGGTGGTGAGGAAGGGCTCGAAAAGGTGAGGCAGGATTTCGGGGGCGATGCCACTGCCGTCGTCGCGCACCACGATGCGGACTTGATTGTCCTGGCGGCTGGGGCTGGTGGTGAGCCAGACATTACCGCCTTGCGGCAGGGCGTCGAGAGCGTTCATCACCAGGGCGAGAAGCACCTGCTCGATCTGCGCCGCGTCGCAGAGAACGCGGGGCAAAGCCGGATCCAGCTGAAGCTGAATCTGAATGCCGGCCATGTCGAGCTGGTGCTGCACCAGACGCAGCGAGCGGCGGACAACTTCGTTGAGGTCCGTGGCCTGCAGATTCATGGGCGTGGTGCGAGAGAAGGCGAGCAGATTTTTGACCAGGTCACCGCAGCGGCGGCTCTCGCTGGCGACCAGATCGAGGGAGTCGCAGATTTCGCGGTAACGCCTCACGCCTTCCCCGGCGGTTTTCTGGCGATCGAGCTCTTCGCGGTCAATCCACTTGCGCAGCAGCTTGGCGTAGGTCAGGATGCCGGAGAGCGGATTGTTGATCTCATGCGCGAGCACGGCGGCCATCTTGCCGATGGAAGCCATCTTCTCGGTGTGCAGGGCGTGCTCATGGGCGCGCTTCAGTTCGCGGGTCTTGTGTTCGACGCGCTCTTCGAGGGTGCGCGTCCAGGCGAGATTCTGTTTGCGCTCGGCCTGCAGTTGCAAGCTCATGTCGTTGAACGAGCGCGAGAGTTCGCCGATTTCATCCCCGGAGTGCACGTCAATCTGATAGCCAAGATCGCCGGCCGCCAGACGCTCGGTGCCACTCTTCAGCGCTTTGAGGGGTCTGCCCACCACGCGCCAGACGAAGAACCAGCTCAAGAAAGAAATCAGCAGCAGGGCACAGCCGGTGTAGACGATCATGCGGCGGCTGCTCTCGGCGAGTTGCACGTCGGCTTTGGCGAGCGAGAGGTTGGTATCGAGCACTCCGAGAATCTGCTGCTCGGCGGGATGGGCGTGGCATGCGGCATTCGAGCAGGCGGCCTGATTCTCGATCGGCGTGATGATGCCGAGCACGCGCGTGCCGCCACCATTGCGGTAAATGCGGAAACGGTCGGGGCGATTCAGTTTGGCCAGGGGCTGCGACTGGGAATGGCAGGCGTAACAGGCCTCGGCTTTCTTATCGACAACATGGTCGAGTTCAGCGGGATCGGTGCTGTAGGTGATGCGTCCCTCTTTGTCAAAGACGCGGATCTTCAGCATGCCGGGCTCGCTAGCCATGGCCTGGACGGCATGGTGCAGGCCGTCGCGGTCGTTGCGCAGCATGTAGTCGCTGGTGCTGTGCTTGATGACATCGCTGACGCGTTCGGCGCTGAGCAGCGTGTTTTGCTCCAGGTGCCGGCGATGAAGCTGCACGTTGAAATAGCCGAGCAGGCCAAAGATCGCCACCATGGCGCCGACCAGGAGAATATTCAGCTTGGCGCTGAGGGTGAGCGTCAGGCGCAGCCACGATGCGCGAGTTGGTTCAGTCTCCGGCATGGCCGTATGCCGGCGAAACGGCCGGCAATGCTGAGTTCGGTCTGACAAACTGCACCGGTTTTTCGCTGGGGAAAATCGGCAGATACTTCACCGCGACGCCAAACAGGAAAAAGCCGCTGGCGACGATCATCAGCGTGACCGAAAACTCCGTCCACTTCGGGATGTAATGGTGGCCGACGTAGGTCTCGAATCCGATGACGCTGACGTTCAGGCGATTGGTGATGAAGCCGAACAGGCTGATGACGGAGGCCAGGTATAGACCGCCGGGCGAGAGCCTGACTCGCTTGAAGCTGAGCAGAATGATCGGGATCACGAAGGAGAGCCCAAGCTCGAGCCACAAGAAGTACGCTTCGTAACTGGGCTTCACGATCTCGCGCAGGATGCCACGGTGAAAAAAGTCTTCGAAGCGAAGCAGGGCGTTGATCCAGAGCGCGACCAGCAACGCTCCGCCGAGGCGCACGAGAACGGGGAGTTCGAGATGACGCCCGAGAGCCTTGGCGCTCTGCGTGGACTCGAAGATCGTCATGGCCAGGCCCACCGCGACTGCCGAAGCGAAGAAGAAGAAGGGCAGCGCCGGCGTGTACCAGAAGGGATGGAGCTTGCTCGGCATGATCAGGTAGAGCGATCCCAGCGAACTCTGGTGCAGCGTGGAGAGCAGGATGCCGAGCACGATCAGGACCGGGTAGATCTTGTGAATCCAGCGAATGGGCCGTTTCAGGTTGAAGCGCTCGAGCACGTTTGGCAGGAATTCGAAGAAAAGCACCGTCGTGTAGGTCATCACGCACATGCCCACCTCGAACATGACGGAGTGCGGGTTCATGTAGATGAGCTGGTGCCAGATGAACCAGGGGCGGCCGAGATCGAACAGCAGTCCCACGATGAAGAGCAGGTAGCCTAAGAATGCGGTCAGGATCGCCGGACGCATGACGCTGCGCAGGCTCTCTACGTTGAACAGGTAGACTGCGCCCACGATGCAGAAGCCGCCCGCCGCCAGCATGACGCCGCACAGGCAGTCGAAGCCGATCCAGAAGCCCCAGGGAAACTGGTCGCTCATGTTGGTGACTGCGCCCAGGCCGCGCGTGTAGCGGATGAAGGTGGAATAGAGGCCGAGCGCAATAATGACGAGGAACACACCCTTCCAGAAGGTGAGTTTGATCGGCATCTTCATTGCGCGCCCCCATTCTTCTTGCCATTGCGTTCGACAGCTTCGGCTTCGGCCACTTCCTGGCGGCGGTGGGAGATCCAATAAATCCCGCCCAGCACCAGCGACCAGACCGGGATGAAGTCTGGAACCCGATCCATGACGCGCGCCGTGTACTCGGGGATGGGGGTGTCGCCGATCTTGGCGGAGGCGGGATAGCCGAAGTCCTCAACCTTGGTGCCCGAGAGAATGAGGACGCAGGTTCCGCCCACTTCGTGCAGCCCGTAGATGCGGTTGAGGTAGGTGGATGGATTCTGCCGGATGCGCTCCTGGGCTTCCTTGATGAGGTCGTCACGGTCGCCGAACTTGGTCGCGCCCGTAGGGCATATCTCGGCGCAGGCCGTCTGCTTGCCGGCGGCGACGCGATCCGGACACATGATGCATTTGCGCACCCGCGGGTTGAGCGAGCCCCATTCGTACTTGGGCTGGCTGAAGGCACAGGAGGCCATGCAATAGCGGCAGCCGATGCACTTCCACACGTCATAGACGACCGGCCCTTCCTTCGTCTTGTGGAAGGCTCCGACGGGACACACCGAAGCGCACACGGGATGCTCGCAGTGCATGCACAGGCGCCGCATGAACTTGTCGCCCTTGGTCATGACCACGGTGTACTTGTGCTCGGACTGCACCGCCTCGGCCGCGATGGTTTCGGTGTAGGGAAGTTTGTTTTGATCGGCGCAAGCCTGTTCGCACTGCTTGCAGCCGATGCACATCGTGGAATCGTATAAAAGTGCTTTGCTCATGAAAGATCTCTCCCCGGTATGCCCTTTGCTTGCCCGCCAGCCCGGAGTTTCAATCGGAGTGCAGGATGAAATGAGAATGAAGACAAAAAGAAGGGGCTATGACCACCGTAAGCTGGCCGGACTGGAGCTGGTAACAAGCTGCTTACCTCATCACATCAGAGGCTGTCGCGAAATTCAGCAGCTTCCGCTAGTTAAAGTTTCAACAATTGGGGGGTCCTAGGTCGGTGACGGGTATCACATTTGCAGGTGATTCTGGTCAACGGGGCCTCGCGGGCTGGGAATCTCTCGGCAATCGTTGTGTTTCGCAACAGAATCGTGATGAAGATCGCATCAGTGAACGAGCTAGCGATAAGTGGTTGATAGCAGGCTGTTTTGGTATGAAACCTCGACTTAGCTTGGTCGGGCCGCCAATTCCCGTGTTGTGATCTGCATCGTATCTGGCCGCGGTGTTTCTCTGCAGATTCCACGAGGGCCGGACCAAGTCCCTTCTATCTCATTCACATTTCAAGAGATCCACACATCCGGAGGATCGATCCGCAGTGCGCCTCCCTTTGGCTGGGCGATTGCCTTTAGGTAAAGCGCGAGTGACCCAGAAACAACGAGGCACTCCGGGCGAGGTGGGTTATGACAGTCATCCTGGTACTCCTTACATTCGCAATCGTCCTGATGATCGATTACGCGCGCAGTCGGAATCAGTTGGCGAAGCAGGTAATTCAAACAGCTCCCGTCGAAGCAGCACCCAGGATGGTCCCGGCGATGGTCGCCGGTTTCCAGGTTCCCGAGAACGTGCGCTATCACGCGGGCCACACCTGGGCGCTGGGCGAGAGCCGCGAACTGGTGCGCGTGGGCCTGGACGACTTTGCGTCGAAGCTGATCGGCAAGATCGACAGCATCACGCTGCCGCAGCGCGGGCGCTGGGTGCGGCAGGGGCAGAAGATCTGGACGATCATCCGCGACGGCAAGTCGGTGGATATGGTTTCGCCGATCGAGGGAACGGTGACCGATATCAACGAGGCCGTCATGAAGGACCCGGACCTGGCCCGGAAGGAGCCCTACGGCGAAGGCTGGCTGGTGAAGGTGCAGGCACCGGATGCGAAGATCAACTTCCGCAATCTGCTGGGCGGAGCGCTGGCGCGGTTGTGGACCGAAGAGTCGGCGCTGCGGCTGCGCAAGAGAATGCCGATGGCGCTGGCTTCGGCGCTGGCCCAGGACGGCGGCGTGGCGGTCGATGACATCGCGGCTCATATGCCGGATCAGGATTGGGCTGAGCTGACGAAAGAGTTCTTCCTGTCTTAGTGGTGACGAGTACAGACAGGCCTTGCCTGGAATTGGTGAGATGCCGCCCGGGATTCGTCCCGGGCGGTTTTCTTTTTGTGGCAGTCCTGCGAAGAAAAAACCTCAGTCGGCTTGCGCGTCCTCCGCAACGGGACGCGAAAAGGAGCGGAAGATCCAGGTGCCCACCACCACGGCGCAAGTCAGCATAGTTACGCGCAGATATTGGGCTACGGGCAGAGCGGCGTCGCCAAAAATAATGCGCAGCAGGCCGAAGGTGGCGCTGCTGGCGCACAGGGCGAAGTAGACGCGCTCCTGGACGCACTTCGAAATGCTCGCCAGCCAGGCAAGGATGGAAGCCACCGTGATGTAGATCGAGATCAGGATGCTGCTCGATAGCGCGCCGGGGCCGGCAATGATGGCTGCAGGCCTGGGCGAGAGGAATCCATGGCAGGCGATGCCGAGGAACACCAGGGAGTGGGCGAGGGCGATCAGGGCTCGCTTGCGATTGGTCAGGATGGCGAAGTCGCTCATGGCCGATGATCGAGTTTCGCCTTTTGGGGCCGAGGGTGTCGTGATGTTTCGCACCGCGTTTTGTGATTGGGATCACAGATAGACAAAGGCAAAATCTTTGACCGCAAAGGTCGCGAAGGGTGCGCAAAGAGCGCTAAGAAGTCCTTCAGCGCGGGCTAGGGTCTCGCTTTGCTCGACCGGACAGCCGAGGCGGCTGTCCCTACATGGGATCTGTGGGCATCTGCTGGGTGGTTAGCGAGTGCGGCTCGGTGGTACCATCCGGGCGTTATGACTCACAGACGCTCTGAACTGGCTTCCGTCGCTCTTCTCTTGTCGCTTACAGTTGTTGGACTTGCCGCCGCGCAGGCGCCGGCTCCTCCGCACGCCATCGTGCTGCACGCGGGGCGGCTGCTGGACGTGCGCAGAGGCCGCATCGTTACGCCGGGAGAAGTCCTGGTCGAAGGCCAGCGCATCGTGGAGGCGGGCAGCGCGGTGAAGCATCCGGTGGGGGCGGAGGTGATCGACCTGGGCGATCGCACGCTGCTGCCCGGATTGATCGACGCTCACGTCCACTTGTTTCTGCATCCCGGCGCGGAGGACCTGCAAACCGTCGAGGAGTCGGTGCCGCAGCGCACGATCACGGCGACGCTGGCGGCGCGCGACGACCTGATGGCCGGCTTTACCGCCGAACGCGACATGGGAACCGAGGGCGCGGGATCGGCGGATACCGCCGTTCGCAATGCCATTGACGAGGGAAACATCCCGGGGCCGCGGCTGCGCATCAGCGGGAACGCCATCAACATTCTGGGCGGGCACGAGGATGCGATCGGCTACAACCCCGCGCAGCACGTCCTGTCGAACGCCGATTACGCCAACAGCGCGGACGAACTGGTGGCGGTCATGCGCGAGCAGTTCAAGGAGGGCGCCGACTTCATCAAGATTTATGAGACGGGCGCGGACTCGGTTCGCGACGGGAAGTTTTCCACTCCGTATCAGTACACCGAGGTGCAGCTCGAAGCCGCGGTGAAAGAAGCAGCGCGGCTGGGCCGGCGCGTTGCGGTGCACGCTACGGGTGAGCCGGGAACGCTTTACGCCGCGCAGGCGGGCGTGGCCTCGATTGATCACGCCGATCAGCTCAGCGACGAGACCATCCGGCTGATGAAAGAAAAACAGATTTTTGCGGTGCCGACGTTCACCATCTTCGAATATTTTGCCGAGCATGCGGCGACGCCGGCGCAGAGCGCGCGCGAGCATCAGACGCTCGATCTGAAAATTCAAGAGTTCAAAAAACAGGTGGCGGCGGGAGTGCCGATGGCGGTGGGATCGGATGTAGGACCGTTTCCGCACGGCACGCAGGCGCGCGAGTTCGTGCTGATGGTGAAATATGGAATGTCGCCGCTGGCCGTGCTGCAGGCCGATCTGCTGAACGGAGCGAAACTGCTGGGCTGGGAAGGACAGATCGGGGCGCTGGAACCGGGATACCTGGCGGATGTGATCGCGGTGACGGGCGATCCGCTGCAGGATGTTGGAGTGCTCGGGAATGTGAGCTTCGTCATGAAGGGTGGGGTAGTGTACAGGAAGTAGAGCTGGCGTTGAGTCAAGTGAATGTGGCGAGTGGAAGAGCTTTGGGGCAAGGAGCAAGCCTCAGGGGCTAAAGCCCCGCATCTTTAACGGACTTTGGCGGCACCCTTCGGCTCCCCTCGCCCCCTCGGGTCGCTCAGGGCAGGCTCAAAGACTGAAAGCCGTGCCCTTCCCGGTGGATTCGCGAGCTTGGTCCCACAGCAGAAACGGCTGACAGCGTCATGCTGCCAGCCGTTTTTCTGTCACGCGTCATCTGTCGAGGAGTGTCAGAGCGCGTTAGCGATGTCCGCCGCCTCCGTGGGAACCGCCTCCACCATGGGAGCCACCACCGCCATGGAATCCGCCGCCACCGTGAAATCCGCCACCACCATGGAATCCGCCGCCTCCGTGGAAGCCGCCTCCGCCATGGAAGCCTCTACTGCCGTGGAATCCGCCTCCACCGTTATGCAATCCTCCGCGGAACCCGCCGCCGCCGAATCCACGTCCACCCCAGCCGCGTCCACCCCAACCGCGTCCACCCCAGCCACGTCCGCCCCAGCCCCAGCCGCGTCCACCCCAGCCCCAACCGCCGCCCCATCCCCCGCCCCACCCGTACCACGGGCCGGCTCCAATGAAGGCGCCGCCTACGAACCAATTGGGTCCGTAGTAGCCGTAGGGCGCGCAGGCGTATGGGTAGTAGGAGTAATAGCCGTAAGGACAGTCAGGCGGGGCGTAGTATCCCGGCCCAGGTCCGACTCCAACCCCGACCGCTACTTGTGCCTGAGAATAAGCTGCGGGAATCGCCAGAATGGCGAGCAAAGCGAAGTATCTGAAATACCTCATTGTTCCACCTCCCGTCAGGTCCGTTTCCGCCACTGAACCCGCGGACCCGACTGCCGGTCGCATCTACTTTATTCGAACCCCTGAGTAGAGCAAGAGTTGCTTGCAGCGAGCGCG
>Ga0116218_1001824_pt1 | contig 12749 bp, 7 predicted proteins | sample Sb_taG_2_FD_88966 | JGI IMG/M metagenome (GOLD analysis project Ga0116218, IMG submission 88966) | Peat soil microbial communities from Weissenstadt, Germany - Sb_50d_5_LS metaG | ecosystem: Environmental > Terrestrial > Soil > Wetlands > Peat | place: Germany: Weissenstadt | collected 2010-09-21 | reverse complement strand
CGATGATGAACGTCGTCGGGGACCACGCCATCTCGCATCGCGGCTACGACGCCCCGCTCCAGTCGGACATCGAGACGGTGGCCCGCAATGTCTCGGCGTTCGTCCGGACGGCGGAGACGACGCAGGGCCTGGGCAATGACGCGGTGGCGGCCCTGGCCGCGGCCTTCGGCCCACCTGGCTCGGTGGCGACCCTGATCGTGCCCGCCGACGTGTCGTGGACCGACGGCGGCGTGGTCGTTCCGCCATCAGGGATGCGGCTCGCTGGCACCGGCGGGACCCGGCCCGACGAAGCCGCACTGGAGGCAGCTGCCGCGGCGCTGCGCTCTGGCGAGCGGACGGCCATCCTGATCGGCGGCCGGGCCTGTGCCGGCGAGCTCCTCGACGCAGTGGCCGCCATGGCCGCTACCACCGGCGCCATCCTGCTCGCCGAGACCTTCCCGGCCCGCCTCGAGCGCGGTGCCGGGCGTCCGCCGGTGGAGCGCCTGGCATATCTGGCCGAGTTCGCAACCATGCAGCTCGAAGGCGTGCGGCACCTGGTCCTGGTGGACGCCAAGTCCCCGGCTTCATTCTTCGCCTACCCAGGCAAGCCCAGTGACCTGGTGCCACCGGGATGCACGGTGCACACCGTGAGCGCGCCGGACAGTGACGTGACCGCCGCCGTGGCTGGGCTGTCGGCCCTGGTGGGCGCGACCGCCGGGACCGGCCATCGCCAGCAGGCCACCGCCCCGAGCCTGCCCGCCGGTGCGCTCACCGCCCAGACCATGTCTCAGTCCCTCGGCGCGCTGCTGCCTGAGAATGCCATCGTGTCCGACGAGGGGAACACCTCGGGTCTCTTCGTACCTGGCGCGACTGCCGGGTCGCCGCCCCACGACTGGCTCTGTCTCACCGGCGGTGCCATCGGCCAGGGCCTGCCGGTGGCCGTCGGCGCCGCCGTGGCCGCGCCTGACCGGCGGGTGGTGGCCCTGCAGGCCGACGGGAGCGCGCTCTACACCGTGCAGGCCTGGTGGACGATGGCGCGCGAGGGCCTCAACGTGACGACGATCCTGCTAAATAACCAGTCCTATGCGGTTCTGAACATGGAACTCGACCGGGTCGGGGTCGAGGTCCCTGGACCGAGAGCACGGGACATGCTTGACCTGACTCGTCCCTGCATCGACTTCGTCCGTGTGGCCGAAGGACTGGGCCTGCAGGCGACGCGGGCGACCACGGCCGAGGAGTTCAGTGACCAGCTGGCCCGCGCCCTGGCAACCCCCGGGCCCAGCGTGGTGGAGGCCGTGCTGCCGTCCAGGCTCTAGACAGCGGTCGCGGATCACCCGGAACGGGCGATGGGCGACTGGGATAGACGTGCCACGATCGGCCCTGATACTCCGATCCGCAGGGCGGCCGGACCTGGGGGGCCATGAGCGGGCTGCTGGAGCGGCTGGGCGGATTCGCCGCCCGCCGCCACTGGATTGTCATCATCACCTGGCTTGTCATTCTCGGCGGGCTGCTCGCGCTGACGCGTGCATTCGGCGGCACCTACGTCAATAACTACACGGTGCCCGGCAGCAACTCCTCGAACGGCCTCAACCTGCTGAACAGCGACTATCCGCAGCAAGGTGGCTATGGCGGCCAGATCGTGTTCCACGCCAGCCACGGGACGGTCACCCAACAGCAGGCAGCGGTGAACCAGGCCACGGGTAACGTGGCCAAGCTGCCAGGCGTGATCAAGGCGGTCAGCCCGTTCGCGTCCTCGAACACCGGTGCGGTCTCCAAGAGCGGCACCATCGCCTACGCCAACGTGTCCTGGTCAGACAACCCTGCTGGACTGACCACCTCCTATCTGAACCAGCTCGACAAAGCGGTCGCGCCCGCGCGCAAGGCAGGCCTGGAGGTGGAGTACGGCGGCGGCGCCGGGGAGATCGGCCAGCAGACGTCCGACACGTTGTCGGAGGTCATCGGCCTGGCCTTCGCCCTGCTGCTGCTCCTGTTCATGTTCGGCTCGTTCATCACGGCGGCGGTTCCGCTCGTGTCCGCGATCTTCAGCGTGGGCGCCGGCCTGTCGGTGGTCGGGCTCCTCGCCTCGGTGCTGACCTTCCCGACCACGGCGCCGACCGTGGCAACCCTGCTCGGCCTCGGCGTCGCGATCGACTACGGCCTGTTCCTGACCGCCCGGCACCGGGAGCAACTGGACAACGGCATGGACGTCGTGAAGTCCGCGTCCCGCGCCGAGGGCACATCGGGCTCGGCGATCGTCATCGCGGGCAGCACCGTCGTGGTCGCGATCCTCGGCCTCTACCTCTCCGGCGTGCCATTCGTCGGCTCGATGGGCCTGGCGGCGGCCATCGTCGTGGCGATCACCATGTGCGCGGCGCTGACGCTGGTCCCGTCCTTCATGGGCCTGGTCAAGAACAACATCCGGTCCCTGCCAGCCCGCGCCCGCGCGCACCGGCAGGGCATCTCGGCGCAGCAGCAGGCCAGGCAGACCGCTACGGCCACGCAGGAGCACCACGAGCAGAGTGACTTCGCCCGCTGGGGGCGCAGGGTCGCCAGGCAGCCGTGGCCGTGGGGAATCGCCAGCGTGCTGGTGCTCCTCGGGCTGGCGATCCCGCTGCTGTCGATCAACCTCGGCCAGCCGGACAACGGAACCAATCCGACCACGGACAGCAGCCGCCGCGCCTACGACCTCATCACCGACGGCTTCGGCCAGGGCGCCAACGGCCCGCTGACGGTCGTCGTCAAGCTGCCAAAGCAGTCGAGCTCGGCTGACCAGTCCCTGCTGAACTCGATGACCAGCGGGGTCAAAGGCACCAGGGGAGTCGCGTCGGTGACGCCGACCTCGGTGAACAAGGCGGCGACGGTCGCCGTGTTCAACGCGGTGCCGACCACGTCGCCGCAGGCGACGGCCACGACCTCGCTGGTGAAGACGCTCCGCGACGACGTCCTGCCTAAGTACCACGCCACGTCCTATGTCACCGGCACCACCGCGGGCAATGTCGACTTCACTGACCAGATCAGCAGCCGGATGCTGATCCTGATCCTCGCCGTCGTCGCGATCGCCTTCATGCTGCTGACCATGGCGTTCCGCTCTGTCGTGATCGCCACCAAGGCCGCGATCTTGAACCTGCTGTCGATCGGGGCCGCCTATGGTGTGATCGTCGCGGTCTTCCAGTGGGGCTGGGGCGCCAGCCTGATCGGGGTGCACACCACCTCGCCGATCCCGGCCTATGTGCCGATGATGGTCTTCGCGATCGTCTTCGGGCTGTCCATGGACTATGAGGTATTCCTGCTCTCGCGCATACACGAGTCGTGGATAGCGACCGGCGAGGCGCACCGGAGCGTAGCGATCGGCATCGGCAGCACCGCGCGGGTGATCACCACGGCGGCGGGGATCATGGTGGTGGTCTTCTCCAGCTTCGTTATCAACGACCAGGCCGCGGTGAAGATGCTCGCGATCGGCATGGCCGTCGCGGTGCTAATCGACGCGTCGATCGTCCGGATGATCCTGGTGCCAGCGATCATGGCAGTGCTCGGCGCGCGCGCCTGGTGGATGCCGCGCTGGCTGGAACCCGTGCTGCCGCACCTGCACCTGGAAGGCAGCGAGGCCGCGACCGCCGCGGCGGGCGAGTTCAGCGACCGGCCCGCGTCAGCCGTTCATCATTAGACGATTGCTCTCCTGACACGCTCTTGGTCTTGTTAATGAAGCGCCATCGAAGACTTCCAATCCTGTCGCGGATCCACTATAGGCTCGACCGGCACTGGGGGAGGTGCTGCCGCGGCACGGCGTATCACCGAACGAGGGATGACCGGTACTATCAGGACGGCAAAGGACGTGCCCGAATTACAGCGTTACGTCCGCAGCAGCGCGGAATTACTCGAAAGGGCATGCCGGATCGGGCAGAAGATCCTCGTTGAGGGTACGCAAGGTACAGGCCTCAGCATTTTGCACGGATCGTTCCCGCACGTGACGTCACGGGACACGACTGTGAGTTCACTGCTTGGGGATGTTGGCCTGTCGCCACAACAGGTCCGCCGAGTGGTTGTCGCCTTCCGGTCATACCCGATTCGTGTCGGAGGTACATCGGGTCCCATGGGCCGTGAAATCAGTTGGCGCACTGTCGCTGAGCGTGCTGGGCTGCCTGCCGATCGGCTAGAGGCCATCGAGCTAGGTTCAGTCTCAGGCAACCTCCGGCGTGTTGCCGAGTTCTCCTGGACACAGATGGTTGCCTCTGTTCGACTGAATGGTGCAACGGATATTGCACTAACCTTCGCGGACTATATCGATAGCCGTAACGAGAAGGTGCGACGGACGGATCAGCTCACCGAACAGACCCGTCGCTTCATCGAAGAGATCGAGGCTGTGGCATGCGTTCCCGTATCTCTCGTCTCAGTTAGATTTGATGACCGAGGTCCGATCGACCGAAGACGGTGGTGACTATATGCGTCACAATTTCGTGAATGACATTGGAGATTATGCCAAATACGCATTGCTGCGCGCACTTTGCACAACGGATCCAGATGGCATCAATCTAGGCGTAATCTGGTACCTAACTGAACACGAGGAAAGTAACAGTGACGGCCGGAAGAGGCCACATCTCTCGCGTGAGGGTTGGGACGCGCTCGATGCACAGTTGCTCACGAAAATGCGCGGTATTGAGAAAGCTTTGCAAAACAGAAGTGATCTGCATTTAGATCTCATCGAGAACGGCGGAATCCTTCCGCCTGACACTGCTTTCTTTTCCGAGGCGTTGCCCTCGGCGGACATACCTGCGCGTCAACGGAACGCGCATCGAATCGCCTGGTTCGGGCGAGCGCATAAGACAGTCGAACACTGTAGTCTAGTATTTCTTGACCCAGACAACGGGCTCGAACCGCACTCAGGAAATCCCTCGTCTGTCTACGCCGGCAAATACGTCAGGGTCAGGGAGATGGCGGCGCTTCTAACAACCAGCGCAGGCGTCGTTCTATACCAGCACTGCGATCGATCTCCCTGGCGAGTGCAGCGCGAGCGCATACTGATTCAGCTCACAGCTGGTGTGGCCTCATCGCTCACGATTCGCTCGCTGCGGTTTGGAGCATTTGGAGCGCGGGCCTTCATATGTATCTCTAACGCACCGGACATGACTGAAACATTCGAATCCGCACTGAATCTCCTTCGGGAGCGTACCGCCTCTTCGGACATGGCGCGTTACCTGCTAATCGAGTGACACTGACTCGGCGCTGCTGGTCGAGGATCTCCCAAGCGAAGTCGGAACGCAGAACGTCGTGTTTGCTGCTGATAGTTGATCCGGCGAATGCCCGAGGATGGTTCGCAAAGACTCGCGTGTCTCACTCCACACAATCTCTGCGTAGTCGTCGTTCATCTGAATCGGTGCGTCTGCTAGGTGGGCGACGGTGCGATCCTGGTTGACTAGAGACAAGTTGCGGCTCGTGAGCCTGTTTTGATGGTGAATATGCTGACAGAACTGGTTATAGCGGGCATGGCTGGCTAACTCAGACTGTGGCGTGGTCGGCTGGCAGATCTTTTTGGAACTACGTCATCCACAGCGACTCGGCGCAGTCCACAGCTAGCGTAGCCGTTTGCGCATGGCCGTTCCATTTTGCGTACACAGTCGGTCGTTGAGACGCGGTCCACTGTCCACAGGTGCATAGCGTTTCTGCACATGGTGATCCACAGGTGATTGGTTGTAGCCTCCCGGCCTGGGTTGGTGGAGCGGGCAGGTGCGGAGGTAGTGACGATTATGGCTTCTTCTTCTAGGAAGTGGGTTTCTAGCTCATCTGATTCGAATCTGTCGTTGATCACGACGGGTCTGAGCTTGGTTCTTCTGAAAGAGGATTCGGTGCTCCTGGAGAGGCTATCGTGCGCTGGCGTAGATGATGACTTCTATCGGCTACCGGTCGGATCAATGGAGCCGGGTCAGTCCGTCACCGATGCGGCGACTTACGCTGCCAAGGAGCGGCTCGGCGTCATCGTGAGGCGGGAGGACATATCTTTCGTTCAGGTCATGCATGATGTCGGTGCCGACGGCGCCGTCTCATTCTTTGTTGTCGTCACCAGATGGATCGGCGCGCCGATGCTGGCGGAGCCAGGCGAGCAGGGCGAGTTGCGTTGGTGCCCGGTTCGCAGCCTGCCGGTCAACGTGGCTGAGCCCGTGCGCATTGCGCTGCAGTGTGCCGGGCCGGGACGGGATCTCTCGACATATCTGGCGCCTGACAGTAGCGGGAATGTCGGTCGAGACAGTATCGCGGCGTCCGTGTCAGCCTTCCACGGCGCGTTTGGCTTGCCGAGGCGATGTCTGCCTGACGTTAATGTTGGCGACGTGCTCGCCAAGTTGCGCGTGGACCTACTGGAGGAGGAGGTCGGAGAATTCGTTAGGGCCGTAGCCGCGTCCGACCTTGTTGGTATCGCCGACGCACTTGGCGACATTGTGTATGTGGCGTACGGCACAGCGCTGACGTATGGCATAGATCTCGACGGAGTGCTGGCGGAGATCCACAAGTCGAACATGAGTAAGTTGGACGCGCATGGCAAGCCGCTCCTGCGCGATGACGGCAAGGTACTTAAGTCCGAACAGTACTTCCGGCCGGACATAGCAGCCGTGCTAGCCCGACAGGCGCCGCTAGCTAACTGCTGAGCCTGGGCGGGTCGTCGCGGATGGGCGGCGGAGTTGGCGGTGCGCCTCCGGTGTGCCCGATGCGGCCATAAAATAGCCCGGTGACCTTCCCTGCGGCTGACGAGGAGCTGGCCGTCGCGCTGGGGGAGCCGGCACTGCGGAGACCATCGCCGGGGGAATCAGCCCTGCACGAGCTGGCGCTGCGGGAACCGGCGCCAGCTATGTTGGCGACAGGGGCACCAGCACCGGACGGGCCAGCGCTAGAGGTGCTGCGCCGGGTTTTCGGCTACGACTCGTTCCGCGGCGCGCAGCAGGAGATCATCGACCACGTCATCGCCGGCGGCGACGCACTGGTGCTGATGCCGACCGGCGGCGGCAAGTCCTTGTGCTATCAGATTCCGGCTCTGGTCAGGGAAGGCACCGGCGTCGTCATCTCGCCGCTGATCGCGCTGATGCAGGATCAGGTGGATGCGCTCCGGGCTCTCGGGGTCCAGGCTGGGTTCCTCAATTCCTCGCAGGATCCCGCTGCTCGCCGGCAGGTCGAGACCGCTTTCCTGGCCGGCCAGCTTGACCTGCTGTACCTGGCGCCGGAGCGGTTGCGCGCGGAGTCGGCGCTGCGGCTGCTTGACCGCGGCACGATCTCGCTGTTCGCGATCGACGAGGCGCACTGCGTCTCGCAGTGGGGGCACGACTTCCGGCCCGACTACCTCGAACTGTCGGCGCTGCGGGAACGCTGGCCGACCATACCCAGGATCGCGCTGACGGCGACGGCTACCCGGGCAACGCGAGCAGAGATCGCCACCAGGCTGAGCCTGGACACGGCCCGCCAGTTCGTGTCCAGCTTCGACCGGCCGAACATCAGGTACCGGATCGAGCCGAAGAAGGATCCCGGGCGCCAGCTGCTTGACCTGCTGCGCACCGAGCACCCAGGCGACGCTGGAATCGTCTACTGCCTATCTCGCGCCTCGGTCGAGAAAACCGCGGAGTTGCTGGCCCGCAACGGCATCACGGCGCTGCCCTACCACGCCGGGCTTGACAATGCCACCCGCAAGACCAACCAAGCCCGCTTCCTGCGTGAGGACGGACTGGTCATGGTGGCCACGATCGCGTTCGGTCTGGGTATCGACAAACCCGACGTGCGATTCGTTGCGCATCTGGATCTTCCCAAGTCGGTCGAAGGGTACTACCAGGAAACCGGCCGGGCCGGGCGGGACGGCCTGCCAGCCACCGCATGGCTCGGCTATGGCCTGGCCGATGTCGTGCTGCAGCGCAAGCTGATCGACGGCTCGGAGGGCGACCTGGCCCACCGGCGCAGGCTCGCCGCGCACCTGGACGCGATGCTGGCGCTCTGCGAGACCGTCGAATGCCGCCGCGCGCAGCTGCTCGGCTATTTCGGTGAGGCGGCCGCCCCGTGCGGTAACTGCGACACCTGCCTGTCGCCGCCGCAGACCTGGGACGGCACGGTAGCCGCGCAGAAGCTGCTGTCGGCGGTCCTGCGGCTGCAGCGCGAGCGGCGCCAGCGGTTCGGCGCCGGGCAGGTGATCGACATCCTGCTCGGCCGCAAGACGGCAAAGGTGATCGAGAATGACCACGCTTCGCTGACCGTGTTCGGTATCGGCGAGGAACTTGGCGAGAGCGAATGGCGAGGCGTGGTGCGGCAGCTGCTGGCCCAGGGCCTGCTCGCGGTTGAGGGCGATTACGGCACGCTCGCGCTGACCGACAGCAGCGGAGCAGTGCTCGCCGGCCAGCGGCAGGTGCTGCTCCGGCACGATCCCGCGCCAGCTTCGCGGCCTGCCAAGGCCGCCCGGCCGGTGAAGATCTCCGGAGCGGTGGCCGAGCTGCCAGCGGCCGCGGCAGGCGTCTTCGAGCGGCTCAGGACGTGGCGTGCCGCCGCTGCGAAGGAGCAGGGCGTACCGGCGTACGTGATCTTCCACGATGCGACGCTCCGCCAGATCGCTGCCGAATCCCCGTCCACTCTGGCCGCCCTCGGCACGGTCAGCGGCGTCGGCGAGACCAAGCTGGCCAGATACGGGCAGCAGATCCTGGACGTCCTGGCAGCGCAGGACGGGTGATGGAGCCCACGGACGAGCTGGCCGACGACTGGGCTGCGGTGCTTCGGCGCGAGGCTGCCGGGTACGCGCGGGTCGCGCTGGACAACATCGGCAGGGAGTTCCCGACGGCTGTGCATCACCTGATGACCGGGCCCGACGACCTGCCAGTCCGGCCGAGAGAGCTGACCCCGGTCTTCTACGGCAGTTTCGACTGGCATTCCTGCGTGGAAATGCACTGGCTGCTGGTCCGGCTGCTGCGGGTGACGGGCGATGTCGTTGCTGCGGCGGAGATCAGGTCAGCGCTTGACGCGCAGTTCGCCGAGGCCGGACTGGCGGCGGAGGCGGCACTGATCGCCAGCGGGAACGGGGGCTTTCAGTTCCCCTACGGCTGGAGCTGGGCGCTGGCCCTGGTTCACGAGACCGCCACCTGGGACGATCCGGATGCCCGGCGCTGGGCCTCGGCCCTGGCACCGCTGGCCGACGCGATCAGCGACAAGTATCTTCTCCGGCTAGCGAAGGAGACCTATCCGGTTCGGCATGGCATGCACCCGAACAGTGCTTTCGGCATGTCCCGGGCGCTGCCCTACGCCCTGGACCGGGCTGGGAAAGGGAACACGGATCTCGCGGCCGCGATCACGGACAAGGCGCGCGGCTGGTTCGGTGCGGACATCGAGTATCCCGGCGGATACGAGCCGTCGGGGCACGATTTCTTGTCTCCCGCGCTGGCCGAGGCGGAGCTGATGGCGCAGATTCTCCCCGGCGAGCAGTTCTCGGACTGGCTGGGCGCGTTCTTGCCCGGTATCGCGGTTGGCCGGCCGGCTGCGCTGTTCACCCCGGCGTTGGTCTCCGACTCCAGCGACGGCCAGATCGCGCACCTGCACGGGCTGAACGCCAGCCGCGCCTGGTGCTGGCGGCGGTTGGCCGAGAGCCTGCCGGCTGGAGATCCCCGGGTCGACCGGGCGCTTGCGGCGGCGAGGCGGCATGCGGAGGCGGCGCTGCCGCACGTGGTCGGCGACGACTACATGGTCGAGCACTGGCTCGCCGCCTACGCCGTGCTGCTCCTGAGCTGCCCATGATCACGCGACGGTCAGTGGCGCAGCTGAACCGGCGGCGAGCGTAGGGGTCACACTCCCGCAGGCAGTCCGGCAAGCGCCTCCTCGATGACCTTGTCGGTCAGCTGCAGATCCTGCACCTCACCTGCCAGGTAATCGCCGTACGCCTGCAGGTCGAGCAGGCCATGCCCGCACAGCGCGGTAAGGATGACCTTCTCCTCGCCGGTCTCCTTGCAGCGAAGCGCCTCTTCGATGCAGGCAGCTACGGCGTGCGTTGGTTCCGGTGCAGGCACGATCCCCTCGGTCCTGGCAAAGCGCAGCCCGGCTGCGAAGCACTCTGACTGCGGCTTGGCGACGGCTTCGATCAGGCCAAGCTCGTAGATGTGCGACAGCAGCGGTGACATTCCGTGATAACGCAAACCTCCGGCGTGAATCGGGTCAGGAATGAACTCGTGCCCGAGGGTGTGCATCTTCAGCAGCGGCGTGAAGCCGGCTGTGTCGCCGAAATCGTACGCGTACACGCCGCGGGTGAAGGACGGGCAGGCGGCCGGCTCGACTGCCCTGATCACCGGGTTCATCCGGCCGGCCATCTTCTCGCGCAGGAACGGGAACGCGAGGCCGCCGAAGTTGGAGCCGCCGCCGGTGCAACCGACGATCACGTCGGGTGTGTCGCCGGCCTGGGCGAGCTGCTTGATGGCCTCCTCGCCGATGATCGTCTGATGCATGAGCACGTGATTCAGCACGCTGCCCAGTGAGTACCTGGTATCTGGCTCGCTGCCCGCCACCTCGACGGCCTCGCTGATCGCGATGCCCAGACTCCCGGTCGAGTCCGGATGCGCGGCGAGGACGGCCCGGCCAGCCGAGGTGAGATCGGACGGGCTGGGGTGCACCTTCGCGCCGTAGGTTTCCATCAGCATCTTGCGGTACGGCTTCTGGTCGTAGGACGAGCGGACCATCCAGACGTCCAGCTCGATGCCGAACAGGGCGCAGGCGAACGCCAGCGCGCTTCCCCATTGCCCGGCACCGGTTTCCGTGGTGAGCTTCCGCACGCCCTCGGCGGAGTTGTAGTACGCCTGCGGTACGGCGGTGTTTGGCTTGTGCGACCCGGCCGGGCTGACGCCCTCGTACTTGTAGTAGATCCTGGCCGGGGTGCCAAGTTCCTTCTCGAGTCGGCGAGCCCGGTACAGGGGAGTCGGCCGCCACAGCCGGTAGACGTCGAGCACGGGCTCGGGGATCGCGACGTGCCGGTCTCCCGACACCTCTTGCAAGATCAGCGCGACCGGGAAGAGCGGAGCCAGGTCGTCGGGGCCTACCGGTTCGCGGGTGCCGGGGTGCAACGGTGGCGGCGGTGGTGCTGGCAGGTCGGGGATGACGTTGTACCACTGGCGCGGCATCTCCGATTCCTGCAGGACGTACTTAACCTGGTTCTCCATGGTTACCTCCGGAGCTGCAGAGCCTGGTGATCGTAACGGTATCCGAGTGATCTTGCTGTCGGAACGTTTGTAGCTGAACGTCGGACATCGCCGGTTCCGGCCAGGGCCCTCGCCGGGGCCGCGCGCTGTGGCACCCCGAGTTACCCCCGTGTGACGTGCGGCGGATCGGTTGCAGCGGGCTGTGCTGCGTGGAATCGTAAGGTGGTGCAGTCGGGCTGGCCGGCTAGCCTGGGCGGGCGAAAGCCAGTCGGCCTGACCGTAGCTGGCGGAGCTTAGCTCGAATGGCCCGTGATTTCTCCGGCGGACTGCCGGCGAGGTCACGCGGCTCGCGTCGCGAGGCGGCGGTTGCGGAGGTGCGGGTCTTGTCGGTACTGGCAGGCTCCCGGCGACCGACAGCCGACCCTGAGCGCTGGCGGCCGGCGTAGCTGTGGCGGCGGGACGCAAAGGTCGGCGCAAGTCCGGGCGGGATGGGGCCAGCGAGCACGGTGCGGGCCAGCCAGCCGAGCCCGGGCAGGAGCCGAGCGCAGCCTCCGGAGATGCGGATGCTGAGCAGTGGCTGACCCCGTATCGCATCGTGCGGCCAGCACCGCCGATGAGGTCGCAGCACTCCGGGTGGCAGCAGCCAGCCACCCAGGTCTGGCACGAAGAAGAAGATAGTCAGACCTGGCGTGAGCCGGTTTCCCAGCAGTGGTATCCGCCTGGACCGCCGCAGGGGTTCGGGCCTGGGCGCGCGGAATGGCATGAGAATCAGCCGCCGACCCCCCATGGCTATGACCAGCGGTCCTGGGATGGGTCAGCACCGGTGCCGGGGCCGGGCGCGTATCCGGCGGAGCCCTGGCGTGGCGGGCCGGACCCGCTGGGGACCCACAATCCTGGCAGTCAGGCGTGGCAGGCGCCCGGGCCGGAGGCGCAGGCCCAGTACGGCACGGGCGGCGAGCAGTGGCGCGGCGGCGGGCAGTGGCAGGGCGGCGGCCAGTGGCGGGGTGGCCGACGTGTGCAGCAGGGCGGTTATGGCGCTGGCGGTCAGCAGGGCGGCTATGGCGCGGCTGGCCAGCAGGGCGGCTATGGCGCGGCCGGCCAGCAGGGCGGATATGGTGCTGCCGGTCAGCACTGGCGTCCGATGCCAGGTCCGCAGGATGGCCACGGTCCCGCCGGTCAGCCCTGGCCGGCCGACGAGCCCGGGCCACCGGACGGTTACCGCCCCGCCGACGGTCCGCCGTGGCAGGCAGGCGAAGCAGGGCCGCGGCAGTGGGACCGGCCAGGACCGCAGGCTCGGTATGGTCCCGGCGGCGAGCAGTGGCGGGGCGGCGGGCCGGGGCCGCAGGAGAACCACGGTCCCGCCGGTTCATCGCGGCGGGCGGACGGACCGGGACCGCGGCAGTGGGACCGAGCAGGACCGCAGGCTCGGTACGGTCCCGGTGGCGAGCAGTGGCAGGGCGGTGAGCAATGGCGAGGCGGCGGACCAGGACAGCAGGATGGTTACGGCCCTGGCGGCCAGCCGTGGCGGCGCCCGGGGCTAGGTCCGCAGGATGGCTATGGTCCGGCTGGTCAGGTCTGGCAGGGTCCGGGGCCGGGTCCGGCTGGTCAGGTCTGGCAGGGTCCGGGGCCGGGTCCGGCTGG
>Ga0116218_1001822_pt1 | contig 12765 bp, 11 predicted proteins | sample Sb_taG_2_FD_88966 | JGI IMG/M metagenome (GOLD analysis project Ga0116218, IMG submission 88966) | Peat soil microbial communities from Weissenstadt, Germany - Sb_50d_5_LS metaG | ecosystem: Environmental > Terrestrial > Soil > Wetlands > Peat | place: Germany: Weissenstadt | collected 2010-09-21 | reverse complement strand
GACCGCTGTCGCGCGCGCCATCCAACACGTTCGAGACCTCACCGTAATCACCAACGCCGTGAATATCGCCGCCGAGCTGGCCGGAACCGGCGTCGAGGTCATCTTAACGGGCGGCGTGCTGCGAAGGAATTCGTTTTCGCTGGTCGGGCCGCTTGCCGAAGATTCATTGCGGCACGTCACCGCCGATCTGCTATTTCTCGCCGTGGACGGATTCGACGTTGCCTACGGCCTCACGACGCCCAATCTCCTGGAAGCGCGCGCCAACCGCGTCATGATGGAGAATGCCAAGACCACGATCATCGTTTGCGATTCCAGCAAATTCGGCCGGCGCAGCCTTTCTTTTATCGCGCCCACGTCGGCCGTGCATCACACGATTACGGACAAGAAGATCGCGGCCAAGTATTTACGCGGGCTTCGCGCAGCGCACATCAAAGTCATCACCGTTTGAACGCAACGAATCGGATTCTTAGGGAGGTACAGTTGGCGGAATCGAAATCAGGACCGGGCGCAAACACAATCGCCGAAATTCTCTCGGAGCCGGCGACGTGGAAATCATGCCTCCAGAGCTTGGAGAGAACCGGCGAGCTGAAATCGCTGAATGAAAAGCTGCCTCGCAATGTCGAATGGGTGTTCATCGGCTGCGGCTCGAGTTTCTACCTGGCTCAAGCCGCGTCCGCGTCATGGTCCATCCTGACCGGCGAAAAATCTCGCGCCATCCCCGCATCCGAAATCCTGATTTTCCCGCAATTGCTTCCCGTTCCGTGCCAACCCGTAGTGATTACCCGCTCGGGCCACACTTCGGAGGCATTGCAGGCCGCGGCTTACCTCGAAGACCGGCTCAAGCTTCGAACTCTGGCGATTACCTGCGGCGCAGACACGCCCATCGATAAAATCGCGTCACACATCATCAAGCTGCTCGCCGCGGATGAAAAAAGCACGGTGATGACGCGCTCCTTCACCTCCATGCTTATCACGTTGCAGTCGCTGGCAGCCCTTCGAGGCGATCGCCCCGATTTTCTGGACGGGCTTCGCAGGCTTCCGGATCAGGTCGCGGAACGATTGAGCGGAATTCATTCCACGATAAAGTCGCTGGTCGACTCTCACACATTTGCGGACTATGTTTTTCTCGGCCAAGGACCTTTCTTCGGAATCGCACAGGAATCTATGCTGAAGGTGAAAGAGATGTCCTGTTCGTACGCGCAATGTTTCCATACGCTCGAGTTCCGCCACGGCCCGAAATCAATTGTCAGCCCGGAAACGCTGATCACCTTCATCATCAGCGGATCTGGTTTTGATTCCGAGGTAGCGGTGCTCGAGGAAATCAAGAAACTGGGCGGGACGACGCTCGTTGTCACGAATGTCTGCAATTCCGAGATTCGCAGCCCCGGTGATTACGTTGTCGAGCTGTCGCTCGATGTTCCGGAAGCAGCTCGCGCGTCCGCGAGCGTAATTCCCGGCCAGTTGCTCGGCTTCTACACCGGTATCAAGAAGGGTTTGAATCCCGATGAGCCCCGGAATTTGTCCCGCGTCGTGATGCTGGAAGACTCGAAGTAGTCGAGGCCGCAAGAATGCCCCTGGATGTCTGCGTGGTCGGCGAAATCAATCCGGATTTGATTCTTTACGGCTTGCCGAAGACCTTGACGCCGGAGCAAGAAATTTTGATCGATGGTTTTCGTCTGACGCTGGGCAGCTCGTCGGCGATTTTTGCCCACAATCTCTCGGTGCTCGGCACTCATGTGGGAATGATTTCAAAAATCGGCCCCGATCCACTGGGAAAGATGGCTTTCGACTGGCTTGCAGAGGCAGGCGTCGATTTGACTCGCGTTGTATCCGCCTCCACCGAGACCTCGACAGGCCTGACCGTGATTCTCGCCCAGCCCGAACATCGATTCATCCTGACGTACCCCGGAACCATGTTCGAGCTGAGCTACGCCGATCTTGATCTCGATTATATTTTCGCCGCGCGCCACCTTCATCTTTCATCGTACTTCCTGCACAAAGCTCTCCGCCCCCGAATTGCCGATCTATTTCGCGAAGCGAAAGCAAAAGGCCTCTCGACCTCGCTCGACACCAACGACGATCCGAGCGGCGAATGGGGCAAGGATTTGCTGAGCGCCCTTCCATTCGTGGATATTTTTCTTCCGAACGAGCGCGAAGCGAAAAAGATTGCCCGCACCGATAATTCCGAACAAGCGATCGAGAAGCTCTCGCAAATTTGCCGCATCGTAGTCGTGAAGCTCGGCTCAAAAGGAGCAATTGCGCGGAAAGGCTCCGGCGAATGGCGGCGCAGCGGCATGCGCGTGGCGTCGGTGGACCCGGTTGGCGCAGGCGACAGCTTCGACGCAGGCTTCATTCACCGTTTTTTGCAGGGCGCAACTCCGCCGGAATGTCTCGAATACGCCGATATCGCCGGAGCCTTCTCCACAACTCGCGAAGGCGGCACGGAAGCCTTCAAAGACCGCAATAACCTTGAGCAATTTTTCCGCTCTCATCTGAAGTCGGCCTGAAGAGTTTGTTCGGGAACCCGTAAGGTTTGTCAGGGCACGACTTCAGCCGTGCCGCACGCGCGGCGAAATTGCTACGGCTTTAGCCGCTGAGGGCGAGCCGTTCGGCCTCTCATTGAGTCCCTGAAGATCGTTGGCGGGTCGATGAGCCTGCAACGTTCTACTGTTTCGTGACTTCGATCAGCAGATGGTCAGCAAAGCTGGCCGTCAGTTTCGCGTCCGGCGCGGTCACAACGCCAAGATCCTTTCCGTCCACGTAATTCACAACGCGATATTTCCCCGGCACAAGCCCCCGCAATTCAATTTCTCCAGACCATGTTACAGCCCCAGCGTGATTACCCCCCGATGCAGATTGCGGCGCAAAAAAAGCATAGTACATCGCACCATCTTTCTCGATCGCATATCCCTCAGGCACGTCGTAGCCGTAGACATAAAGATTTCGAAACGTCCCGCGGGAAAGCATTTTCTCGTTATAAAGACCGATCCACTTCTTCCAGTATTCCTCTTTCTGAGGCGTCAGATAAACATCGCTCAATTTCGGGCCGTAATCGGGCCACGCAAATTTCGTCCCCACAACTCCGCCCGTCCCAACGGTAGAAGCAAAATCCGACCCAAGATCCCGCTCATCCCCGTTCGGATTCGCGATGCGAGTCAGTTCGACGTGATCCCCATACACAGCGGAATTCGGGCCCAGCAGCGCCTTGTACATCTTCACGCGTTGCCGCACCTGCACAGACCCGACAGGATCAGCCGTGACAGCCTGATCGATATAGCGCAGCCAAGCAATGCTCGGCGGAGTCCCGCACGGGCAACTTTGAGTTACGCTTTCCGCCTTCAGGGAGCGCGTAGTCTCAAAAATGGTTTTGTAAATCTCCCCCATCGCATAAACCGAATCGTACGGCGACTTGTGATGATGTCTTGGGTTGTAGCAAGCCGGCACGCTATAAATGTTATCGAGCTTGTGCCCATCGAAATCCCAATCGCGAATAAATTTCTCGGTCAGTTGTTTGTAATACGCCTGCACCCCCGGCACGGCAGGGCACAAGGTCGCAAGATTCCGCGTCATCCGCGCCGGCTTGCCTTTCTTATCAAGAATCAGCCAATCCGGATGCTGCTTCACCACCTCCGAAACGCCGTAAGAATGTGATTCATATCCCGGCCCGCCATCCTCGACGGCGAGCGGCAGCCACCAAAGCTGCACTTTTATTCCCTGCTCGTGGAATTGCCGAACCATCTTACGAATTTCATCCCCGGGAAAAGTATCGCTGCGCGGCTGCCAATCTCCATAATTGTTGAACCACCGGTCATCCAAAGTAGCCCAATGAATTCCCATTTCCTTGAGCTTGGGAATTGTCCCCAGCATCTGCGCCGGCGTCACGTCGGCCAGATAAGCCCAGCCGCACCAACTCACCGCGTAGTCCTCATTATTGTTCGCAGGCTTCTTCAGACCTTCGCCATCGATCACATCGGAATACATTCGCAGCGGCTCGTAATAATCGCCCGAATAAACCGCAATAAACGTCTGCGGAGTGGAATAAATTTCGCCTGGTTGCAAGGCCGTGCCCGGCGTGAGATGAACGCTCGTGTCCACGTGTCCATCGGCCTCCGTCTCCACCGGAATCGAAAGCACCAGCGGCAGCGTCTCCACGTGCCCGATCGCTTCGCCCACCGTTCTTGTCCAGAACGCAACCACCGGAATTCCGCCTCCAACGCGCCCCAGATCCCCTTTCACTTCCACGAGCGAACCCATCTGATTCTGCTGTGAGAATTTCTTCGGGATCTCGAAGACGTTATCTTTTCCCCAAGCGATGCTCGCTCCATGAAACGACCACATTTCATTAGGCGCTGCCGCCGCGTCGGCCAAAGACGCGTTCAAGCGATGCCGGTCCAGGTCAATCGCGTCAAGCTCCATTTCATTCTTGCCCGCATTTCGAATCGAAGCCGACACCAACGCCACACTCGGAAACTCGTTATAAACCTCAATCGTGAGCGACTCTTCCAAATCGCCCGCCGAATTTTTGCCCGTCACCTGGATACGCTTTCCTCGCGGCCCGAGCTTTCCCTGCGGCTCTGATATTTGCGCGTGCGCCACGTCAAACACCGCATCCGAAAATCGTTTTCCAGCGGCCGTCACCTGAATCCCGGAATCACTTCCAGCATCATCCAATGAGAGCTTTCGCCCGCCAGATACCAAACTCGCAGAAACGTATCCGCTCGGCGCGATCGTGAATTCGGCCGTGGGAGTTTCCACCACAGCTCCATTTACCGCTGCTGATATTTGAATTTGCGATCCCAAAGTTTTAGCAGCCGGCGGATTAAGCGTTGATTGCTTCCCGCATCCAGCCGCAAACAAAGTAAGCCCGGCAACAATCATCAGCAACGTCGCGGAGAATGACGCAACGCAATGCCGTTCACGCCCGACTATGGATATTGGAATCACGATTCGCGCCCGCCGCAAGTTGAAGCAAGAAGTCGCATTTTAAGCCATCGCGATACGCGTCCAATATCGCACATCGCGAGTGAGCGACCAATGTTTGCTTCTCTCGATGGCTTGAGAGCCCTCTGATTCCGCCCGGAAAGCGTGACAGCGCGATGGTGGAGAGCGGAACAGTTAGTTGCAGGCGTTGCTAGTTATTCTTCAGGCCGACTACTTCCGGATCAGTGGCTGATGGCAAGGACGAATCCACCAAGCCTAGGCGATGCGCGGCCACAACAGCTTGGCCGAGACTGATTCCACCGTCTCCAGCGGGAACTTGAGAATGCGTATAGACTTCGAACCCCTCGCTTTGCAGTTGATGCTCCAAGCCGTCTGTGAGACACCCGTTCTGAAAGGTCCCTCCACTCAAACAGACAGTGTTTAGGGATGTCCGTTTGCGTAGAATCCTCGCCACGGTTGCCAGCGCCTCAACCAGGCCGTCATGGAAACGCTGGCTGATTTCTCCTGCCGCTGCACCGCGAAGCAAGTCTTTTACGATAGCCCTAAAAAGCGGTTTCGAGTCGATCTGCAAAAGTTCACCAGTTTCGCTCAACCCAAAAGGATACGGCTGGCCCGCGGCAGCTGCATCTCGACACATTTCGAGTTCTATAGCCGCTTGCGCTTCGTAATTGACCTCGTGGCGAAGATTGATGAGTGCTGCCACAGCATCAAATAGGCGTCCACAACTAGAGGTCAGCGGAGAGTTCACTTGACGGTCCATCATGTGAAGAACAGTTACAACTTTTCTCTGCGGAATCTGCCGGAAGAAAGGGATGGGCAATTTAAGCAGATCGGGCCCGAAGGATGCCCGCAGGTGGCTTACGGCCATGCGCCAGGGCTCACGAATGGCCGCCGCGCCGCCAGGCAAGGGAACATAAGCGAGCTGCGCCGCGCGTTCGAAATTGAGATAGTCCGCTAACAGGACTTCACCACCCCAGATGTGGCCGTCCGTGCCATAGCCAGTGCCATCCAGTGCGAATCCGATGACCCGTCCTTCGAGATGATTTTCGGCCATGCAACTGGCGATATGTGCATGATGGTGCTGCACGCCGACGGCCCGCACTCCCTCCTGTGTTCGCGCCCAACGAGTCGCGAAATAATCGGGGTGCAGGTCGTGGGCGATAATTCCTGGTCGAATCGCCAAGATTCTTTGGAGATGGTCGATTGCTTCTTGGAAGAACTTGTAAGCCTCAACGTTTTCGAGATCACCGATGTGCTGGCTGAGGAAGGCTTCCCGCCCACGCAGTAGGCAGATTGTATTTTTCAACTCTCCTCCCACGGAGAGCGTCGGCGGGAATTCTCTTTTCAAAAACACGGGTACGGGCACAAAACCACGGGAGCGGCGTATCTGGCGCGTACGGCCACCGGCGAGGCGGAGCACTGAGTCATCGCACCGAAGCAAAATTTCGCGATTGTGAAGCAGAAACCAATCGGCGATGTCACCGAGTCTTGCGACCGCTTCGGAGTTCTCGATGGCGATCGGCTCTTCACTTAGGTTGCCGCTGGTCATTACCAGTGCTTTAAGTTCGCTCTCTCTAAAAAGCAGATGATGAATGGGCGTGTACGGTAGGAAGATTCCCAAGTGTGGGTTGAAAGGAGCCACGCCGTCCGCCAGGGAACATTGGTTCGTCCTCGGCAGCAGTACAACGGGACGCTGCGGCAGGCAGAGTAGCTTTGGTTCTTCAGCGTCAAGCGCGCAGAAGCGCGAGACCGTTTCGAGATCGGAGACCATAACAGCGAAAGGTTTCTCGACGCGGCGCTTGCGCTCGCGGATCCGGCCGACCGCTGCAGCGTTTGTGGCATCTACCGCCAAGTGGAATCCACCCAACCCTTTTATGGCGACGATGTCGCCAGCACGCAGTCTTGCAATCGCCGCGGCGATTGGGTTTTCGATCGACAGGGGCTGCCCTCGCGAGTCACAGAACTCCAAACGCGGCCCGCACTGCCAGCAAGCGTTGGGTTGGGCGTGGAAGCGCCTGTTATGCGGGTCCTCGTATTCAGCGAGGCAGTGCGGGCACATCGGGAAGACAGACATCGAGGTCTGCGGACGATCGTACGGAATCCCTCTCACAATCGAAAATCTCGGGCCGCAGTTCGTACAATTAATGAAAGGATAGCGATAGCGGCGGTCGGCAGGATCGAATAGTTCGCGGAGGCAATCAGCGCACGTTGCGATGTCGGGAGAAATGAGCGTTCGAACCGATGCGGATGAATCACTGGGAAGAATGCAGAAATCGCTCTCCCCGGTGCGATGGATTTCCACGACCCGGATATCAGTCACCAGTGCCAACGGGGGCGCTAGGGCAGGCAGCGATGAAAGGAAGTCCTCCACCGCTTCCGCCGCTCCCTCTACCTCAATGACCACTCCGGATGAAGTGTTGGCGATTTGCCCAGCCAGATGCCGCTCGGTCGCGAGGCGATACACGTAGGGCCGGAATCCAACACCCTGCACCATTCCTGCAACGTGGATGCGCCGCCGAACCTCCATAGCAGATCTAGGTTGCTGCCATAGTTTTTGCCGAGGATGCGATCTTGTTTTCGAGCCAGGCTTGCCATTTGGGCAATCCTTCTCCCGTCGAGCATGAGACCTCAATGATTTCCATCCCAGGATGAACCTTCTGCGCGTTCTCACGAGCCGTCACGATACTGAAAGGCACGTAGGGCAGCAGATCAATCTTGTTCAGGATCAGAAGCTCGGAACGGAAAAACATGGCCGGATATTTCAGCGGTTTGTCTTCTCCTTCGGTCACGCTGAGAACAACAATCTTTGCCGCTTCTCCCAGGTCATAGCTGGAGGGACAGACAAGGTTCCCGACGTTTTCGATCAGCAACACGTCCAAGTCCGAGAGATTCCAGTCGGCAATCGCCTTTTCGATCATACGAGCGTCGAGATGGCACGTTCCGCCCGTGGTTATCTGCCGGACCGGAAAACCAAAGCGAGCGAGACGCACTGCGTCGTTGTCCGTTTGAATGTCGCCTGTGAGCACGGCTACTCGCTGGGTGGGAGCAAAGGCTTCCAGGGTGCGCTCCAGGAGGCTCGTTTTTCCCGCCCCTGGCGAACTGACCAGATTCAGGCAGAGAATTCCGTGATGCGCAAAGCGCGTTCGCAGCTCACCTGCGATCCGGTCATTCTCATTCAAGACTTTTCGTTCGAGGGGTATCTGGGTCATACGTCCTCCAACTCGAGATAGGCGAGTTCGAGTTCATCGCCGCCGAGAAAAATGGTTAATATCTCGCCGCATTCCGGGCACGACGTCTCATAGTTCACGACCACAAATTCGTTGGCGCAGCGCGAGCAGCGCTGCCGCCGCGGCTTCCGCTCGATCTCGAGAGCCACGGATTCGAGATCCGTTTCTTTGGTCAGTGCCTCGAAACAAAAACTCAAGGCGTCGGGGTCCAAGCCCGCCAAGTCCCCGATGCGCACGCCGATCTTAGAAACGCGCATGCCGGGACGGAGCTGAGCTTCCGTTCGAACGGCATCCAAAACAGAACTGGCGATGGCGAATTCGTGCATGGCGTCAACAAATGCGAGGAAGCTGATCGCCCGCGAGCATGTCCACGATCCGCGTAGTGCCAAGAGTCGTGCGCATCACCACCAATCCCGGATCCTCGGAGGTCACGGTGCCGATAATTTGGGCTTGGCGTCCGAGTGGATGGCTTCGCATCGCATCCAGCAGAGGTTCCGCCGCACCGGGTTCCACGATGGCCACGAGTTTCCCTTCGTTGGCAACGTAGAGCGGGTCCAAACCCAACATCTCGCATGCACCGCGCACTTCCTCGCGAATTGGAATGCGGCGCTCCTCAAGCATCATCCCAACACCGGATCGCGCGGCAATCTCGTTCAGCGAGCTGGACAACCCGCCGCGGGTCGGATCTCTCATGCAGCGAATGCCCTCGGATCTCTTTAGCATCTCGGCGACGAGGGAATGCAGTGGAGCGCTATCACTTCGTACCGGGTTTTCAAACTCCAAGCCCTCCCGTACAGCGAGGATGGCGATCCCGTGATCACCGATTGGACCGCTGAGCAGGATACGGTCGCCCGGCCGGGTCAGATCCGCGGACAAGTGCAAACCCGGCTTCACCGAACCAATTCCGGAGGTGTTGATAAACATACCGTCGCAGCTTCCCTTTTCCACGACTTTCGTATCGCCCGTGACGACTTCGACCTGCGCTGCCGCAGCCGCCCTCCGGAACGACTCCACAATGCGGCGAAGGGTCTCAAACGGAAGGCCCTCCTCCAGGATGAACGCTGCGCTAAGATAAAGTGGGCGCGCTCCCCCCATCGCCAGATCGTTGACGGTTCCATGTACGGCCAGCGATCCGATGTCGCCGCCCGAAAAAAAGAGAGGCTTCACGACAAACGAATCCGTCGTAAAGGCCAAGCATTCTCCGTTCACGTTCACAATCGCCTGGTCATCGAGACGCGAAAGCACCGGATTTGCGAATGCCGGTAAGAAAAATCGCTGGAGTAAATCGGCGCTCAATCTCCCGCCGCTCCCGTGACCCAACAGCACACGGTCAAAAGCCGCTAACGGCACAGGACACGAAAGAGAGCTCAATGAGGAGGCTTGGTTAGCCATTGCAGACTCTTTCTTGCAGAACTTTGTGCCTTCGATAGCGGTAGTATGCCGCGCATGCACCTTCCGCGGAAACCATGGGCGCACCGAGCGGACTCTCCGGTGTACACCCGTTTGCAAATGCCGGGCAATCTGGAGGCTTCTTAAGCCCCTTTAGAACTTGCGCGCTGATACATTCAGTGGGCTCTTCGACCTTGATCTCCGACATGCCGAAAATTTTCTCAGCGTCATGCGCGGAGAACTCAGGGCGTATGCGCAGACCACTCTGCGGTATGGTGCCGATCCCGCGCCACTTCTGGTCGCACACTTCAAAGACAGTCTCGACGATTTGCTGCGCCGGTAGATTCCCATCACGCGTCACCGAGCGCACGTATTGGTTTTCCATCACGGCTCGCCCTTCTTCGAGCTGCCGCACCAGCATCAGAATGGCCTCCAAAAGATCCACTGGCTCGAAGCCACCCACCACAATCGGAACGCGAAACTCATTTACCATCTCTTCGTATTGGCGATAGCCCATGACAGTGCACACGTGGCCGGGGGCAATGAATCCTTGCACCCGATTATCCGGGGATCCCAAGAGCAGCCGCATAGCAGGCGGAACCAGGACGTGGGATGCCAGAACGGAAAAGTTATCGAGTCCCTCCCGCCGCGCTTGCCAGACGGCCATGGCGTTCGCGGGAGCTGTAGTCTCGAATCCGATGGCCAGAAAAACAATTTTCCGGGCGGGATTGGCTCTCGCGAGCTTCAGCGCTTCGAGAGGGGAGTACACGACGCGCACATCGCTCCCGTTTGCCTTGGCGTGAAAGAGATCGGAGCTCGACCCGGGAACGCGCAACATGTCGCCATAAGAAACGAGCGTCAAATCCGGAAGCGCGGCAAGCTCAAGGGCCTTGTCAATCGTCTCCAACGGAGTGACACAGACTGGGCATCCGGGCCCATGAACGAGCTCCACTTCCCGGGGCAGAAGCTCGTCGATTCCGTACCGCATGATGGTATGCGTCTGCCCGCCGCAAATCTCCATCAACACCCACGGGTGCGTGACACGCTCGCGGATTTCTTGGGCCAGGGCATGAGCAATCTTCTCGTCACGATATTCGTCGAGGTATTTCACGGAAGCGTCTCCTGAGATTCCTGAGCCGAAGGCGGTAGCTCGCCTTCGAGGAGCCCCATCGCTTCCAGAATCTGATAGGTGCGCTCAGCCTCTTCGCGGTCCACCCGGCTGATGGCAAAGCCGACATGCACCATGACGTAATCGCCTACTTCCGCTTCGGGGGCAAAGTCCAGGCAGACCTGCTTGACGATTCCACCGAATTCGACGCGGCCAGCGCGCACGCCATCTTTTTTTGAAATGTCGAGACTCTTACCGGGAATTGCCAGGCACATAGAACGCTCCCGAAATCGACTTGCTATTCTGAATCGAGCCGGCCTTTCATTGCAGGACTCGCGAGACCGATTCCCGCGGCTTCCCCTGAGTCGCGAGGCTGGATTGTTTTACAGTCGGCCCACAACGACAACTGGGCGATGGCAGCTTCTACGAGAAGCTGCAAAGAGGATTCCACACTCTTCGACAGTGACGTGCCGAGCTCCGTCGTGTCCGGCTGGATGCCCAACAGGACGATCTCCTGCGGCTCTTGCCCGAGCAGGCGCAGCGCATTGAGAATGTCCGCAAGGGCGAGGTCATGGACATTGCCGTTGCCCGGGAGTGAGCGCAGCTCCTCATCCCGAACGCACAGGATCGTGCCGGCGACTGTGCCGACATCCACCGCGTCAAGCACCAGGAGCCGGGATATACCGGAGATGTAAGGGACAAGCTCCAATCCTTTTGTCCCACCTTCCACCAAATCTACAGAGCGCGACACTCTGCGATCCGCCTCGAGACACCGCAGTGCAGCCACTCCTACACCATCGTCTGAACGAATTGGATTGCCGAGTGCCAGTACCAGCGTTCGGGGTTCGGTTTGTTGATTCATGCCCGCTTCCGACGGCGCGTGTAGTGAATGTTCGCAACTCCTGCTCCACTGCATCTCATTGACTCACGCGCTTCGCAGCCTTTGATTCCTGAATCTCCGCCTCCGGGACAAATTTATATCCAGTGAAAATGCTCTCGATCAGCGCATTGCGCTCTTCCCAGGAAACCAAAACCGCGCTGTAGACGTGGTGGATGACGAAGATGAAGAACGTAAACATAATGCAGAAGTGCGCGAGTCTCAAGTGGGAGATGTCGATGAGGCGTGGAAGCCAGCCGATGAAAAAGGTAAGCACGCGGCTGCTGACCGTGTAGCTGTAGAGAGCCAGCCCGGTGAGGATCTCGATGAACATCAACGTGAACATCAGCATGTACGTGATTGCGGCAAGAGCGTTGTGACCCACGTAGTGCGCGATATTCTTGCGGAAAAAAGTGTAGTAAGAAACCATCCGCCCCATGCCACGCCATTGCTCCCGCCGGATTGGTACGAATGCGTCCCAGCGCGACCATTCGTTCCCGACGAAAAACCAGTAGATGCGCAGCAGAAACGCGCAGATGAATACGGATGCCGCGAGCAAATGGATGAACCGCATCGTCCCCATCACATACGCCGTACTCGACCGGGCGATGATGAAAGGGTTGTGCATGTAGTAGCCCGTGAAGGAGAGCACCACAACCGAGAGGAAAATGAACCAGTGCGAAACCCGCACTGGCAATTCCCACACGTAAGTGCGCACGGAATTGCCCGGCGCATATGGTGCTCTGGATTCCGACCAGGATCGCGCTGGCACGCTCATTGGCGCCTCCTCTCTAACGAACCTGCAGTTCAGCGAAGCGGCGCCCTTGCGCATTGGTTACGTGCACGGCGCAGGCCAGGCAAGGATCGAACGAATGAATTGTGCGGAGGATTTCGACCGGGCGTTCGGGGTCGGCGATGGGCGTCTTCAGGAGAGCCGCCTCATATGCGCCTCTCTGCCCCTTCGCGTCTCGCGGACCCGCGTTCCACGTCGTCGGAACTACGCACTGATAGTTTTTAATGGCGCGGTCTTCGATTTGAACCCAATGGCCCAGCGAGCCGCGCGGCGCCTCGTGAAAGCCCCAACCCTGCGCGGACTTCGGCCAAGTCGCTGGATCCCACTTCTCGCCATTGTGCACGCGGAGGTCGCCGTGGTTGAGATTCTGATTCAGCTCATCGATCCACTTCGGAACCTGGCGAGCCATGAGTTGTGTCTCGAGCGCACG
>Ga0116218_1001819_pt1 | contig 12790 bp, 15 predicted proteins | sample Sb_taG_2_FD_88966 | JGI IMG/M metagenome (GOLD analysis project Ga0116218, IMG submission 88966) | Peat soil microbial communities from Weissenstadt, Germany - Sb_50d_5_LS metaG | ecosystem: Environmental > Terrestrial > Soil > Wetlands > Peat | place: Germany: Weissenstadt | collected 2010-09-21 | reverse complement strand
CTCGCCGAGCTGTTCACCGAGAACGCCACCTACCAGCTCTCGCCCTACGACGAGCCGATCGCCGGCCTGGCCGCGATCGCGGCGATGTGGGAGCGCGAGCGCACCGGCCCCGACGAGCGATTCACGATGAGCTCCGAGATCGTCGCGCTCGACACCAACGTCGCCGTCGTCCGCATCGAGGTGCACTACGACGGACCCCCGCCGCGGCAGTACCGCGACCTGTGGGTGATCAGATTCGATGAAACGGGTCGGTGCGAGGCGTTCGAGGAGTGGCCGTTCTGGCCCGAGCGACCGCGAGTTGCGGCGGGCTAGCGTGGGATGTCGCCCGGATCCGGCGTTGCCGCTGATCCAGCGCACTGCTCGGTCCGCCCGCCCAGCAGATCGAGCGTCTCCGCCACGAGCGGCCCGCCGACCAGCCGCCCGCGACGACGATCGCGTCGGTGCGATCTCGATCGACCTCGGCCAGCACCGCCCGCAGGGCCGGCAGGTTTCCGTGGACGTCGGCGAGTACGGCGATCCGCGCTCGCCCACCCGCTCCTTACGCCGAGCCGAACACGCGCTCCAGAAGCGCGGTGTCCCCGGCCGACTGAAACCTGATCAGCTTGCCGTCGCGGTAAGTCAGCACATCCGCCTGGTCGGCGTGCTCACCGGCGAGAGTGGTCTGGGTCAGGACCACGACCCGGTCCTCGTCCGACAACCAGAACTGCGGCGCGGTCGTGAACTCCTTCTCCGCAAGCTTGGCCCACAGCGCACCCACGTCCTGCTTGCTTCGCAGAGTGCCGCTGATCGCGCTGTTGCCGGGCGTGATCCAGACGACGTCGTCGGCCATGTTCTGCATCGCACCCTCGACGTCGCCCGCGGAAAACGCCGCGTAGGCCCGCTTTGCGATCTCTAGGTTCTGCTCTCCTGCCATCGGCTTCCACCTTGTCGCTTGAACTCGACCACCCTACACCGCCGAGCGCCGACGGGGTGGCTCGTTCAGTCGATCAACAGCCGCTCGTCGCCGAGCACGACGAGATCCCCCGGCCGCACCGTGCAGCGTCCTACGCGCACGCCGTTGACCGTCGTCCCGTTCGTCGACTCGAGATCCTGCAGAACCCAGTTCCCGTCGCGGAAGCGGAGCTGGGCGTGGCGGCGCGAGACCCGGAGGCTGCCCAGCACCACGTCGCATTCCTGGTGGCGGCCGACCAACAATTCGCTCTGCCCGCCGGTCCAGTCGAGCGCGAGCAACACGGGCTGCTCCCCGGACTGGGCCGAGAGCGGGTATGTCACCGTGCGGACCGCGGACCGTGCCGCGGCGGCAAGCCTCGTGCGCCAGCCGGCGGCGGAGCTGCGCGGGTGGATATCGCCGATCAGCCGGAACGGATCGATCACCCTCGCGCCCAGCAGTTGATCCAGCCGGTGGTGAAGGGTGTCCTCGCTCAGCAGCCCGTCGCCATAGGCCGCATTGAGCGTATGAGCGATGTGCCGTCGTGACGTGCCGGGTCGGATCACGACACTAGTGTCCCGCGAACCAAATCGCCTGTCCAGGCGGGGCCAGGCGTGGGCCGGGCCGGGCTCGTGCGGTTGGCATCCACGACCGTGGGTACCACAGCACCATGAGTCAGCCCCCAGAGGAATCGACCCGTCCCGCCGACCCGACTCCAAACACTCCCGCCGATCCGACTCCAAACACCCGCGCCGATCCGACTCTCAAGGCTCCCGCCACTCCGACTCCGCCGAAGCTGCCTGAGGTCGAGACCCTCGCCCCCGAGGACGTGCTCGCGGACGTACCCTCGAAGGAAGAGGTCATCGAGGACGCCGAGTCGGCCGACGAGATCCTCGCCCACGAGCCCAGCGTCGACGGGCTCCTGGGTCGCGACCGCTAAGCGCGCCGGCGCAGCTGGCCCAGGTTGCCCGCGAGCCCCACCGGGAGCTATATCCTGGCGGCGTGGACATCGGAGACCACGTCAGCTACGAGGTGCTCGCGCCGGGAACGCCGGTGTTCAGCTCCGATGGCGAGCAGGTCGGAACCGTCGCCCACGTGCTGGCGGCCGAGCACGAGGACCTGTTCGAGGGGATCGTCGTCGCGGAGCACCACGGGAGCGGCGGGCACCGATACGCCGACGAGGAAGTCATCGACGAGATCCACGAGCGGGGCGTGCTGTTGAAGATCGACCGGGCCGCAGCGGAGCAGCTCCCGATGCCGACGGCGAATCCGGCGGTCATGTACGACGACCCGACGGACTCGGGTGGAGCGTTCCACGGCAAGCTCAGACGCGCCTGGGACATGATCTCGGGCAACTATTGACGACGTCGGGCCGGTGCGGGTCCACTTCATGGGGCGTTTCTCCGATCTTTGGGCGGTCGACCGAGCTCGATTAGAGTGCGGGTGTGCCCCGCCGCCGAGTGGTGATCGATCACGTCACGATCGGCGTCAGCGATCTGGATCGCAGCCGCGAGTTCTATATGCGCGCGCTGCTGCCGCTCGGGTTCACAGAGATCCGAAGGCTGCCCGAGCTCGACGAGGTCGAGTTCGGGCTCGAGGAAGCCGACGACTTCGCGATCTCGGCTCGGTACGGAACGAGCTCGCCGGTGCACGTGGCGTTCGCCGCCGATCGCCGCGAGCAGGTAGATGCCTTCTACGCCGCGGCTCTGGCCGCCGGGGGTAGAGACCACGGAGCGCCTGGGCTGCGGCCCGAATACTCCCCCGAGTACTACGGGGCGTTCGTCCTCGATCCAGACGGGCACAACATAGAAGCCGTTCATCACGGCAGCTCCTAATACCTACACAAACGCGTTGGACACTATGTCGCCTTCGGCGCGCCAGGCTCGGGGAACGCACCCGTACCGTCGATAGCCGGACCAGCATCGAACGGGTGTCGAGGCAGGGGCCGGGGGTCTTTGGGCCAGCCGTCGAGACACCTCGATCAATCCAGGGAGCTGTGTAAGAATGGGAGAGCGTCGAGTGAACGCCGACGTACGGATTACCGAGGCGGGCACTTTTCAGCAGGCGGTGCAAGCGCGCCGCGCCAGTACTTGGGGGGCCTTACCCCGGAGGGGCGCGGAGGCGGGCGGGCTGATCAGCATCGCTACCAAAACCGCTGCAAAGCTACCTATTCGGTACCCACGACCCTTACGCGACTCTTCAAACCAGCCGCAATTCTTCGACAAGTGACACTTACGCCGGTCTTAGAAGAGCACGGGCCCGGTGCGCCCGACCTAGCCGCCGGCGAGGCGCCGCGCAGCCATTGGCTGCTGCCGGCTCGCCTGCTCAGGGATCCCAAGCTGTGGGCCAGGGTGCGCCAGGCGATCGATCTCCTCGCCATCGCGGTCGGCGTCGTGCTGGCAGTGGTGGCCGGCCCGGCCGCCCAGTTCCCCGATCTTCTCGCGGCGGCCGCGTTCACGGTCACGACCCCGATCCTCATGTATTCGCGACGGAGCTTCCGCAAACAGCTCGGCGTCGGGATCCTCGACTCGTGCGCCCGCGCGGTCGCGTCCTGCGCCATCGGCGCGATGGTCGCGATTGCCGTGGGCGCGGTCGTGGGCTCGGCCAGCCCTGACCTGATCGGCCTGCGGTTGTGGCTCATCGCCGCAGCGATCCTGTGCGGCGCCCGAACCGTCCTGGGAGCAGCGGAGAACCAGGCGCGGGCACGCGGCCTGCTGATGACGCCGACACTCGTCGTCGGAGCCGGCGCCGTCGGCGGATGGGTTGTCCGCCGCCTCGAGCAGCAGCCGTCGCTCGGCCTGAACCCGATCGGGTTCCTCGACATCGATCCAGACGCGGCATCGGTCGACCCGAATGTCGACCTGCCGATCCTCGGAACTCCTGACGAGGCGGTCACCATCGCGCGGATGACGGGCGCCCGCCAGCTCGTGTTCGCGTTCTCGTGGGAGCGTGACCACCAGCTCGCCGGCATCGTGAGGCCATGCCAGGCCGCCGGCCTGGATGGGGCGATCGTTCCCCGGCTCTACGAGGCGATCAACGAGCGGGCATCGCTCGACCACGTCGGAGGCCTGCCGCTGATGAGCTTCCGGGCGCTCAACTCGCAGGGCTGGCGGTTCATCGTCAAGTACGCGCTGGACCGCATCTGCGCGTTCATTGCGCTGGTCGCGCTCGCGCCGCTGATGCTGGCGATCGCGATCGCCGTCAAGCTCAGCTCGCCCGGTCCCGTGATCTACCGCCAGCGACGCATCGGACGTGGCGGCCGTGAATTCGATCTCCTCAAGTTCCGCTCGATGAGGACGCGCAGCCGTCGCGCCGCGTTCCGCCCGCCGGCCGGATCCGCGCCCGGTGGCATCGAAGGGACCGATCGGCGCACCCAGGTGGGGCGGTGGCTGCGCAACACCTCTCTCGATGAGCTTCCGCAGCTGTTCAACGTGCTGCGGGGGGAGATGAGCGCGATCGGCCCGCGGCCGGAGCGGCCGGAGTTCGCCGCCAGGTTCGTGGCCGAGGTTCCCGGATACGACGAGCGCCACCGCGTCAAGCCCGGCATCACCGGCTGGGCGCAGGTGAACGGTCTCCGTGGGCAGACCTCGATCGCCGACCGGGTCGAATGGGACAACCACTACATCGAGAACTGGTCGATCTTGCTCGAGCTCCGCACGCTGGCGTTGACGGTGGCGGCCGTGATGATGTTCCGCGAGGAGCGGCACGCGGCGTCCGGCGCCGACGGCGATGAGTCCGTCCCGTCGGATACGCCGCCCACCCTGACGCCCGTTCCGCCACCCACGCTGCACCCGATCACGACGCCCGAGCGCGGTCCGGCACCGAGGTCCCAACCGGTCCTGAGCCCGGATGTCCAGCCCGCCACGGCGTCAGCGCTTCACCCGGTCACCTCCTCGGACGCTCGGGCCACGATGCATGAATCCGAGCCCGCCACATCGCCGGTCCTCAAGCTGGTCGAGACCGCGGTCCCGGAGACCGCCGAGACGCACTGGTTCTGCGGGTACTGCGGGACAGCGGCGCCGGGGTCGATGCCGCCGCCGATCTCGCGCGTGTGCGAGCACTGTGCGGCCGGCCTGCTGCTGGAGGCTCCAGCGGCTGTCGCGCCCGACTGCAACGACCCGTTCCTGGTTGTCGATGCCCGGCTCACGATCCAGGCCGTTTCCCGACGCGCTGAGCAGATCTTCGACGTGGTCGAGGCCGACGTCACGGACCACCCGATCACCGAGCTGCTGACCGACGCGGACGTCGAGGTCGACGACTCCCAGAGCTTCGCCACCGCCCTTCTGAGCGCTGCGCTCGAAGAGCAGGGCCATCGCTCCACGTTCGTCCGCCCGCGCGGCGCCTACGGCATCAGAATCCGCGCGCGTATCAGCCATTGCGGGCCGCCGCGGGCCGCGCTGATCGTCCTCGAGACCCCCGGCCCGGACTCCGGGCCGCGGCTGCAACTGGTGCAGGCCGAACAGCCGCGCGCACGGCAGGTCAGCGCGTAGACCGGGGCCGGCCTGCGGCGGCTGGCCGTCGGGCGCTTGACAGCTTCGGCAAGGTGGAGGCAGTAGGCAGGCGGAGCGCCCGCGCGCCTGCCCGAAGCTGCAAAGGAGAGTTGATGGCCACCTGCACCCACCTGGACCAGATCAAGGTCGACCGGCCCGACCAGGTCGACGGCTGCGAGGACTGCCTGAAGATCGGAGGCACCTGGGTTCACCTGCGCGTCTGCCGTACCTGCGGCCACGTCGGCTGCTGCGACTCGTCGCCGAACCGTCACGCCAGCCAGCACGTCCGCGCGAGCGATCACCCGATTGTCACCTCGCTCGAGCCCGACGAGTTCTGGTCCTACTGCTACGTCGACAACGTCGCGTTCATCCTCAGGGACTCGGCATGAGCGAACCTCTGGGTTTGGGCATGGACGAGCCCCTCGACCGCTATGGGGCGTTTCCGCGACTGAACGACGCCCAGCGGGTGCGGCTGCGCGCAGTCGGCGAGGTGCGCTCGGTCAGCCCCGGGGAAGTGCTGTTCCGGGAGGGAGACTCGGACTACCCTTTCTTTGTCGTCGAGTCCGGCGCCGTCGCGATCGTCCAGGGATACGAGCGCGAGAACCGCGTCGTTGCCATCCACGGGCCGCACCGCTTTCTCGGCGAGCTGAACTTGCTCACGGGCTCGCCCGCCTATCTGGCCGCGGTCGTGCGGGACGCCGGCGACGTGATCGAGGTGCCCGCCTCCCATCTGCGCAAGCTGGTCTCGGAGGACGAGGAGCTCAGCAATCTGATCCTCCGCGCCTACCTGGCACGCCGGACGATCCTGATCGACCTCGGGGCCGGCGTACAGCTCGTCGGCTCGCGCTACTCGTCGGACACCCGTCGCCTGCGCGAGTTCCTGGCCCGCAATCGGATCCCGTACCAGTGGATGGATCTCGACGAGGACGAGGAGGCGGACAAGCTCCTGCGAGCGCTCGGAGTCAAGCCGTCGGAGACCCCGGTCGTGATCAGCGGCCGCGATGTTCTCCGCAACCCGTCGAACGCCCGGTTGGGGCAGATGCTCGGCCTGGGCTCGCGCGGGGCGCCGCCGCCGATGTGCGACCTGGTGATCGTCGGCGGAGGTCCCGCGGGGCTTGCGGCCGCCCTGTACGGCGCCTCCGAGGGCCTCGACACGCAGGCGATCGACGCGATCGCGTTCGGCGGACAGGCGAGCACGTCGGCTCGGATCGAGAACTACCTGGGCTTCCCAACCGGGATCTCCGGCAGCGAGCTGGCCGAGCGCGCCGAGCTCCAGGCCCGGAGGCTGGGTGCCCGTCTGGTCGTCCCCGCGCCTGCGGTGAGGCTGGAGCAGGGCGACGGCCATTTCACCATAGAGCTGGCGGACGGATCGGTCGTCAACGGCCGGACGGTGATCGTCGCCACCGGCGCGCAGTACCGCAAGCTCGCGCTGCCCGGCCTCGAACGTTACGAGGGTCTCGGCGTCTACTACGCGGCGACCCAGGCCGAGGCACAGCTCTGCTTCGGCGATCCCGTGCTGATCGTCGGCGGCGGGAACTCCGCCGGCCAGGCCGCGATGTTCATGTCGAGGGGGGCCGCCAGCTGCCGCCTGATGATCCGCGGCGGCGATCTCGGTAAGTCGATGTCGCGCTACCTGGTCGACGAACTGGAGCGCCGCGAGCAGGTCGAGCTGCTGACCCACAGCGAGGTGGTCGAGCTCAAGGGCGACGATGGGCTCGAGGCGGTCGTCGTGTCCGACAACCTGACCGGCGAGCGGCGAGAGCTGGAGGCGAAAGCGCTGTTCGTGTTCATCGGCGCCGAGCCCCACACCGACTGGCTCACGGGCCACGTGGCCATGGACGAGCACTGCTTCGTGCTGACCGGCCGCGGCCTCGAGGACGAGCAGCTCGCCGCATACGGAAACGAGCGGCCGTTCTTCCTGGAGACGAGCCAGCCGGGGATCTTCGCCGTCGGCGACGTCCACTCGGGATCGGTCAAGCGGGTCGCGTCGGCCGTCGGCGAGGGCTCGATGGCCGTCCGCCTTGTCCATCAGCGCCTCGCGACCGGCTGAGCCGCCGCGGCGGCGATCAGCGCCGAGTCGACTCGGCGAGCGACCGTCGGGCGGGGTGGTGCTCGACGGGCTGGCTCTCCATCGCCGGCCGCTCGGCCGCCGGATGGCTTTCGAACCAGCGCGCGTAGCGGTCGGCCAGCGGCGCCGCCGAGACGCCGTGCAGGAGCACAGAGAGAGCAACGGTGAAGTACGTGACGACCTCGATCGTCTGGGCCTGCGGGAGGTGCGATTCCTGGACCACGATCAGCGCGAACACGATCGACGCCAGCCCGCGGGGCCCGAACCAGCCAAGGAACGCCACTGTCTGCCTGCGCGCGTGCGTCCCCAGCATGGCGAGCGCCACCGGCAGCATCCGGACGAGCGTCAGGCTGAGCACGCCGTACAACACGACGCGCCAGGTCAGGTGGCCGAGCGCGGGCCCAAGCAGCACGGCGCCGAAGACCACGAACGTGACGCCGCTGAGCAGCTCGCCGAGCTCGTCGATGACGGTCGTTATGTCGGTCGGATCACGTCGAACCAGCCGGCCGAAGATCGCTCCGGCGAGGAACGCCGCGATGAAGCCAGAGCCGCCGAGGGCGGCGGCGGAGGCGTACGCGAGGGTCGCTCCGGCTATCGGGATCACCTGCAGCCACGATCCCGCGATCAGGTTCCGGCGACCGGCGAGCACGACGACCGCCACGGTGAGCGCTCCAGCGCCCACGCCACCGACGATCCCATAGCCGATCTCCTCGAGCACGATCGTCACGGCGTGGTGGGAGCTGGCGACGTGCGAGTCGACGTCGGCGGTTGCGAGCACGATGTAGAGCAACGGGACACAGATCCCGTCATTGAGGCCGCTCTCGACGTTGAGCCCCTGACGGATCCGTGACGGCAGGCGAGGTTCGGTGACGACGGCCTGGCCCAGCGCCGCGTCAGTCGGCGCGAGCAACACGCCGAGGACGAGCACCTCGCCGAGTGTCATGTTGTCGAACATGGCGGCCGCGAGCGCCCCGAGAACGATCGTCAGCGGGAGACCCACGGCGAGCAGCCGCAGCGGAACGCCCGCCTGGCGGCGCAGCACGCCCAGGTTGATCCGCGAGGCATCGGAGAACAGGACGAGGGCGAGCGTCGCTTCCGCCAGCGTGCGCACCGCCTCCCCGTTGGTGGACGGCTCGACCTCCCCGAGGACCTTCGGCCCGAGCACCAGGCCGATCGCCACGAACGCCATCGCCGGCGTGGCCATCGTCCCCGAAAGCCGGCCCGAGACCGCGGCGACCGCAAGCACGGCAAGCGCGATGAGGACCAGTGCCCACTCCACACACCAACCCTATGTGCTGAATGGGGTTGGGGTCAGCTGGCAGAGGCCACCGCGGGATCGCCCTGACGCGCCGCCGCGACGTGGCTGCGGCTGTCGCGCGAGGAGATCAACACGGCGGCAAGGATCGCGCCGAGGATCGCGAAGCCTGCGCCGAACAGGAAGGCCCGGTCGTAGCCCTTGGTCAACGCCACCGACGCCGAGTGCACGCCCACATGGAACAGGCTCTGCGTCCGGCTGTTGGCGACGGTCGCGAGGATCGCGAGACCGAGCGCGCCGCCGACCTGTTGAGAGGTGTTGATCAGCCCCGAGGCGAGACCCGCCTCGTGCGGTTTGGTTCCGGCGACCGCGGCGATCGTCACGGGCACGAACGAGAACCCGAGACCGACGGCGGCGAGAATCGACGGCCCGAGGACGTCCGACCAGTACGACCCGCCGGTTCCCGGGACCTGGGAGAACCACGTGAGTGCGCCCGCGATCAGCAGCAGTCCGGCGATCAGCGGCGGCTTGAACCCGAAGCGGGTGACGAGCTGCGAGGCCGCGCCGGCGGCCAGGATGATCCCGACGGCCAGCGGCAGGTACGAGATCCCGGTCTTGATCGGCGAGAAGTGCAGCACGTCCTGCAGGTACAGCGAGATGAAGAAGAACATGGAGAACAGCGACATGCCGATCAGCAGGCCGACGATGTTCGCTCCTCGCAGCGTGCGCAGCCGGAAGATCGAGAACGGCATCAGCGGATCACGCGTGCGGAGCTCGATCAGGACGAAGGCGATCAGCAGCCCGGCCGCGCCGGCGAGGCGTAGGATCGTCGCCGTCGATCCCCAGCCGGAGTTGACGGCGTCGACCACCGCGTAGACGAGTAGCGACAGACCGGCGGTGACGGTCGCGGCGCCGGGCAGGTCGAACGTCTTGGCGCCGTCCTCGGCGCGGCTCTCGGCGAGGAAGCGCGGGGCCAGCGCGGCTGCCGTGATTCCGATCGGCACGTTCACGAACAGCACCCAGCGCCAGCTGAGCCAGCTGGTCAGGATCCCGCCGAGGAGCACACCCGCAGCGCCTCCGGCGCCGGCGACGGCGCCCCAGATCCCGAGCGCCCGGTTCCGTTCAGGCCCTTCGGCAAAGGTCGTGGTGATGATCGACAGCGCGGCGGGGGAGACGATCGCGGCGCCGAGGCCCTGCACGGCCCGGGCGGTGATCAGCCACGGCTCGGATTGCGCGATCCCGCCCGCGAACGACGCGAGCGAGAACAGCACCAGGCCGCCCATGAACATGCGCCGGCGTCCGAGCAGGTCGGCAAGCCGGCCGCCGAGCAATAGGAACCCGCCGAACGTGAGCGTGTACGCGTTCACGACCCACGAGAGGTCATCGCGGGAGAAGTGCAGATGGACGCCGATCGACGGGAGCGCCACGTTCACGATCGCCGCATCGATTACGATCACGAACTGCGTCATCGCCAGCAAGATCAGCGCCAGGTTCTTGGCGCGAGGGGTGTCGAGCCTCGGTTCGGCTATCTGGCTAAGTGAAGTCATTTGGAAGCTGACCTCCGGTTCCGGTTGCTATTCCGACTATAGTGAACTACGATTCCGCTTGTCAATAAGGCGGGTCAAATAGAAGACACCTTGGAGAGAGAAGTTGTGACGGCTTCGCCAATAGAGACACCGACGCCGGCGGAACCTGAGCGCCAGCAGCGGGCCGACGCCCGCCGCAACCGCGAGCGCATCCTCGAGAGCGCTCGTCAAGCGTTCGCGGAGTGCGGGGCGGAGGCGCAGATGGACGACGTCGCGCGTCGGGCGGGGGTCGGGGTCGGGACCGTCTACCGCCACTTCCCGACGAAAGAGGCGCTGGTGGCCGAGATCGTGCGCCAGAAGTTCAGGATCATGGGTGAAAACGCGCGCGCGGCCCTCGAACACGAAGGTGAGCCGTTCGCGGTGTTCGCGGACCTGCTGCGCACCAATGCGGAGTTCTGCGCACGCGACGCCGGGGTCCAGGAGGCGCTGGCAGGCTTCGGCGAGTCCGTCTGGGTCTACGCCCAGGAGGAGCTCCAGCAGCTCTATATCCCCACGGCGGAGCTGATCGACAGGGCGCAACGCGCCGGAACGATGCGCCCCGATCTCACCGTCGACGACATCCCGATGCTGATGTGCGGCGTGTCGGCCACGATGCCCCACACGGGTGCCGGCTTTGACTGGCACCGGCACCTGGAGTTCGTGATCGACGCGCTACGCGTTCAGTGTGCTGACTGAGAACACGGCGCCGTGCGGGTCGGCCAGGACGGCCTGCCGGAACCCGGGTATGTCGTGCGCGGGGGCGAGCACGGTGCCGCCGAGCTCGGGAGCCTTCGCCGCCGCTGCGTCGGCGTTATCGATCCTCGAACTCCCAACCGAACAGCCGCTCATAGAAACGCATCGCCGCCTGCGGATCGGGCGCCAGGGTGTCGACCCAGCACGGCACTCCGTTCGGATAATCGTCGCGCTCGCTCATTTGCCACTCCCTTCGTCGTCCAACTGCGCCCGTCCCGTACGGAACCCGGTCTACTTACTTCACAAAGACATAGTTGGACAAACCAACTAAGTAATTGCTTTGCCGGATCGTACGGTAGGATGTTCGGATGTCAAGCAGGCGCACGTACGGCGATCGCTGCGGCATCGCCCGGGCCCTTGATCTGGTCGGTGAGCGTTGGGCGCTGCTCGTCGTGCGCGAGCTGTTGCTGGGGCCGAAGCGGTTTACGGACCTCCGCGCCGGCCTCCCACACCTTGGCCCCGACGTTCTCTCCCAGCGCCTGCGCGAGCTCGAGCAGGCCGGCATCGTGCGCCGGCGCCAGCTCCCTCCGCCGGCGGCCTCACGGGTGTACGAGCTGAGCGATTGGGGTCGGGAGCTCGAGCCGGTCGTGCTCGGGCTGGGGCGGTGGGGGAGCCGTTCCCCCGTTCCCGGTGCGGACGCCGTGTTCGGCCCCGATTCGGCCGCGCTTGCCCTTAAGACGCTGTTCGCGCCCTCGGTGGCCGGCGGGCTCGACGCCACCTTCGAGCTGCGGCTCGGCGAACAGCGGTTCCGCGCCCGCGTCGACGACGGCCGGTTCGAAATCGCGCGAGGTGAGCCCGCCAGCCCGATGCGATCATCGAGGCCGATCCCAGCACCCTCGCCGGCGTGCTGTGGCACGGCCGCAGTGTCCGGCAGTCGCTGCGGACCGGCGAGCTCACCTTCGAGGGCGATCGATCCCTCGCCGAGACGTTCCTCGGCCTGTTCCCGCTGCCGGACGCGCCGAGGGAAGGAACCGCCGCGGCCCGCGGTCATCAGGAGTAACCCACGGAAATGGAGTACTCAGATGAACCGAAATCCTCGCCGCACCGTGCTCGCCCGCGTGGCGCTCGCCGTCGGCGCCGTGGCGGTGCTGGTCATCGGCGCCGACCACCTTCAGCAATACACCGTGAACATGTTCTCGACGGTGCCCACGATTGCCCCGCTGTTCCTGCTCAACTTCATCGCCGCGACCGTCGTCGGAGTCGGGCTGCTGCTCCCGCTTGGAGTCGTCGTGAAGCGCTTAGCTGATCCGATCCGCACCGTGCTCGCTCTGAGCGGAATCGGACTCGCGGCGAGCTCGCTGGTGGCGCTGTGGATCAGCGAGACCTGGAGCCTGTTCGGATTCACGGACTATGGCTTTCGGCCCGCGATCGTGACGGCGATCGTGGCCGAGGCGGTCGCCGTGGTGGCGCTGAGCGCCTATCTCGCGCTTGCCGGGATCCGGGCGCCCCGCGTGCACAGGCGGGCGCCGGCGCACTGAGCGCACCGTCGCACCGCGCGCTCCGTGAGCTGGGCGAGATGGCGTAGCCTGCGCCACGGCTTGCCCCCGGTCAACCTCCACAGCGACACGCAAACGCGTCCCACTGAGGGCATGCGTGCAGCCATCGCGAAGGCCGAGGTCGGCGACGAGCAGCGCGGCCGCGATCCGACCACCAACGCGCTCCAGGACCGCGTCGCCGAGCTGCTGGGGCACGAGGCGGCCGTGTTCCTGCCCAGCGGGACCATGTGCAACG
>Ga0116218_1001818_pt1 | contig 12793 bp, 9 predicted proteins | sample Sb_taG_2_FD_88966 | JGI IMG/M metagenome (GOLD analysis project Ga0116218, IMG submission 88966) | Peat soil microbial communities from Weissenstadt, Germany - Sb_50d_5_LS metaG | ecosystem: Environmental > Terrestrial > Soil > Wetlands > Peat | place: Germany: Weissenstadt | collected 2010-09-21 | reverse complement strand
ATTTGCAGGTTGCGCATGTGTGAAAGGGGAAATAAAGAGCAGGAACAGTGCGGCAATAAGCATGACGCTAATCAGCGGAACTACAATTCTTGGGTGCATTGATCTAACTCGCATACAAAGCCTCTCTAAAAACACTCGCTAAATATCGGGTTGGTCATTATACATAATCAATTCAGGCAACATGAACCGACCAATTCAAAGGCAGATTCCAACTCATTACATCATCAGTCTAGAAGAGACGAATTAGCCACTCAGTGTCATCCTGATCTCACTACTGTCATCCTGAGCGTCAGCGAAGAATCTCACTCGCTGGGTACCGAGATTCTTCGCTGACGCTCAGAATGACAAGCGGGAGGGCTCTTTTCCAACGACGTTCTGGCCTATCTATGCGCGATTCCTGAAAAATGCCATAGAGTCAAAGGATCGCGTGGGTCGCCCCTACATTAATCGAACGTCAGTTGTAGCATTTTCCGTGGATGCTGGGTTTTAGGGATGCTATTTGGAGGCTTTTGTAGGAATTTTGAAAGAATATACCAGTATTTTATTGGGTGTAGCAGCCAATGGAGCAAGCCCCGTGCCTACAATACGACGCCTTCACAGGCCCATTCAGGGAAGATTGGATGTGAAGAAAATATCTGGAATAAGAGGGTTTAGTACTTTTTGGTGGCAAAGTGGGATATAATACTTGCTACCCTAGATTGACCCTAAAAACTCTCGTAATACTTGTAGAAATGCCTCCGGCTGCTCCAGGTTGGATAAATGTCCAGCATTCGTAATGACAACAAGCTGTGCTCCTGGGATTTTTGCTGCATACTCCTGTGCGACACCAGGAGGAGTCAATGCATCCTGCTCACCAACGATGACAAGCGTTGGACAAGAAATATTTGCAAGCAGATCAGTAGAATCGGCCCGTTGCCCCATGCCGCGCGAAGCGGCTGCAATGCCTTGAACTGTTGCGGCTTCGATCATCTGTCGCACGCGCATTTCTACTTCAGGATGATGCAGGCGTGTATATTCCGAAAGTACACGTAGAACCTGGAGATCAGCGATTGCTCCTGTTCCCTGTGTCTCGGCAATACGCGCGACGTTTTCGCGGTTGTCTTGCGCTTCCGGGGTATCTGCACCAGGTCGAGTATCGGCCAGGATTAATCCAGATACTCGCCGGGGGTATTTACGCAAGAAGGCGAACGCGGCATAACCGCCCATTGAGAGGCCACATAGAACAGCTTGCTGTATTCCCAGCGAGTCCATCAATGCGGCTACGTCATCAGCAAATAATTCCATAGTAGATATAGGGTTGGTAATTTCGCTTTCGCCAAAGCCACGCCAGTCGAGAGCTATGAGTCGGTAGCGTTCGTCGCTCAAAAGCGATAGTATTTCGCCCTGCCACATTGATTTGTTGAGAGGGAAGGCAGGTAGAAATAGGATTGGAAGGCCTATGCCGTGGTCGTCATAGCCCAGGTAGGTATTGTTGACTGGTATTTTCATACAAGACCTCAAAGATTTTTCTTTATTGACTCGCCGCCTGCGGCGGCGGGAAATTTAGAGATGCGGGTGACTTCGTCCCCTGCACCCCTTAAGCCAGTGCCCACATGGGGCAGCCCTCTCTTGAGTTGGCGAAAGTTCCCAGCACCCCTCAACATTCATAGTCACTCAGTACTACTTACTGCTCCGTCGGCTTGCTCGTGGGCGTGATATGAACTGCGCACGAAGGGACCGGATTCGACGTGGCGAAAACCCATCTTTTTGCCTTCGGCTTTGAGGGCTGCAAATTCTTCGAGCGGGATGTAGCGCTGGATTGGGAGGTGCTGGAATGATGGACGCAAGTATTGCCCAATAGTGAGAATATCGACATCGTGTTCGCGCATGTCGTACATAACTTCGATCACTTCATCCCATGTTTCTCCAAGGCCCAACATGAAGCCGGACTTGGTAGGCGCAGCGGGATTCATTTGCTTAGCCCATTTAAGTACCTGGAGAGAGCGTTGGTAGATTGCCTGCGGACGCACGCGCCGGTACAGCCTGGGTATCGTTTCGACGTTGTGGTTGAAAACATCGGGCTTCGCGTCGATTACGACTTGCAGCGCTTCGAAGACTCCTTTGAAGTCAGGTGTCAGTACTTCGACTTTGCACTCTGGGTTCAAACGGCGGATCCAACGAATGGTTGCGGCGAATATAGCGGCACCACCATCTTTTAATTCGTCGCGATTAACGGATGTAACGACGGCATGACGCAAGCCCATATTCTGTACCGCCTCCGCGACACGTTTTGGTTCCTCCCAATCAAGTCCAATCGGGCGACCTGTTTCAACTGCGCAAAAGCCACAACTACGTGTGCAGATGCGCCCCAGGATCATGAATGTGGCTGTTTTATATCCCCAGCATTCGCCTATATTTGGGCAACGCGCCTCTTCGCAGACTGTGTGGAGCCCTTTATTCCTCATCAGTTGCTTGAGGTCGTTGTAGTTTTCTCCTTTGGGAGGTCGTACTCTGAGCCATTCAGGCCGACGTTCTGGAATCATGGTCGCCATGTAGTTTTCCTTTAGCTATTTATTTTTTGCCGCCTGCGGCGGCGAATAGGGAGTATCCCGGCAAGGGACTTCGTCCCCTGCACCCCTAAAGTTCGCGCCCATTGAGCAAAGCCCTCCGAATCCCAACTGTCAACTAGTATACATCGATTTCACGGCTGTAGCTTTGCAATTTGGTGCGTACAGTTTGCAAGAAGCCACCTGCACCGGCACCATCCAGGATACGATGATCGAACGAGAGGCAAAGGTACATCATATAACGTATGGCGATTGCATCATCTTCGATTACAACAGGTCGTTTGACTACTGCATCCATACTAAGAATTCCAGCGTGCGGCTGATTGATAATTGGCACTGATAGTATTGTACCAAATGTGCCAGGGTTATTCACGACGAAGGTGCTGCCTTGCAAATCTTGTATGGTCAGCCTGTTCGCGCGGGCACGTTGTGCTATGGTAGATATCTGTTTGGCCAATCCAGCAAGCGTGTATTGATCCGCGTCATAAAGTGTCGGGACAACAAGCCCTACATCGGTGGCAACTGCCATACCAAGATTGATGTGCTTTTTCACAATAATCTTGTTGTCTTCGGTCCAACTTGAATTCATGTATGGGAATTTGCGTATGCCCTCGCAAACGGCTTTCATGACGAATGGTACATAGCTAATACTGTAACCTTCGCGTTGCTTGAAGTCTTCTTTGTTCTTCTCCAGCCATTTGGCTATGTTCGTCATATCGATTTCCACAACAGTGGTGGCATGAGGGGAAGTACGCTTACTACGTACCATATGCTCCGCTATCGCCAGGCGCATGCGACTGGGTGTGACAACCTCAATCCCTTCTTCTTCGACTGTTGTGAAAGCAGGAGACGGAGATGCACTCGATTGAGCCTCCACAAACGCAGGCGCGGGTGCGCTATATGCAGGTTCGAAAGAGGGAGAAGAGGACGCTATTACCTGAGCCTCTACAGGTGCGGGTGCTACCTGCCGCTGTGCTACATAGGCAAGAATATCTTCTTTACGCACGCGCCCACCGATACCTGTGCCAGCGATCGCGTTCAAATCGATATCATGTTCACGTGCCAATCGGCGTGCGAGTGGTGAGATACGCTGGCGTTCTTCCACATGTACACCTGTAGCCCTGGTGGATGCTCTTGAGCCATTGCCATCGCTCGCGCTCCTGTTTTCCGTGACCATTACATGAGTGCGATCAGGATTTTCAATGAGGGCAGCATCTGGACCAGGCGCAGGCTCGGTGGGTGGAGAAACTGAAACATCCGCATTCTCTTCAATAAGCGCGATATCCGCGCCTACTGGCACTGTCTCGTCTACTTTGACGAGGATTTTGGACAGGCGACCGGCCACAGGGGATGGAAGTTCGGCATTTATTTTGTCGGTTATAATTTCGGCCAGAGATTCATCGCGTTCTACCCAGTCACCTTCATTTTTCAGCCAGCTTCCTATCGTTCCTTCGGCTACAGATTCGCCTAAGCGTGGCATTTTAATCGGCGTTGGCATGTTTGACTCCTTTGTCAATGAACTAATATGCAGCAAGCCCGCGCGCGGCGGCCAGAATTTTTTCCATGCTGGGCAGGTATGCTGCCTCTAATGGTGGAGCATAGGGAAATGGGGCATCTGGTGCGGCAACACGCGTGATCGGACCATCAAGGTACTCGAATAAATCTTCGGCAAGAATGGCTGCCAGTTCAGCACCAATGCCCCCTGTGAGTGTATCCTCATGAACAATCAATACCTTGTTTGTATGCTTCACCGATTCTCGTATGGTTTCCTTATCCAGGGGCGTGAGGCTGCGCAGGTCGATAACCTCGACTTGCAAATCATCCTCTTGCTCGAGTGCCTGCGCAGCTTTTAAGCATTGGTGTACCATGGCTCCGTACGTCAAGATGGTCATATCCTCGCCCTCACGGCGAGTAATTGCCTTGCCAATAGGCACAACGTAGTCTTCGGTCGGAAGTTCTTCACGCAGCTCCGGCAAACGATAAAGTAATTTATGTTCCAGAAAGAGTACAGGGTTGTTATCGCGAATGGCAGCTTTAAGCAATCCTTTCGCATCGTAGGTCGTCGAGGGAGCGACGACTTTAATACCCGGCGCGTGGAAGAACCAGGCTTCCGGGCTGGCGGAATGGAACGGTCCGCCCTTGACGCCTCCACCTGATGGACCACGAATGACCATCGGCACAGGCATACCTGTGCGCCAGTACATTTTATTTGCCATATTGATGATTTGATCGAAGCCACAGGTGATAAAGTCGATGAATTGCATTTCGGCGATTGGTCTCATACCCATCAATGCCGCACCTACAGCAGAGCCGATGATTGCATCTTCAGCCATTGGTGTATCGATGACACGCTCTGAACCAAACTCTTCGAGCAGCCCCGCACTGACTTTGAACGCGCCACCATAGGTACCTACATCTTCACCCAGTAGGAACACGGCTTCGTCACGCCGCATCTCTTCTCGAATGGCCTGGCCAATCGCTTCTAAATAGGTTACTGCGCTCATCGTCTTCCAACCTTCTCAGTTACAACAAATTCGGGTTTTCCAGTGTCCGTCATGGTATTGAAAGGCTTGCCTGTACGATGATCTAACGCGTTGATATAGCGCGGGTCATCTGCTCCAGGTTCACCAATAATTGCTATTGGGCCTTCAGGGGCAAACACATAATCAGCCACTGTTGCTGCATCTGGGGCCGGACTTTGCTCTGCGAAATTTACAGCATCTTCTACAACTGCTTTGACCTGTTCTGCGATCTCAGCCTTAAGCGCTGACGTCAAAATCTGTTCTTTCGTGAGATACTCTTCAAAGCGTGAAATGGGGTCCTTCGCCAACCATTCTTCGCGCAATTCAGGTGGCACATAATCAGCCTTATCAGCTTCTGAATGCCCACGCACGCGGAACGTTTTACATTCGATCAAGGCAGGACCTTTACCACCTCTTACGTGCTCAACCGCTCGCCCAACCGTCTCAACGACTTTCAGCACATCGTTGCCGTCAACGGTTTCTCCCAATATTCCATACGCGACAGCACGATCAGAAAGGTTTGCAATCGCAAACTCTTGGTTTGTTGGGGTTGAATAGGCATAGCCGTTATTTTCAATGACGAAGATTATTGGCAACTTTTGTACCGAGGCAAAGTTGAGAGCTTCGTGAAATGGTCCTGTGCTGGTTGCGCCATCACCCATACTTGCCATAACAATGGCCGAATGCTTGCGCATCTTCATCGTAAGCGCCACGCCGCACGCCACGGGCAGCGATTCACCAAGCATGCTGATCATGGGTACGATGCCATGGTGCATATCTCCGATATGTATCTGGCCATCACGGCCGAGAGCGGGGGAATTACCGCGAGCCAGCCATTGCGTCATTACTGCGCGCGGTGAAACTCCACGTGTTAGATGCATGCCGAGGTCGCGGTGTTGGGGCACGATGAAGTCACCATCACCCAGTGAGTATGCTGCTCCAACCGTCGTGGCCTCGTGTCCCTGAGCAGTGTAAACACCACCAACGACTCTACCCTGTAAAAAGAGCATGCGCGTGCGATCTTCCATGGCGCGTGTGAGTCGCATTAGATAGTAGATCTGCAGCAGGTCAGCCCGCTCCAGTCGCATAATCATCACTTCCTTTGCTGAAATAAAGAGGTGTCATTCGTTCATGCTAGCACGCCCAAAGAAAGTGTGTCAAGTTGATACAGAGCCTAAACTCTCATGAGACAGCACTGCGTGCGACCAGCCACATGCACTGATATGGTTCCAGCCCTAACGGCCGATCTGACGTGAGCGTTTGGCTGGTGATCATGTCTGTGAAGCTGAAGCCTGGCCCATATACCCGCAACCGGTTGACATCCATCTCCTGTGAATGTTCGGAAAAATTCGCTACTACGAACAGTCGCTGGTCACCGCTATGACGGACGTAGCCAAATAGATGCTCGTTGCCGGTATCGACGAACTCCGTTTCATTACCGTAGATCGCAAGCTGCTGCTTGCGCAGGGCGATCAGCCGCACCAACTCGGTGAAGATGTGGCCGTGCGGTGAGCTGGGGTCATTCTCTACCCTCTCCCGCCATGCCCAATCAGTCTTCGGGCGGTGGACCCAACGATTGTCATCGGCCTTGTACAAATCAGAGGCGAACGAGTACTCGTTCAGTGTGCCTACTTCGTCGCCCATGTAGATCAGTGGGATGCCGCCTATGCTCAGGATGATGCTATGCAGCATCAGGATTCTCCGCACGGCCAGATCAACTTGATGCTCGTCGGCGGATTGGATCGCTTGCTCCAACCCTGCTAGCGAGGCCAGCGTGCCCGAGATACGGGCATCGCCGTTAGCCGGGTTCTCCTGGAACGACATGCCACGTGCAAAAGAGCCTGCGAATCGTCCAATGTAGAACTGGTTCAGGAACTGCCGGTGGCCAACCGGATCGATCCACTCCCAGCGGGCATCGTTGTCGTCAAAGGTCCAGCCGATATCGTCGTGCGAGCGTAGGTAGTTAACCCAGGTAGTGCCCTGCGGCAACAGGAAATGGTTACGCATCGAATGATCGAGCAACTTGACCTCGCGGGTCGCAAGCGACTCCCAGAGTAGCGCCATAAGCAGCGGGTTGTAGCTTATCTGGCACTCCTGAGGGCTGATGTAGCTCAGCACATCGTTAGGATGGACGATTGCCTCGGACTTGAACAGCATGGCAGGAGCGGCGATTCGTGTGATGGAGTTAAATGCCTGGATGATCTGATGAGCTTCTGGTTGGTTCTCGCAGTTGGTGCCCAGGCGCTTCCAAATGAACGCAACCGCATCGAGCCTTAGAATCTCCACGCCAGTGTTGGCAATGAACAGCATCTCCTCGGCCATCGCGCGGAAGACCGCCGGATTGGCGTAGTTCAAATCCCATTGGAAGCTGTTGAAGGTCGTCCAAACCCACTTGCGGATGTCCTCACGCCAGGTAAAGCTCCCATGGCGTACTGTGGGGAAGATCTCACGCAGAGTGTGCTCGTAGGCATTGGGCATCGTCCTATCGGGGAAGAAGAAGTAGAAACGCTCATACTCGTTGTCGCCTGCCTGGGCCTGCCGCGCCCACTCATGCTCGTCCGAGGTGTGGTTAAATACGAAGTCGAGTACCAGGTTGATGCCATGTTCATGGAACTCGCGGGCCAGCCTGGCTAGATCTTCAATCGTGCCGAGCCTGTGGTTGACTCGACGATAGCTGCTTACAGCGTAACCGCCGTCGCTGTTACCCTCGGGCGATTCGAAAAGCGGCATCAGGTGAAGATAGGTGAGACCAAGTTTTTTGAAGTAGGGCAATCGATCGCGCAAGCCATTCAGTGTCCCGGCAAAAAGGTCGACATAACACACACCGCCAATCATCAACTGCGACTGAAACCACGCAGGATGGGCTTCGCGCTGCGCATCCAAATGCTTAAGCCATGTAGGCCGCGCGAGCCAACTGCGCGCTATCGCACCCAGGATCTCCTCAAGGTGATAGAAAAAGTCATATTGTCCACCATAAAGGCCGATTAGCAGCCCAAATAACCGTTCCCACTCATGTCGTAGCCGTCTCTCGAAGACGCACCAGTCGTCTGGTGCAGCATTGGCTTCGTCCCGAAAGTTGATCTCCAAACGCGACCAAAGTCGCTCGAGTGACAAGGCTGCTTGCTGCTGAACTTGTTTTGCATCAGTCAAATCATATTCCTCAGCACCAGTACCATTCTCAAAGATCATACACCAGCTAGAGAAACGGCAACTGATGGTATGCCATCATCACTTTACCATGAGGTGCTGTCCATAAGCCTCTCGAACAGCCGATAGACAGCCGCACTGGCATTACTTCATATCTACTGAACTGGCTGGTGAAAGAACGGTTTCATACTATGAGCTATGTTTGCACAAATCCCGATCCTAATTCTATTAGACTATCGCCTTACCTGTCTCCGAATCGAAGAGGTGCATGTTGGCGTTATCGATATGCAGGTTCACCTGGCCACCAGTATGGGCATCCGAACGAGGGTCCAGACGAGCTGTTACAGACTTCTCCCCGGCGGTCATATAGACAAGCAACTCACTTCCCAGGTGTTCAACCACATCGACAGGTGCATGCATGGTTGAGCCGTTGCGCTGATCTTCAGGTAAGAGCTTAATATCCGCAAAATTCTCAGGGCGAATACCCAGGATGAGCTTCTTCCCAGCAGCTTCTCGAACCTTAGGCGCATAAAGTGGAGGCACCTCAACCTGACCAAAATCACCCATAGTGATCTTCGTCGCGTCACCATCGACAACCACCCTGGCGTCATCAAAGAAATTCATGGCAGGCGAGCCGATGAATCCCGCCACGAACAGGTTGGTGGGATGATCGTAGAGCTCCTGCGGCGGACCCAGTTGCTGGATGATGCCAGCATTGAGTACCGCAATACGGGATCCCATCGTCATAGCTTCTGTCTGGTCATGAGTGACGTAGACAAACGTCGTCTGCACGCGCTGGTGGATCTTGGAGATCTCCGCACGCGTCTGCACGCGCAGCTTGGCATCCAGGTTGGAGAGCGGCTCATCCAACAAAAACACCTGCGCCGAACGCACCAGCGCACGTCCCAGTGCCACGCGCTGGCGCTGCCCACCGGAGAGTTCTTTGGGTTTCCGTTTCAGAAAGGGTTGCAGCCCGAGGATATCAGCCGCGTCTTCGACCCGCTTCTTAATCTCTTGCGCGGAAATATGCCGCAGCTTCAGGCCGAAGGCCATGTTGTCGTAGACTGTCATGTGTGGATACAGCGCGTAGTTCTGGAAGACCATGGCAATATCGCGATCTTTGGGATCGACGTTATTGACCACCCTGTCCCCGATGGAAACCTCTCCTTCGCTGACTTCTTCCAGGCCTGCAATCATCCGCAGGCAGGTGCTCTTGCCACACCCTGAGGGACCGACTAAGACGAGGAACTCTTTGTGCTTGATATCCATATTGATATCTTTGACAACTTCAACTTTGTTGAATCGTTTGTAGACGTGCTCGAATTTGACACCAGCCATGTAAGTAACTCCTTTTCGTATTTCTAACAGGGGTCCTACCATCCACCAGGGATGTCACACGCTCTCAATCCCTATTACAGACAATGCTAAGAAAACTCAGATTGCTTGATAAACCGCAACAATACACTCTTTTCAGCTAGCTCACACCTCCAGTCAATAGACACATCCATTGTGTGCATACAACACGTCGTCATTCCTCTCTAAGGAGCCTGCAAGTAACCGCTTTGGAGGTAATGGTCCACTTCAGAACGGTGGGGAGGATCCGCGCCTTCTCGTGTACAATTCAGAGCTGCTGCTGCTGAAGCGAAACTGATCACAACTTGCAGTTCTTGCTCCGTCAAAGCCAATACGCTTTCACGAGAAAGAATGGCCTCGTCTGCTAACCTGGCAAGCACAGCGGCGCAGAACGTGTCACCCGCGCCAACGGTATCAATCACAGTGACTGGAAAGGTAGAGACCTGGATTGTTTGTGAAGACTCACTCCGAGCCAGAACACCTTTCTGTCCTTGTGTGATAATCACCAGTGCTGGCCCCAACTCACACAAATGTCGCAATGACTCTTCGACTGATGCTCCTGGTAGGAGCCATGCCAGATCAACGTTGCTCAATTTGAGGATATCGGTGAGAGCAATCAAACGTTGCAATAGACCACGATACGCTGATTCATCGTGAATCAAGCTGGCGCGTATGTTTGGGTCAAGAGAGAGTAATGCCTTCCCTTTGAGACGTTCAAAGGTTTCCAGAATGGTTGCTGGGGTCGTTCCCCGCAGGAGGCTAATCGAACCGACATGCAAAAGAGCAGTCTCCTGGTACAAGCTCTCAGGTACGTCATCAGCGGTCAACAGGGTATCAGCTGTTCCATCTCCATAAAAAGAGTAGACAGGTTCCCCCTTTTCCATAGCCACAAAAGCCAGGGCGGTCTGTGCCTTCGTTGTGCTCAAATAGCGCGTATCAATACCCTCAGCCTTCAGAGTTAGCAACAGATGATGCCCAAAGAAATCTTCCGCGATCTTCCCAACGAATGCGACATGGTGTCCCAGGCGTGCAAGACCAACCGCTACATTCAATATCGAGCCCCCTGAATGCATACGGAAATCTGTGTTGACAGCATTCTCTGGCACCACCTTTCTCCGATCTACTGGCCTACCTCCTGTACAAGATAGGCTCTCACCATGATCCGTAGCATTGAGCGATACAAAGTCTATCAGACTTTCCCCCATGCACGTCACCAATGTATTCATTCGTTTATCTCACTCTCCTGAAACAATAATCGATGATTATCCACCAGAGATGTCACTCTCTTAAAATCTGTCATTACACCTGTAATGTGTAGCTTTATATAACGATTTCCGCGCCAGTTGCCGACTGGAATGAAAAGAATTCTGGATGTGCGAAGCCACGCGCTTCGAAGTAGTGACTTACATTCAGAACAAGCACCCCAGTATCTTCACTTCTGATCAGCGCGAGGGCGCATCCGCCAAAGCCTGCTCCTGTGAGCCTCGCCCCGAGCGCTGATGACTGTATAGATATCTCGACAAAGGCATCTAACTCTGGTGTCGAGACTTCGTAGTCGTCCCGCAGAGATCGGTGCGAGGCATACATCAGCCGACCAAAAGTTCCGAAGTCTTGCCGTTGCAAAGCCTGAACGGCCTCCAATACTCGTGAATTCTCAGTGATGACGTGGCGGGCTCGTTTGCGCTCTTCACCTGAGAGTTTGTCGAGATCCTGGAGGAAAGCATCGCGCAGTTCCCTGACACCTAGCGTGTGAGCCGCGCTTTCGCACGCCTGTCGACGATCGTTATAGCCTGTTGCAGCTAATTCCCTGGAAACATGTGTGTCGCAGATGAGCAGTGTAAGGCCTGCTTCAGCCAGTTTCAATGGAATTGGCTTAGCTTCCAATGAGCGACAATCTATCATCAGCGCTGTACCTTCCTGGCAGAGAAGCGCGGCATACTGATCCATGATACCGCTGTTAACTCCCACGAATGCATTTTCGGCATGCTGGCAGATCACAGCGAGGTTCTCCTTCTCCACCTCAAGATTGAAGAGCGCTTCAATTGCGATTGCGGTAGCGGCTTCGATCGCTGCAGAAGATGAAAGTCCACTCCCCAGTGGAACGTCTCCTGCAAATGCACCCTGAAATGACTGGATATCGAAGCCCCGCTCTTTCATTGCCCACACGACCCCGCTTGGGTAGTCTGCCCACGAACCCTCGCGCTTCTCATGAAGTGGACATCTTTCTTGAAAGTCTGCGGAGTAGAGCTGCATGTCGCCATGCCCTATTGCCACAGCGACCCGTCTGTCTATCGCGCAGGGCAAGACGAAGCCACCATTGTAGTCAGTATGTTCGCCAATCAGGTTGACTCTACCAGGTGCACTGGCCACTAACACTGGCTCCTCCAGAAACTGATCACGATATGCTTGAACGGCGCGTTGCTCAATCACCCTCACTCAAAAACCTCCTCCACTTTTGCTACCGCTTCGCGTAGCTCTTGCGCTTTCTGAGAGGGCAGCGAATCATTTGTCCATAATCCCCAGAGAGATTCGGATGAAGCAGCGTATTTGAGCTTGCCAGGGGCACGGCCGATAGTCTGAATTTCGACATGCAAATGGAACCGCTCGTCGGCTAGCTGGTGAATACCCAGAAGATACGGCATGGGAGCCATTGTGCCATCAAAGAGGGCATTGTAGCCGCGAATAATACGCAATAATATTTCGGCGAAATCGCGTAATTCCCTGTCGTTCATCAAACCCAGGTTCGCGACATGTCGTTTCGGGTAGAGGTGGGTTTCGTAGGGATAGCGCACATAAGGCGGTAGGAATGCTTGCCATGTTCCGTTAGAAGCGACTTCATAGACATCATCGGAAAGTTCTGCACGTACACGGCAAAATGGACAGCCACGACCTGTCTCTTCATCCTGAACCACTGTTTCCATTTCGCGCTCCAGCGTCGGCGGTATAATGGAAATGCCAAACGCCTGACCATGTGGGTGATACTGTGTCTGACCGATGGCTTTACCACTGTTCTCGAAGATCATGACCGTCGCATAACGCGAGGCAAGATCGTTGTAAAGATCTCGCCACAGTTGGGTGACCGCATTTACTTCATCCACGTTTAACTGCGTAAATGTACGATCGTGATCGCGGCTATAGATTACTACATAGGCTTCTCCTATAGGCGGCAAGAGCGGTGGGAAGTCATTCGGGTGCAGCCAGACCTGCTTCTGCGATTCAATACGT
>Ga0116218_1001813_pt1 | contig 12808 bp, 11 predicted proteins | sample Sb_taG_2_FD_88966 | JGI IMG/M metagenome (GOLD analysis project Ga0116218, IMG submission 88966) | Peat soil microbial communities from Weissenstadt, Germany - Sb_50d_5_LS metaG | ecosystem: Environmental > Terrestrial > Soil > Wetlands > Peat | place: Germany: Weissenstadt | collected 2010-09-21 | reverse complement strand
TGTGACTAAGGAGCCGGGGTATAGTGATCGACGTGCCACTGAGCGAAAAGAAACTGATTCAGAAGATCCGCCGCTCTGCCCGCAGAGACAGAGACAGAGACAGAGACAGAGATAGAGGCAGGTCTGTAGTGACGGGCATTGGGGATGACTGCGCCGTGTTGCGCGTTCCTCCCGGACACGAGTTGCTGGTGACCACCGACTTCACCATCGAGAACGTGCATTTTCGGCGGGATTGGCACCGTCCTGAACTGGTCGGACGGCGCTGCCTGACGCGCGGCCTGAGCGATATCGCGGCGATGGGTGGCGAGCCGCTGGCGGCATTTTTGTCGCTGGCGGTCTCGAGCGACGTTCCGCAGAAGTGGGTCGATCGCTTCTTGAAGGGAGTGCTGGATCTGGCCGCGGAATTCAAGGTTCCGCTGGCGGGTGGAGACACGGCGCAGTCACGAGCTGGGATTCAGGCGGACATCGTGGTAGTGGGCTCGGTGCCGAAGGGAAAAGCAGTGCTGCGGTCAGGGGCGAACGCGGGCGAGCAGATTTATGTGACCGGGGAGTTGGGAGGCTCCGCAGCGGCGCTGGCGCGGCTAATGGAATTGAAGCCCGGCGGACCGGAGTATTTCCAGCATTTTTCCAGGCACTCTCATCCGTTTGCGCGGGTCGCGGTGGGGCGGTGGCTGCGGCAGCGTGGGGTCGCATCGGCCATGATTGACTTGAGTGACGGGCTTTCCACTGACCTCGACCACATCTGCCAGGAAAGCCACGTGGGCGCGGAGATCGAGGCGGAGGCGATTCCGCGGGCGCAGGTGGGGAAAAAGCCTGTCGCGCTGGAGTTGGCGCTGCACGGCGGCGACGACTATGAACTGCTGTTTACGTCCGCGGCGACGGTTCCTTCCAAGATCGCGGGAGTTCCAGTAACGCGGATCGGGCGGACCACGCAATCCGCGGAGATGCGGCTGATCGGAGTGGATGGGAAAGTGCGTTTGCTCAAGGCTGGCGGATGGGAACACTTCCAGGGGAATCAAAAATCCTAACCACAGGGGGCGCAGAGGGACACAGGGAAAACCTTCTTCGAGTTTCCCCTGTGAACCTCTGTGCTCTCTGTGGTTCAAGCTTTTGCACTCCCCGACCACGCCAGCAGGTGACTTTCGTTACCTGCCTTTGGTGACGGCAGGGGACTACATTAGGCTCATGAGAAAAGCATCTTTACTCCTGGCGTTCAGCGTCGCGCTCTTGATTCCAGCTTTCGGGCAGGGGCAGCCGGCGGCGCGCAAAATCGATAGCGATTTCGTGAAACAGCAGTTTGGCGACCAGTTCACGCTGGTGCCCGAGATTGGAGCCGGGTTCGGCGATCTGGACGGCGACGGCGTGGAAGACGTGATCATCGCGGCGCGCTGCAAGAATCCGCTGATCGATCAAAGCGAGCACAATTACAGGGTAGTCGATCCCTACTACGAATACTTCGGCTATGGCGACCCCAAGCTGACGACCACGTTCAGCGCGGGCGATCCCGCGCACCGCGGTCTGGTGGTGCTGATCATTTATGGCGTGGGGAAAGACGGCTGGCACTCCGCAACTCCGAAAGCGAAGTTCGTGATTGTGAATTTGCCGTATAAGGCGCTCTCCATTAGAAAATTCAATCTGAAAAAGAAGACGGTCGAGGCAATCTACATCGAAGAAGCGGGGGAAATGGGAGATAGCTCGGCCGTATTCTTCGACGGCAAGAAGTTCAAGTACGTGCCGATGGGCGGAGACATGCAGTAGCCGCGACCGCGTCTTACGATGGAGCGACGGGCGTCCTCGCCGCCCGTCCCTGATAGCCCGGCCCTCCATCAGTTTGCGGGCTGATGTAGTAACCTTCCTTTCTTAATTGCCGCACCCTCTGAAATATCGCGTTCTGCCGGAGCGACTGGCGGTGTGCCGGCTTGCCTCCGATGCCCGCATTCCTGCCTGGGCGCTGGAGGGCGGATTCTTCTGCGTGGTACGCACCCACGATGAGCTTTCCATTGTTTGCACGGAAGACGCTTGCAGCGAAGACCCCTTCACCGCAGATCGGATGGGCAACGGCGCATCCGTTGAGCGCGGATGGGTGGCGCTGAAACTTGAAGGGCCGTTTCCGTTTTCGATGACGGGTGTGCTGGCATCGTTTGTGCAACCGCTGGCGGAAGCGCAGATTCCGATCTTCGCGATTTCGACCTTTGATACGGATTATGTCTTGATCAAGCGCGAGAACCTGAAAGGGGCGGTGATCGCGCTGGGCGCAGCGGGACACGAAAAGCTTGGCGAAGATGGTTGCGGGTAAGTCCGAATCGCCATTTAACCGCGCTTTTCCACCGAATACTGGCCGAAATTGGACGGTGACCTCCCCGCAATGATTAAATCAGTAAATTGATCTCTTATGGCTTCTCTAGTGAAACTGCGCCGCACCCTCAAGGGTGCGGAACGGAACGCCCATGGATTGTGGCAAATCCTGAAGGCCGTCGTGTCGACCGACCATCCGCTGCTGGCGCATCTGATCCCAATCCGGCGCTGCAATCTGGCCTGCACCTACTGTAACGAGTTCGATGATTTTTCCAAGCCCGTGCCGGCCGAGCAGATGTTGCGACGGGTGGATCTGCTGGGCGATCTCGGCACTTCCGTGGTAACCATCAGCGGCGGCGAACCGATGCTGCATCCGCAACTGGATGACATTATTCACCGCATGCGGCAACGCAGGATCGTGTCGGGGCTGATCACTAACGGTTATCTGCTGACCGCCGACCGCATCCAGCGGCTGAACCGGTCAGGCCTGGAATGGCTGCAGATTTCGATTGATAACGTGAATCCCGACGAGGTTTCGAAGAAAAGCCTGAAAGTGCTTGACCGGAAGCTGCAACTGCTGGCCGAGCACGCGGAATTTCACGTGAACATCAATTCCGTGGTGGGCAGCGGAGTGAGCCATCCGCAAGACGCGCTCACCATCGGCAAGCGCGCTCTGGAGCTAGGATTCAGTTCCACCATAGGAATCATTCACGACGGCTCGGGCCAGCTGCAGCCCCTGAACGACGAAGAACGGCGCGTGTATCACGAAATGAAGAACCTCGAGAAACGCAGCTTCACGCGGGTGAATGCGTTTCAGGACAACATTGCGCTGGGACGCCCGAATCAGTGGCGCTGTCGAGCCGGAGCTCGCTATCTTTATATTTGCGAGGATGGGCTGGTGCATTACTGCTCGCAGCAGCGCGGGTACCCTGCCATTCCGCTGGAGAAATACACGCTGGCCGATATACGCCGCGAGTTCCATACGGAGAAGCCGTGCGCTCCGCATTGCACGGTATCGTGTGTGCATCAGGTATCGGTCCTGGATGCATGGCGTGCACCGCAACGACCGGCGCCGGCTTCCGAGCCCGCGAGTGGACTGGTGCATATCGAGTAGCTGTCAGATCTCAGCCATCAGTAAGAAACCTTTCACCGCCGAGAACGCAGAGTGCGCTGAGAAAAAGCTTTGGCGAAAAGCAAAAGAGCAAAAGCCCGATCTTCTCTGCGATCTCGGCGTCCTCTGCGGTAAAAAGCCTTTGACGTTACTGAGAACTGATGGCTGATGGCTGACAGCTGCCTTAAAACGTTGTCGCCACGGTGAAGCGGAAGGTTTTTCGTGGTTCCAGAAGAGTGTAGTTCGAGCCCAGAGTCGAGCGGGTCAGGCTATAGGTGTAGTTGCCAGCGGCTTCGTCTTGACAGCCAGATGCCCCCGGGACAGGACACGGGAACATGCCGCGGTTGATCTGTATGGGCGGATTTGCGCTGCTGTCGAGGCGCAGGGCGTTGTAGGCATAGTAAATGCGGAAGGGCGCATTGACGACCGGAAGCATCATCTGCAATTCGAGTCCGGTGGACATGCGCACCACCCAGTTGGTGCCAGGAACCGGCTGGAGGTACTGCGGGATACCGCTGATTCTTTGCCCACCAGAACAGGCATAACCGGTGGACGGGCCCAGGTTCGGACAGCCGAACAGAGTGTTTACCAGGGTTGTGTACTGGGTGATGTTAGTCTGCAACTGTGAGGTACGGAGGATCGGATCGGTACCCATATCGACAAAGGGCGCGATGGCAACTGGCCCGGCGATGGTGAAGCGGTATTCCATGTTGCCGTGCAGACTGAGGTCGCCTCCGGGAGTTACGAGTTGATAGTACGGAACCGGGATATTCCAGCAGTTGCTCACACATGATCCGTTGGCGCCTCCTTGCACTGGAAACGCGGGGTTGGCGGGGACAAACGATCCATCTTTGTTCCTGAGGGCCACGGTCTGGGCGCTGGGCAAGTAGGCGATGGGCGAGACGGTGCGGATATCAAAGCCGCGCAGATCATTCTCGCCGCCCAGGTACGCTCGTTCAAACGGGGGAGCAACAATCCCGCCATAGCCCGTGATAAACGAAGCCTGCATATTGTAACCAAAGGCATTGCGGCGCTTTTGCATCGGGAAAAACTGCTTGTACTGCACAATGGGTCGGATGGTATGAACCGTACCGCCCAGGCCAGCGAACTCCCCGCCGATGAACAAGCTCTTGCCATGGTGGGGCGCGTAGGGGGAATCGAGGGTGTTCATGCTAAAGCTGGGCGTGATCTTGCTGGTGATGATGCCGTTGAGTGCGTTGGGGCCGGTAATGCCGCGGAAGTTGAGATTCTCGAACAACAACTTGGAAGCGTTGCTGACCGCGACCAGCGAAGAGCGGTCGAAGGAGTAGCTGACGCCAAGCCGCTTGAAGGAACGTTTCCCTCGCAACGGATAGCTTAAGCTCCCGCTGAATCCAGTGCTCGACTGCGAGTAGTTCTGCAGGTTCTGAAGGTAGGCCGAAGGCAGGTTCAGATTCTGTCCGGTGGCAATGGCATATTGCCGAGCCTGGTCATAGCTGATCTTCCGGGCGTAGACGTTGAAGCCGGCCTGGATGGGCCGGTCAAACAAGTAGGGCTCGGTGAATCCGAACACGATGTCGCGCTGACGGCTGCCGATGCTGGCCTGCACCGAGAGCGTCTCGCCCAATCCCAGGAAGTTGTTGGTGGCGTAATTGAGGCCCACAAAGGCACCGGCCAGACCGCTCACTCCGCCTTGCAGTCCGATGCTGTTCTTGCCTTTTTCATGCACTTTCAAGGTGAGATCGACGGTGCCCGCTTTCTCGTCGAGGTGGCGCTCGGTGGTATTGGGATCGTCGGGCTTGAGCTGATCGAAATAGCCGAGCTGGTTCAAGCGCAGCAGGCTGAGTTCCCAGTAACGCGAGTTATAGATCTGGCCTTCTTCCAGCGCAACTTCGCGGCGGATCACTTTGTCGCGGGTGGTGGTGTTGCCTTGGAACTCGATGCGGCGCACGTAGAACTGTTTGCCCTCGTCCACGTCGATTTCCAGATTCACGATCTTCTTTTCGTCGTCGAACTTGGTGTCGGGGACGGAAGTGAAGTTAATGTAGCCGGCCTCGCCGTAGGCTTTGCGCAGGTTCTCCAGACCCTTGGCAACTTTTTCGCGGCTGAAAATTTCGCCGTCCTTCATGGTGAAAAGGCTGCGCAGGGCGGGAGTGTTGGAGATGGCTTTGTTGTTCTTGAAGGTGATCGTGCCCAGCCGATAGCGCTCGCCCTCTTCGATCGGCATGGTGATATCAACGGATTTCCCCAGCCCTCCCTGTATCCATGGCACGTGGAAGCCGGTGTGTCCGGTGTCGTGGATCTCGGTCTTAGGGTCGTCGACCAGTACCTTGAAGTAGCCGCGGTTTTGGAACTCGGCGCGGACCCGTTCGGTGTCTTCTTCAAGCTTGGTGGCGTCGTAGGTCTTGGCGAAGAGGTTTTCCAGGAAGATGGAGTGCGGGATGCCGATGGGCTTCAGGTTCTTCATGGCGGCACGTAGCGTGCGGTCAGGAATGTGTTTGTTGCCCTTGAAACGAATGTGCCCAACCTTGACCTTGGGCCCCTCCTTGACGACGAAAGTCACGGCGACAGCATTGGGCGGGATCTCGCGCTTTTCCGTGCGGATGGTGGCGAACTGACGCCCGTGCTCGGAGAGCAATTCCTTCAAGACAACTTCGGCCTTCTTGATCTTCGTAGGATCGTACTGGCTCTCCACCGAGAGTCCGACTTTGCGCTCCTTGAACCGGTCGAGCACATCGCTGGTGGAAACCGCATTCAGGCCGGTGTAGTTGATCTCGCGGATGGTCGGGCGCTCTTTGAGGTAGATATGAAGCTTCCAACCTTTGGCGCTCTGTTCGCGCTCAAAGCGGATGTCCTCAAAGTAGCCCGTGTTCCACAGCGCGTTGAAATCGCGTTCGATGGCGGCCTGGTCGTAGACGTCTCCGGCCTTGCTGAAGATGCGGGCCTTGACCGTGTCGGCGGGGATGCGATGGTTGCCGTGCACTTGGATCTCGACAATGAGATCCTGCTGGCCAATAACGGGGATCGCCAGCAGCATCAATGCCAACACTCCGAGAAAGCGATTCCAGACGGAGCTTCGCCTCCAAACTCTTGTGGGGGAAGAAGATGGAGACCAAGTGGAGTCACTCTGCGGGTCCATGTAGCGGCCAGAATGCGGGGCCCACACAGGAATAGCATGATGCCGACGATGAATCGCAACTACCTCGAAAAACTAGAGTTAGGAAAACGGTAATTATACGGTAGAGAGTGAGAACCGTCCAAGGCGGAGACGAATTTCCTCCTTGGAGTCACCTCGGAATCACGCCCGAAAAGCTTCTACCTCAACACAGACGGAATAGAAGGTCGCCGCGTTGCCCATGTCAGTAAGTTTTTCTGAGGTTAGCACATTGATATTGCGCCCACCGTAGCTGAATTGCGCCCAATCGAGCCGGGCGGCAACGACTCCGGGAGGAACCGAACCGTCAACCCGGGCCTGGAGCACAATCTCTCCGCGGGAGTTGAAGACGCGAATGCGGTCGCCATGGCGGACGCCCCGAGCTTCCGCATCGTTCGGATGCATCTCGAGATCTCCGATCCAGGGTTCCATCTCGCGGACGGATGGGAGATTGGCGAATGACGAGTTGAGATGGTTGTCCGGCTTGCGGGCGAGAAGTTCGAGCGGGAAGCCGGCGATTTTCGATCCATGTCGCGATTCGTCAGGCGGAGTGAAGGCGACGACCGGATCGAGCCCCTGGCGCTTCAGCGCTTCGCTGTAGAACTCTGCTTTCCCGCTGGGCGTCGGGAAGTTGCCTTGGGCGAAGGGAAGGAATGGAGCTGTACTCGGTGCCCGGCCGGGGGCGGCCGTCCCTACGTGGTTCGTGGTGCTTTCAAAATTCAGGCGGATGCGATGTTCGCGTTCCAGCCGATCGCGCGTGATTCCTTGGAGTCGCGGATTCGGCGCGTCAAGCGCGCGGTCGATCATGGAATCCACCGTCTCGCGGAAGCATTTATCCTCAAACCCCATGCGCTCGGCGAGGGCGCGGAACATCTCGACATTGGAGCGGCATTCGCCGACGGGTTCCATCGCCTGATTCGAGACCTGTAGGTAGTAGTGGCCATAAGCGGCCTGCAGGTCCTTGTGCTCGAAAAAAGTGGTCGCAGGCAACACAATATCGGCGTAGTCGGTCGTGTCGGTGAAGAACTGCTAGTGGACTACAGTGAAAAGATCCGGGCGCTTTAGCCCGCGGATGACTTCGTTGTGGTTGGGGCAGACCGCCGCTGGATTCGAGTTGTACACGAACAGCGCCCGGATGGGCGGCACCATGGTCGTCTAGTTCAGCACGCTGCCGAGTTGCACCATGTTGACGATGCGCGCGGGGCGTCCCAGCGCCTTCTGCATCAGCTCGGGCATTTCGAGTGCTTCCTTGTTCAATCCGAAGGAACCGCTGAGCGAGAGCTGCAGTCCGCCCCCGATGTCTTTCCACGACCCGATCAAACAGGGCAGCATGGTGACTGCGCGCATCGACATGCCGCCGCGGTCGGAGCGCTGAATCCCATAGTTGACGCGGATCACGGACGGGCGCTGGGTGGCATATTCGCGGGCTAGTTTGCAAATGTCGTCGGCGGAGATGCCGGTCCAGTGGGCAACTTTATCAGGCGAATACTGCTGCGCACGAGCCTTCAGGTTGTCGAACCCCACGGTGTAACGCGAGACATAGTCGGCGTCGAAAAGATTTTCCTTAATGATGACGTGCATCAGGCCGAGAGCGAGCGCGGCATCGGTGCCGGGATTGATCGGCAGATACCAGTCGGCGCACTTCGCTGTCCGCGTGCGGTAGGGATCGATGACCACCAGCTTCGCGCCTTTGCGCCGCGCCTCCTCGATGAAGGGCCAGAGATGAACATTGTTGCCGTGAATATTCGAGCCCCAGGCGATGATGTAGCGCGAGTGCGCAAACTGTTCGGGCTCAGTGCCAAGCTTGATCCCAATCACCGACTTCAGGCCTTCTTCGCCAGCCGTGGAACAGATGCTCCTCTCCAGTTGCGAAGCGCCCAGGCGATGGAAGAAACGGCGGTCCATGCAAGCGCCATTGAGCGCACCGAGCGTCCCTCCGTAAGAGTAGGGCAGGATGGATTCGGGGCCGTACTCGGCAACGATTTCGCGCAACCGATGCGCAATTTCGTCGAGAGCTTCGTCCCATGAGATGCGTTCCCAAGCGGAGTCCGTTGGAACGACGGGCGTCCCCGCCCGTCCTTCCCGCAGGGAAGCTGGTCCTTTCGCCGTCACTCGCCGCATCGGATACAGCACGCGATCCGGCGAGTACACGCGGTCCAGATACTTGGCGACCTTGGCGCAGAGGAATCCGCGGGTAACGGGATGCCCGGGATCGCCCTGAATTTTGGTGGCGCGTCCGTCTTCGATGGTGATCAGGACGCCGCAGGCATCAGGGCAGTCGTGCGGGCAGGCGGCGTGGACGACGCGCTTCATCCACGAATTATAGTAGAGACGGGGCTTGCCCCGTCTTCACGGTTTGGCCTCGTGTCGCAAGCCGCAGCCGCCCTCAGCGGCTAAAGCCGTCGATGAAAACAAGGCAGTCATCGCAGCGGTGAACCGCTGCGCCACCCAAAGGCAAGCACATCGAGTTCCGCAGGCTCTTGCACTGCGAAGGAAGACGCGGTAAGCCGCGTCTCTACAGGAAGGGTTACTTGAACTCCAGCACTTCTTTCTCTTTCGCTTTGCTCATCTCTTCCATCTTTTTGATTTCGTCGTCGGTGAGCTTCTGGATTTCGTCGAGAGCGCGCTTCTCGTCGTCCTCGGTGATCTTCTTGTCTTTCATCGCCTTCTTGATGGCGTCGTTGCCGTCGCGACGGATGTTGCGCACCGCGGTGCGGTGTTCTTCGAGAATCCGGTGCAGATGCTTGACCATATCCTTGCGGCGCTCTTCGGTGAGGGCAGGAATGGGTACCCGGACAAGTTTTCCGTCATTCATTGGATTCAGGCCGAGGTCGGCGCTGCGGATGGCTTTTTCGATCGCCGCCAGTTGCGACGGATCGAACGGCTGCACCGTGATCATTTGCGGCTCGGGCGCGTGAATCTGGGCGATCTGGTTGAGCGGCATCTGCGACCCATAGTAGTCGACGGAAACCGTATCGAGCATGTGCACATTCGCTCGCCCGGTGCGCGTGGCGGCCATTTCGCGGCGGAAGTCTTCCACCGCTTTCTCCATGCGCGTCTTCAGGGTTGCGTAGACTTCCTTCAGAGCAGGATGAGCCATCTCTCTCAGCTCCCAAACCTAGCGATAACAGAACCGTGCATTATAACCCCAAGGCTCAGGTCAGAGGTTAGAGGTCAGATTGCAGAGGTAAAAACCCAAGGGATATGCCGTGGTTTTACCTCTGCAGTCTGAGCTCTAACACTGATCTGGCCATGCTATTCTGATCGCGGTCCGACGAATGTTGCAGTTCCGCCGCATCACCACACAAACCCGCTTTATCGCGCAGATCGACGGGCTGCGCTTCGTGGCCATCGCTTGGGTTGTGTTCTTTCACATTTACGCCGTTCTTTCGGATCGGGGTGCCGTTCACGCTCCCTGGACTTTAGACACCGATTTGCCGAAGCGCGGAGTCGAACTGTTTTTTGCCATCAGCGGGTTCATACTGGGGGTTCCGTTTGCTTCCGCTCGCCTGCGAAACGCCCCCGCGGTGAATCTTAAGCAATACTTCCTGCGTCGCCTGACCCGCCTGGAGCCACCCTATTTCATCAGTCTGTTGGTATGGGCGGCGTCGCAGTGGGTGACGGCGCGGCGGCCTCTCGGCAATATGGCGCCGCACCTGTTGGCGAGTTTCTTCTATCTCCACAATCTGATCTTCGGTGGATTTAGAGGAGCCGTAAACACCGCTGCCTGGTCGCTGGAAGTGGAGATTCAGTTTTATGTGCTGGTCCCACTGCTAGCTGGACTCTTCGCGATTGCCGTCACTCGGTTACGCCGCATGGTCATCCTTGGACTAATGCTGGCTTCCGGCATCCTCAGCCTTCCGCTCTATAAGATGGTTCATTTTCATTACTCCATCGCTTACTATCTGGCGTTCTTCCTCGCTGGATTCCTGGTTTGCGATCTTTACGTTACGCGGCAGGAAGAATGGAAGCCGAACTTTCTGTGGGATGGACTCGCGCTGAGCCTCTGGCCGCTGATCTGGTATCTCGGGCGGAACGCCGGCCATATCGTGTTGCCTTTCGTGATTGTGGTGCTTTATCTGGCCGCGTTTCGTGGACGCGTCTGCTCCGCAATTTTCCGGAATCGGGTGATCGCGACCATAGGCGGCATGTGCTACAGCATTTATCTCTTTCACCCCCTGGTTGTGTATTTCGTCAAGCACATGACGGCGCCTCTGCACATCGGGCAGGATTTCTGGTTCTACTACGCTCTCCAGGCGGGCATGATTGTGCCGGTAGTCCTGCTGCTCTGCGGTGCGTTCTTCGTTTTGATTGAACGCCCCTGTATGGACAAGGAATGGCCGCAGAAGCTATGGCGATTTGCTCAGACGCTCCGAGCGCCGACCGTTCGCGGACGGCAACTGCAAGCGGACCCGACCAATGGAGTAATGCGCTCCGAGCTTGGAAAGCCGCTGCCCCCAACAGCGGAACAGCTACGCGCTGACCATTGAACCGATCTTTTCGCCGAGTACAACACGGCGGATATTGCCACGCTGGTTCAGGTTGAAAACAATGATGGGCAGATTGTTGTCCTTGCACAACGAGATGGCGGTTGAGTCCATCACCTTGAGGCCCTGCTTCAGAACGTCCATGTAGGTAAGTTGCGAAAACTTCTTGGCATCCTTCACTTTCATCGGGTCGGCGTCGTAGATTCCGTCCACTTTGGTGGCTTTGAGGATGGCGTCGGCTTTGATTTCCATGGCGCGCAGCGAGGCGGCCGTGTCGGTCGAGAAATAAGGATTGCCGGTACCGCCGGCGAAAATGACAACGCGTCCCTTTTCAAGATGCCGGATAGCGCGCCGACGGATAAAGGGCTCGGCCACCTGATTCATCTCAATCGCTGTCTGCACGCGGGTGTAGACGTTCTGTTTTTCGAGCGCGTCCTGCAGGGCCAGTGAGTTGATGACCGTGGCCAGCATCCCCATGTGATCGGCGGAGACGCGATCCATGTCCCTGGCCTGATCGGCAACGCCGCGAAAAAAATTGCCTCCGCCGACGACAATCGCCATCTGGATACCGAGAGTGTGCACGTCGGCAAGTTCGGCCGCGACTTCATGAATGCGTTTGGTGTCGACTCCGAAGCCTTGATCGGCCGCCAGGGCTTCGCCGGAGATTTTTAACAGGATGCGCTTGAAGATGGGAGCAGGCATGAAAAAGCAGGTCCTTCCCCTTCGGCTACGCTCAGCGTCAGGATGACAGTCGGCTACTTGGAAGCATAAACGAAAGGGGCGCCGCAGCGCCCCGGAATTATTCGGCTGCTACTTGGCAGCCGGCGCCTCGCCGGCTTCGCTGTCCGGCTTGGTGCTGATGAAGGCGACGGTAGCGGTCGCGTCGCCAACTTTGAAGCGAGCGTAGCGGCGGACGGAAATGTTCTCGCCCAGCTTACCCACCTTGGCGGCGATCAGCTGCGAGATGCTGATGGTCTGGTCCTTGATAAAGGGCTGTTCCAGCAAGCAGACCTCTTCGTAGAACTTTTCCATCTTGCCGGCGACCATCTTCTCGGCGATGTTCGCGGGTTTACCACTGGCGATTGCCTGAGCGAGGTAAATGTCTTTCTCGCGCTCGAAGGCTTCCGGCGTAACGTCTTCTTTGCGGACGAACTTCGGATCGCTCGCCGCAATGTGCATGGCGATGTCGTGCACCAACTCTTTGAAGTCCTCGGTGCGCGCCACGAAATCGCTCTCGCAGTTGACCTCGACCAGCACGCCGATTTTACCGCCGGCGTGAATGTAGTAGCCCACCGAACCTTCGCTCGTCACCCGCGCCGCTTTCTTGGCTGCGACCGACACACCTTTTTTGCGCAGCAGCACGATCGCCTGCTCCAGATCGCCTTTGGCTTCGGTCAGGGCGTGTTTGCAGTCCATCATCGGCGCTCCGGTCTTTTCGCGGAGATCTTTCACTTGGGCAGCGGAAATGTTTGCCATAGTAGTGCTCATTAAAATTTTTCCTTCGGGAACCAACCATTATAAAACTCGACCCGCGCACAGACAGGCTGCGCGGGTCAGATTTGGCGCTTGGCGAATTCCGGCAGCCCCTGAAGGGCTTTTAATTTCGGACGGCTCCCGGTATCGCTAAAGCGATACCCTGATACGAAACTCGCAATCGCAACTCAAGCAGTTAGAAGCGGCGCGTTTCGGCCTGTAGCTCGTCGACGTCTTCCGTGGCAGCTGAGGGACGCTTGCGCGTGCCCTTGCCCAGCACGTCTTCCATGCGGATCTCTTCACCTTCGG
>Ga0116218_1001808_pt1 | contig 12834 bp, 9 predicted proteins | sample Sb_taG_2_FD_88966 | JGI IMG/M metagenome (GOLD analysis project Ga0116218, IMG submission 88966) | Peat soil microbial communities from Weissenstadt, Germany - Sb_50d_5_LS metaG | ecosystem: Environmental > Terrestrial > Soil > Wetlands > Peat | place: Germany: Weissenstadt | collected 2010-09-21 | reverse complement strand
GCTGAAAGGTGCAAGCACGGTTCGGAGGGGGGATGTCGGAAAAGGGCTGTCCGAGATACCACTAGAAGGTACCTTCTAGCAGGTCAAAGAGACAATCGGCACCTCGCTGGCATCCTACCCTACTTGAGGCATAGTGCAGCGACCATCCTCTTGAGTATGGGAGTGCATCCAAAGGTGGTGCAAGAACTGCTGGGGCATAGCGCTATCAGCATGACCATGGATACTTACTCGCACGTCCTCCCATCGATGCACCAGGAAGCCATGGAGAAAATGGATAATCTGTTTGGGCAGGGCGGACAAAGCTCATTTTGATCGAAATCGTCCTTGAGGAAAACTCCGCTAAGGATTCTTACCTTCTGATTTCTACATCGCTAAAGGTGATTCATCTTCCTTTTTATCAGAAAGAGTTCATATGTACTAAGACTGTTCTGTCTTCGATCACCGCTCAGTCGCAGAAATGGTTCCTCAATTCCAATCCACTTTAGGATCACTTTTGGGAAGCTCAGCTCGCACACAAAATTATTGGCTTAAGTACTTCATAAGTGTCCAAAGTATAGAAAACAAATCATCTTCTTCTCATACTTTGAGCCATATGCTCGAGTATTGTAGGAAAGTAAGTGGTTCACAATCAAAAGCAAATGGTAAATAAGGTGACAAGTGAGCAGGTTTTCAGGTGACGAGTGAGCAATCAGCGCGAAGAGTGAGCAGCACAGCCATTAATCGTTTGAAAAACCGCTCCCTATCTGGCTTCTTCCATCGACATCTTGTAAATTGGCAACCAATTGTTGGGTTGGCACGCCCCTGTAAATCCCAACATTCCGATTCCGCTGGCAAAAATTGCATAATTATTCTGTGGATGAGCTGTCTTGAACACCAGGATATTCATATAGACTTCGCCAGCGGAATGTTGGGATTTACATTCGCACCCTCTCTCTACGGTATCCATTCCAAAAAATACACTCCTTTTTGACCAGCAGCAACAAGATGTTTCCCATCAGGATGAAAGGCACAGGCTACTAGAGCACCTTCGACAGGAAAGGTAATCAGACAGATACCGGTGCTTGCATCCCAGACTTTGAGCGTGTGATCAGAGGATACCGAGACTATCCAGGCGCCATCGGGACTTACCGCACAGCCAAACACCTCAGCGGTATGCCCTTGCAGCGTGAGGCGAACTGCTCCGGTGTGAGCATCCCAAACTTTGAGCGTCTTATCCCAGGATGCCGAGACTATCCAGGTGCCATCGGGACTCACCGTACAGGCATAAAACGTACTGAAATAGCCCCACCCCCCAGCGATATGCCCTTGCAGCGTGAGGCGAACTGCTCCGGTGTGAGCGTCCCAGACTTTGAGCGTCTTATCGTTCGATGCCGAGACTATCCAGGCGCCATCGGGACTCACCGCACAGCCATACACGGTAGCGGTATGCCCTTGCAGCGTGAGGCGGACTGCTCCGCTGCCCGCATCCCAGACTTTGAGCGTCTTATCGTCCGACGCCGAGACTATCCAGGCGCCATCGGGACTCACCGCACAGCTTTCCACCCAGGAGGTATGCCCTTGCAGCGTGAGGCGGACTGCTCCGCTGCCCGCGTCCCAGACTTTGAGCGTCTTATCGTTCGATGCCGAGACTATCCAGGTGCCATCGGGACTCACCGCACAGCCATTCACGGTATCGGTATGCCCTTGCAAGGTGAGCCGGGCTTCTCCGCTACCCGCATCCCAGACCTTGAGCATGTGATCCAAGGATGCCGAGACAAGGAAGGCGCCATCGGGACTCACCGCACAGCTTTTCACCCAGGAGGTATGCCCTTGCAGGGTACGAATCAAGGCAGGGTGAGGCAGAGCAGGCAGAGCATGCCACAGGCCCACAGAGGGCGGGAGACGCTCAGCGAACGACCTCTGGCAGAGGTCTGACAATTCAGGAAGGTGCTGCAAACGACAAGACAGTACACTTGTCACCTCATTGAGGGTTGTGCATCGAGTGAGTAGATGTTCCATTGTGGCAAAGTGCCGTTTGAGCAGACGAAGAGGCATATCCTCAGGAGCGTGCTTCTCTGCTACCACCAGGTCGCTTTCGACCGCATAGGCACTGCGAGCCAGCGTCTTACTTGCCAGGTAGCGCAGGTCTTTGACCGTGGCAATGAGTTCTCCGCTTCGCCTGGCTCTGATCAGATGGTCAGCCAGGTGATTCCACAAGTAGGGCTCATCGTGAGGTAGCTCGGCCCAGCGGTTGCAGCCATAGGCATCCAGCAGGAGAGCGTGTAGGGCGGGAAGTCGAAGGCCGACCTCGTGTTGCAGGTAGCCCCGTATCACGTCATGCAAACGAATGGTGCGATTGAGCGCATCAAAACGTAATAAGAGCGAGAGGTCTGAGAGACGCTGGCAGAGTTCATCGGTGTCAAACGCATCCAGTCCACCGGTCGCTGCCCACAGTGTGTGCACGGTGTCTAGAGGAATATCCACATCTTCAGGAAAGACCGACAGTTCCTGATAGCGAGCAGACTCGTTTGCGTTGAGGAGTTCCAGGCTCGCACCCAATGTGGCCCGTACCGCCTGGTCCTGCTCCAAGGGGTTCTCTGCATCAAAGGCCACCAACCCATGTTTCTCCAACGCCTTGTTGAGATACGCAAGCGCATCCGACAATGGTTGTCCTCGGCCCATCTGCCTACGCAAGCGACCATTCGCCAGTTTGAGAAGCAGTGGCCATTCACCCAGACGGGCCGCCAGTTTCTCAAGGCCCAGGCGATCAGAAGCGGAGAATGCCAGTTCTTCGAGCCCCGCTGTGAGCAATTGCACCGCTTCCCTCTGCCGCATCGCGTCGACCTGGATACTCTGGGTATAAACGGGCAAGGCATCCACATTGCGCGTCGTGATAAGGCGAGCACAGCGTTTGCCCCCCTGGATGAAGGGTTTGAGATGTGTCATATTCCAGACATCATCGATGACCAGTAACATATCACGATCGGCCAGCAGTTCGGCAAAACGTGCAGAAGCCGTATCAATACTGGTAAAGCCTGGCCGCTCACGGCTCAGGGTATAAATCAGATCTTCCACTTTGCCGACCAGATTGCCTGGGTGCTCCCCAAGAGTGACCCAGAGGATACCATCATCAAAGGCCTGTTGGATGCGTTCGTCATGGCAGAGGGCCCTAGCCATCGTGGTTTTGCCATAGCCACCCGCACCACGCAGAGCGGCAGTGATCGCAATCGGCTCCTCCCGTTGCTCGTCAAGCACTTTGTCGATCAACGCGTCGAATTCATGAGAACGAGGCACGAAGTCCGCAGGCAAGTCTTCCACCATGAAAGGCACCCGCACCTGCTCACAGCGCGTGTTGAGGTCATTGACAAACTTTGTCCATTCATGGGCAAGGTCATAGAAGTGTGCGTCGCGCATCCAACGCGGCAGGCTGGCAAAGTCCAGGGTGGGTATCCCCATGACGGGATAGACACAGACGCCCTGTTGGCGGGCATAGCGCCATTCCTTGCGTACTGTAGGAGACTGCATGGCGGCAGGAGTCATGACTACCACCATGAACTCGACTTGGTCAAGCGCCTCGGTGATCTGTTGCCACCAGTCTCGTCCCCCTTCCATACCAACGCGATCTTGCCAGAGGGGAATATGTTCTGCCAGGAGCCGTTGACGCGGGTCTGTGGCGAACGGCTCTCCATCACTACGGGCATAGGAAATGAAGACACGCGGCGACTCAGCGCGTTTAATGGTGCCTGCTGCCATGATGTTCCCCTCCACAAGGTCTCGGTGGTTTTTCGTAGCGCATAGCGATTGCTCTAGTATATCCTATGTGTAAATCCCAACATTCCGCTGGCGAAGTCTGTATGAATATCCTGGTGTTCAAGACAGCTCATCCACAGAATAATTATGCAATTTTTGCCAGCGGAATGTTGGGATTTACACCTTGCGGGTTAAATTTTAGCCTTTGCTGCATGTCTCGTTCTCCCTTCAAGATACTGGCGAGTGGTAGGCCATCGCCAGGAATGTCATAGGGTCAGTCTGCGCTTGGCTTTTTTCTAATCTCCGACGACTTTCCAGATCGTTTCACGCATGGCCCACCGCTTCGAGGAAACGTTCGCATTCGTTTTGCGTTTGTCGTGAGACGGGAACCGGAGGACTCCCTTGCTTGGGGAGAGCGAGCGCGTCCTTGCACAATTGGGACATTCAACCAGCGTCACGCCACTATCGAGAAAACGTTGGAGTTCGATGGAAACCACCCTAGAAAACGTGCATTTGGGTGTTTTGACTGTTTGCACCTGTTCTCCCACCGTTCCTCCCGTTTCCGTCGTGTTCTGCTGAACGTTCGCCTGCATAGCTTCCTGTTCTGGTTCCGTTCTGCTCCCTTGTTTTGTGGACTCCGATCGAGGGGCTTCGACGCTTGGTCCTGCTCCATCAATAATCCGTAGTGTATCATGGCGCAGCACGAGCAGCTCTGCGGCACGCTCCAGCCACTCGGCCTGTACATCGGTAGCCTTTGCCTCATACGACCATTCCAGGGCGGCGATCACGAGCTTCATCAGGTTATCCATCGTGACGCGGCCTGAGTGGGTTGGGTCGAGAACTGGTTGCGTCAGCCAGGTGTAGATCGAACCTGTCCATTGGCGTAAGTTGAGCTGTGGTAAGAGTGGCTGGTAGACTCTTTCCAGGGTAGCCAGGATGTCGCGAACTTCTTCCGAGGTGTGGCTTGCAATGCGGCAGAATGGTTGCAGCGAATCGAGTCGGCGACGCCATTGCAGCCAGGTAGGATCAGGTTGGTCTAACGTCACCTTCAAGGGAATCGTGTTGCCACGCCCTGCCGCAACTAGACACAACCCAAGCGGATGATCGTACTGCAACCGCCCCTGGTCTGTCACTTCCTTGATGAACATCAGATGAGGCATGGAGAGATCATGGGCATCATCCACAATGAGGCACTCGGTCCCATATTGGTGCAGATGTCCCATGAGTTTAGGCTTGCGGGTGCGCCAATGCCCTCGCAGCGGAAGTCCTAGCGCCGTAAAAAACTGGTCGCCTAATGCCTGCTCATCTTCATTGTTTTTCGGAGCCACGACCGCGAGAACGGATCGTCCGCCAGCCGTTTTCAGCAGATCGCGTATGCCCATGGTCTTGCCAGCGCCCGGATCAGCAACGATCACATGCCAGGAACGATTGTCCAAGGCGGAACGCAGCATCGCCTGGAACCTTCGAGCGAAGGCGGTCTCGATGAAAATGTCCTTTCTGAAGAGGGAATGAGTCATAGTTGCGGCTCCTCTCGCATCGTGCGAACAGGTAAAACACGGACTGGACGATCAGGTTCGGCATCTGGGCGTGCCGGCGGTAGGATCGTGGGTGCAAGTTTCTTGGCCTCGATACTCGCTATGTGTTCAGCCACTTCGGCTGGATGAATGTCCTGGCGTTGGCGATCCCATTGACGCGCTTGCTCACTTGCTCGAATCTCTGTGCTTCGGCGGCGACGAGCAGTTCCTGCTTCGTCCTGAATGCGAGCACGGACTGGCAGCCCTTGCTCGCGGGCGATCTTGGCCTGCTCCTCGTCGTATTGGCGCATGGCTCTGGCTTCCCACTCGCTGACGCGACCTCCCATGAGTTGTGGGCAGTAGGCTTCGCCAACATATTCGCCATCGACGAAGATGTAGAGCACGCCCACGTCCCTCCTGTCGTAATACAGGTCAAACCCACGGCCCTGCAGTCGTGAGAGGAGTCCGGGGCAAACATACCAGCGACCCTGAAACGAGAGCCTGTTGCCGTTTTGCACACGATACCCATGATGGGGCGTCTTGCGATTTACTGCCTTCATGAGCAACAATTTCAGATCATCGGGCGAACCCAGATACTGTGGCACCCCAGATGCCGCCACAGCCTGTTCCCACAGCGCACAGGGGCGTTGCCGTCGAAGGGAGTTGAAGGCTTGTTGATAATCATCAACGATTGCTTGATAGAAACAGCGCTCTAGCTCTTCCAGGGTCATCCCTCCCGCTTGCGCCGCTGTTTCGGCATCGTGGACGCCGTACGACGTATTGGGGAGTCTCTTTTCAAAACGTTCAGTCATCCACCTGAAGAGCGATTCGACCGTTCCTTTTGCCGATGGAGCGTACGGCGGGGCTTGTTCGGTAATGATCTGCAGGCGATCCACTAAGACCTGCCGCGCCCGCTCGGAGGTAAAGATCTTGCCCCGGTCATGGAAGATGATCGCTGGCTTTCCAAAACAGGGCCAGGAATGCTCGCATCCATTGATTCCGACCAGCTGATCTTTTCTTTCCAGGCTTTGCTTCACCAGGCGCATATAATCCTCCTCCTTGAGTGGACCCAAAGCCAGGACCGCGCCGAGGATGGCAGCCGTTTTGACACAAATGAGCACTGCCGCATGCACACGGCTGGCCACCGTCGTCCCATCGGGAGTAACGACGTACAGATCCATCGTATGCTCATCGACCTGGGTAAGCAGGGCCGGAGCCGGAATGGAGAGCACAAAGGACTCGGCAGACTCGCGGGGACGTGCAACCGATTTGTCCCCTTCGCGCATGGCCACCAGTTCGGGCTCGTTTTTGAGCCGATGGATCTCCCTGCGCACCTGGTCGTAGGAGGGAAGTTTGACCGGTGAGCCTTCATTCTTCGATAAGCGTGCCGCCACTTGTTGCATTTCGGTGTGCTCTCGGATCGCGGTCATGGATAGCCGTGTGGGGAGCAAAAACAGCCGACGGATACACTCGGCGAAGGCTGGATGCATAGTCAAGGCCCTTCGATAACTCCCACGGGGCACACAGGCGATCTGACCGAGTTGCCGGGTGCGCCTCACCAGTCGCCCCAGAGTCGAGCGTGGGATGCCCTCCTTTTCTGCGACGCTGCTTTGGGTGGCCCCGGCCAACACCTGTGACACGGCTCGCAGATTGCGGTGAAATTGCTCTCGTTGTGGCTCTGGAAGCGTGGAGGCATCAAACGTTGGACCCGGAACGAGGGCCGTCATCTCGCGTGAGATGGAAGTCTTTGGCTGCGTGTCTAGTTCTGGCAGGAGTGTGTCAGGGAGTGGATCAGGAACAAGAGGGGGAGCGGAAGGATGGAGCAGAGCAAGGGGGAGAGAGCGGGAGAGCGTGAACTGCTCCAGATCGACCAGCAGATGTCCCTGGGCCGCGCTATCTCCCACCACTTTCCAGATCGCCGCTTCTACCAGATGAGCGGGAAATTGGTGTTCAAGGCGGCTTTCCACTTCTTCGACGCTGGCAACCTCTCCCCAGGGCCAGACCTCTTGCAAGGCAGCGGCAATATCAGCAAAGGCAGGAAATGTCTTGCGCCTGGCATGCAGAAAAACCAGGTTGTAGTGACGGCGTTTGGAAAGTCGGCGCTCAGTCCCAATCCAGAAGACGCCTTGTTGTAGACGTGCGAGCCTTCGTGCGGCCTCTGCTTTGGCTAGGTTGCGATCCCCTCGTTTGTCATCCTCCATGCCCGCCTCAGCAATGAACGGCTGCCCGTTCGTCAAAGTCCCCACCACATCGGGAAGGTAGTGATGGGGTTTGTTCTCAAACGTGTAGCCAATGGCGAATGGTGCATGTTTCGGGATCGGCAACCGATACGTCGTGGCAAACTCTGGGTCAATGTCGCCACGCGCGTAGTTTGCAACCAGTGGATGATATTCAAGCCATAAAAGGAGACGTTCTTCGAGCTGGCTACAGAACGGTTGCCTGACAGTGGTGCCCGTTTTGAGGCTCGGAATCCATCCTGAAATGGAGCGGTTCGCTATTTTGAACAGATCAATGCCTTGTACTTCCGGTGCGACCATGAGCATCCTCGCCTGATATGTGCGTCCGTCTTCCACATACCAACGGTTCGTCAATCTCTCGATGAGGAACGCAATTTACAGGTTTGGGAAAAGTATACCTGATGGGGAGCGGTTTTTCCAGGAAAGTTTGTACCAGTGCTCACTCTTGGCGCTGATTGCTCACTTGTCACCTCAAAACCTGCTTACTTGTCACCTTATTTACCAGCAAACTGAGAAATTCGCACCTTCTCACCTTGAAAAATGAGCTAAAGCACCGTGATATGCCATCGGCTCACCGTAATCTACCGAGACGTCTCAGTGTGAGTTTTTTGCCTTGCTGTGCTTTTCTGTAGTGTGGGTCGAGACGAAGGGACTGGTTGTAGGCTGCCAGAGCTTCTCGATAACGACCGAGTGCATACAGAGCGCATCCTTTGTTGTTGTGAAGAGCAGCATTGTGAGGGTCAAGACGTATAGCTTGCTTGTAGACCAGCAACGCGTCTTCATAGAGCTCTAAGAAATAGAGAGCATATCCTTTTCCAAAATAAGCATCAGCGAATAGAGGATCAAGGTGCAGAGCCTGTTCAAAAGCAACCAGTGCTGCTCTATATTGCCCGAGCGAACAGAGTTGGATGCCCTCGTTCAAATGCTGTTCCTTCGACTTTTCCATGAGTGTGAGGGAACTGAGTCTCCGTCGAATGAGCATAGGAGTCTGAGATACCGGAAGAGTCTGTAATTCTTGAATAAAAGTCAAGACATCAGGATAGCGATTGTTACGTTGCTTCTCGAGGGCTTTGAGAAGAATACGATCGATCTGCGTAGGAAGGTTCGGATTGAGTTGGGTCGGTGGTATGGGAATTTCCCGCAAATGCTTTAATCCCATCGTAAGAGCATCTGGAGCGGTAAATGGCCTTTGACCCGTCACGAGTTCGTACAGAATGCAGCATAACGCATACTGATCGCTTCTTCGACTAGCTCTTCCCTGGAATTGCTCTGGAGCCATATACGCAGGTGTTCCATTTACTTCAGCTATCTGCTCGAGCGTTGCCGTTGTTGTACGTAAAATGGCGATGCCAAAATCGGCTAAGAGGGCATCGTTTCGCTCATTAAAGAGAACATTTTCAGGTTTAAGATCATGATGAATCACTCCCTTCCTGTGAGCATAGTCCAGTGCCTCACCTACCTGCACAATAATCGAGAGTGCATCTCTCAAAGATAAAAATTGGGAAGCTCTGCTGTTAAGCAGGTCTCGTAATGAACCCCTTGGGGCGTATTCTGTCACCAGGTAGGGTATACCGTCATCAATACCAAAATCATAAATCTGGAGAATATGAGGATGCTTGAGCCTCTCGAGAAGTTGTGCTTCACGCAGAAATTCGTTACGGCCTCCCTGCGATTTTAAGCGCTCAACATCTAGCAGTTTAATGGCGGCAACGCGTGGCAAGTAGTCATGTTGCGCCTGATAGACACAGCCAAAAGCACCACAATCGATCTTCGCAATGATCTGATAGTTGCCAAAGTACCTGCCGATATAGGGATCTTGAGTTCTCATAGTACAGCTCCCAAAGAACATGCTAAACGCTTTACCCGTCTTTGCCTTCAAGTGAGTACTTGAACATAAGAAATAGGGAGAGGCAATCGGGGAATTATCTCCAGTTTTGAGCGCCTGCAATAATCAAAGGGACTTGTCCTTAAGCTCGTAACGCCCCATCCTTTTACACCTTCCACATAAGGAATAAGGGATTGTCCAGGATAAGAGGACAATCCCTGCATTCTGAGAATTGTACTTCCCAGAAGCATTGGACATTGCCTGGTTGATCATACGCTCGATTTCGTGTCTCAAGGTATGCCAATCATGTGGAAGTATCCCAAGGCGCGCCGCAGAGCGAATTTGGTTTCGTAAAAGGTATGCGCTCTCAAAGACATAGAAATCAAGCTCTACAGCAAACATCTTTGTTGCCCATTGGAAATGAGCGAGTGCCTGTCTAACCAGATCCTGCAAAAAAAACCGCTACTAGCGAAATCGCCAGGCACTAATTCGCAATAACGATCCGGACAGATAAAACAATTCTGGTAGTACATACCATACCTTCTCATAGAACCAGCTATCATAATTGCTAATAGAGATCTCCTCTTCGAAAGGTTGCTGTTTGCTATCACTCATCTCGAAAATCCAGCGCAAACAGTAGTGAATATTACGAACTACTTAACCTTGAAAATGCTGATTTGATCACACAGCAATGCGCTTCTCCTGTAGTATCTGAAGCTTCTTTCTGGCCACCGAGAGCGAAGCTTTAAGCAGATATGCCTCGCTCTGACTCTCAGTCAGACTTATAGCCTCAAAATCCACCCCTCTGGCCTTAAGGGCGCTGATCAAGAGATAGCTATCCACTTTGTGCTCTTGAATAGCTAGCAGGACAGCGTGCTTTGGCGAGGAGGAAGAGTGAGTATCGCTTCGACAAGACTCGCTAAGAATAGAGGTTCTACTTCTACTAGTTCTATCTCCAGTGCAGGATCCTTAAATCCTTCGTTAAGCGTCATCAAGAGGTTACCCTGCTCTAACTCTCCGTAGACATTCATAGATAGATATAGAACTGACTTATGACGCCGAATAACATCAATGGCTGTTGTGCGCGCAACAGCCATGATATATGCTCTTGGATGCTTGATGGGTTGCTTCTGACAGGCCTTCCATAGCTTGACACGTACGGCCTGGGCTAACTCATCAACCTCTAAATCAAGAATCCCGTCCGAAGAGAAACTCTTGACCACTTTACGGACCTCACTTTGAATGTGTGGCTCGTTCTGCGCCAAAAACATATCAACAGGATCGTTCTCATAGGCGCTTAAGCCTAAAGCATGTAGATGTTCCATGGTCTTTCCTCCTGACACTGTGCGCCGTAATCCCTATTTGCCTGAGAATGCTGCAACTGCAAACGCGCTACAGATGCAGGTTTCGGTCGATATGGAAACATGATGTTGAGTAAGTGTAAGTTGAAGAAGTAGTAGAGGGTACTGGCCAGGCCGAGGAATGTCTTGCAGGAAAGGAAGAACCAGCTTATTGAGATAGTAAGAACATGATGTGGCAAAAAGATCAGGTCGTGTGTCGTGTGGAGACAGACAAAGATGATTTCCTGCTTCTGATAGACGGGGCAACCCCAGATCCATCCTACCATGCCGCTAACAAGCACCAACTCATCCCACAACATTTCTGTGAAGGTCCCTGCTATCGAGTCACTCTGCGTAAGTCTATCGAGTACACGGTCCAGATCGTTAAGGAAGAGGGAGATGAACTGAAGCCAGCATAGGAGCGACTCGTTCAAAGAAGCCAACAGGCAAAGCGCAGTCTTTGGAACTAGAGAACTGTACCAGCGCCAGTCTGCGGCCAGATGAACCAATTGCAAGGCAGGTGTTGCACTGGAAGAGATATTCACTATTTCCTGATTGAAGAAAACGGTAGCTGGGAAAGGACAATCCGGGATCGATCTTGAAAGAATGATTACATGAAGATCACCCGGATGCAGCCTGGTATGTTCTAGTTGCCCCCGCTTAGTAGCGCAACAAGCCGTATGAACGTTCATTTCGTTCTCTAGCATTTTACTCGTTGAAAGATCGAAAGCAATGTGACGAGTTTTCGGCCCTAATATTTTGTCTATGCGCCAGATTTGTTGACCGAAGAATTGCTCCAATTCCTCATTGTTCATCACCCTTCCTGGAAAGTCAGAAGCTATTCCTAAGATTGTTATTGAAGCCATTATCTTCTCCTTGAGTCCTGTTGGGTCATAAATAAACTTTACATAAAACGTATGTAAAGTTTATATAACATAAAAAAGTATATTTTACAAGCCCATGTGCCATTGGTGGTTAAAACGGCAAAATGCTTTTCAATCGGTAAAAGTTGCTATTCAGGGCCTGGTCTATCCGTTGCAATAAGGTATTTTCGCCTAATATATATCGAATTGTTGCGAATATTTACAATATATATTAAAATTGTTGATATTGTTTGTTAGTTTACTCTGCGTGCCAGCAACAGAATAAAACCACTTGACGTGCAGGTATGTTTCATAGTATTCTTCGCTTAAGAAAATATAAAGAGTACAGCTCGTCAATTTTGGGAGGGATGTGTATAAAAATGTTTGCTTCACAAAACCTTGAAGCAGAAGTTGAACAGTGGAAGCCAATACCAACGCAAATTCCCGAAGGTTGGAGAGAATTTGCCGAAGGACATCTAGAGCAGATGTATGGCTCATCACGTACTCCTGTAATGCAATCTACTATTGACGCACAAAGAGTTGGCGATTTGCTTCGTTCATGGGGACTTCCGTGGCAGGTAGTAATGGCAGGTTACTTATGGGATTGTAATGAAAAACAGATAGCATTGGCAAACCGGCGTGATGTATATCAGGTACTCAGCCATATCACCCAGGCAAAACACTATATAAGCTCTATCGAAAGTGAAAATTTACCGATTTTATTGTCTCCCCCTTATTATGACCTGGGAGCACGGCTCATTGCCGTTGCAATTTACTTTCAGGCACTTCAAATACTCCAAGGACAAAGCAATGGGCGGCCGTATACAGGAATGAAGCGATCCCATATTGAAAGTGTTGGGCGAACCTTGATCAACTTAAGTTCTCGCCTGGGCATGTGGTACTTTAAACGTGATTTGGAAAATCTCAAGGAGCAGATCCTAAGCCCTGCTAGATTTACTGAAGATAAGCAGCAACACTTAACTATCCTGAAACAAGACGCCGATATGTTGGAAGATGTGCGCCAGCTGCTTATAAACTCATACCATCATTTTAGCCGACAACGCATCTCGATAACCTATTCATTCTATAGTATCCCAGGCATAAGGCGTCGCCTTGAAGCAGATGCGGCATTACGATCTCAAAAAGCAAAGCTTTCAGTCTTTGACCTGATGACATTTGATGTAATGGCTTCAACTGTACAAGAAAGCTACACTGTTCTTGGGGCCTTGAGCCAGCTTGGCTATATTCAAGACCGTGTGACAGATCTCATAGCCAATCCCAAAGTCAATGGATGTAGCCATATTGCCTTTGGATTGATCCTGAAAG
>Ga0116218_1001806_pt1 | contig 12844 bp, 10 predicted proteins | sample Sb_taG_2_FD_88966 | JGI IMG/M metagenome (GOLD analysis project Ga0116218, IMG submission 88966) | Peat soil microbial communities from Weissenstadt, Germany - Sb_50d_5_LS metaG | ecosystem: Environmental > Terrestrial > Soil > Wetlands > Peat | place: Germany: Weissenstadt | collected 2010-09-21 | reverse complement strand
GGAGCGGGCGGTGGCGCATCGCCTCGTCGGCGAGGAGGCGTTCTTCCAGCGCGCCGAGATCAGGGACGTGCTGGCGTGGCTGCGGCTGCTGGCCGACTCCTCCGACGCCGCGGCGGTCGTCCGGGCGCTGGCGCGGCCGCCGATCGAGCTGCGCTCGGTCGACATTGCGCGGTGCACTCAGATCGCCCGCCGGCGCAAGCTCGACATGGTCGCGGCGCTGGCGGCCGCCACCGAGTCGCCGCAGGTGCCGCCCGAGGCCCGCGAGCGGATCCGCGTGTTCCTGAAGCTCTACCGCGCCGGCCTGGCGGCGATCGACACCACCCGCCCCGACCTGTATGTCCACCGGCTGATCGATCGGCTCGGGCTGCGCCGCCAGCAGCTGTTCGCCGCGCAGGCCGACGTCGTCGAGCGGCTGCGGGCGCTGGCGCGCTTCGGCGAGCTCGCCTCGACGTACGTGCGCCGCGCGCCCCAGGCCACGCCCCGGGAGTTCGCGCGCCAGGTGGCGGCCGTGGCCGACTTCGGGCTCCGCGAGCAGGAGCAGCCTTCGCTGTCCGGTTCTTCCGGGGTCGTCCAGGTGCTGACGTTTCAGGCCGTGGGCGGGCTCGAGGTCGAGCACGTGTACGTGGTCGGGCTGCAGGCGGGGGTGGCGGCGCCGGCGTTCGAGCCGATCCCCGACGAGCTGCTGCGCGAGCAGCTGCCTCGCGATGACGAGGAGACGCGGCGCGTCGCGTTGCGCCAGGCCCTGTACGCGGGAGTGACGCGCGCACGGTCGCGGGTCGTGCTGGCGTATCCGAGTGCCAGCGATCGCGGCGGTCGAGTCGTGCCCTCGCCGCTGGCGGAGGAGATCCGGGCTGCCCTCGGCGCCGAGTGGGAGGACCGCGAGGAGGAGCTGTTCGGGCCGGCGGAGACGCTCCACTCGACCTACCGGCTGCTCCGCGACGAGCTGCTCGAGTCGACGATGCGCGCCGGCGGTCGGCTCGGCGAGCTGCGGTTCGACACCGATCTCGACGTCTCGCATGCCGTCGTGAGGTATCTGGAGCTGCTGAAGCTGGCGGCGCTGATCGCACGGCCCGAGGGTTCTGCGGTGGCGGAGGCGTTGCGGGACGTGAACTCGCGGATCCTGCAGGCGGTGACCGCCGAGCAGCGCGAGATCTTTGGGTCATCGACGCTCGATGACTATCTGCTGGATGCGGATCTGGACGCGCGCCGGCGGGCCCAGGCGATGGCCGCGCGCGACGAGCCGTCGTTGGAGCCGTTCCTGCCCACGCGGGGGGAGGGCGTAATCCTGTCCGCCTCCGACATCGACACCTACCGGACGTGCCCGCTGAAGTACAAGTTCGCGCGGGTGTTCCGAATCCCGCAGGAGCCGACCGTGCACCAGCGGTTCGGGATCGTCGTGCACCAGGTGCTCGAACGGTTCCATGCCCGCTCTGGGGATGCCGGGTCGCTGGCGGAGCTGCTCGGACTGCTCGACGCCGGGTGGCGCCGCGGAGGATTTGGGGACTCCGAGGAGGAGCGCCAGCTGCGGGGCAAGGCCGCCGCCGCGCTGACGCGGTATTTCGAGCGCTTTCAGTCCTCGGAGGCGGAGCCCATGTGGTTCGAACGGCAGTTCACGTTCAAGCTCGGGCCCCACCTGCTGCGCGGCCGGGTCGACCGCGTCGACCGGCTTCCAGGCGGTGAGTACGAGCTGATCGACTACAAGACCGGCCGCCCGAAGTCGGCGGCCCAGCTCGCCGACGACGTCCAGCTATCGCTGTACGCGGTCGGCGCGCGCGAGGCGTGGAGCCTCGAGGCCTCGAGGCAGGCCTACTACTACCTGCTCGACGACGAGAAGGTCTCCGTGGGGGAGGGCGATCGATCGGAGTGGATCCGCGAGGTGGCGTACGAGGTGGCCGAGGGGATCCTGTCGCAGGGGTTCGAGCCGACGCCGTCGTTCGCGGCGTGCTCGGTGTGCGACTACCGCCTGGTGTGCCCGGCGGCCGAGCGGTAGCGGCTGCGTACTTACTGCCGAGCCGTGCCCGGGGGTTCGTCGCCCCGCTGACGCAGGAACCGCTGGAGGTCGCGGGCGATCGTCTCGCCGGAGGGGAGCGACCCGGGATCGTCGCCGGCCTCGCTGCTGACCGCCTGTTCGAGCTGTTCGACGAACGCCTGGACGTCGGGGTCGCTCTGGACGGCGAGGTTGACCTGGCGCTCGTAGTCGGCGCTCGCGACCTCGAGCTCGGAGGCGTCGACCGCGACGCCCACCAGCCCTTCGAGCTTGCGTACCAGCGCCAGCGCCGCCTTCGGGTTCGGGGTGGCGGCGATGTAGTGCGGGACGGCGGCCCACAGGCTCGCCGAGGGGAGCCCGGCCTGCTGGCAGGCGGCGTGGAGGATGCCGACGATCCCGGTGGGCCCCTCGTAGGACGAGGACGCGAGGCCTAGCCTGGCGATCAGCGAGGCGTCGGAGGCGAGGCCGGTGACGGCGACCGGCCGGGTGTGGGGGACGTCCGCGAGCAGGGCGCCGAGCGTGACGACGAGCTGGGCGGAGAGCGCCTCGACGAGCTCGACGATCACCGTCGTGAACGTGCGCCAGCGGAACGATGGCTCGGTCCCCGAGAGCAGGATCAGGTCGCGCGGCGCGCGGGGGACGCGGGCTTCGTAGAGCTCGACCGCGGGCCACTCGATCTCGCGCGCCCGGCCCTCGGTCAGCTTGATCCGCGGCCGGGTCGCCTGGAAGTCGTAGAACTCCTCGGGGTCGATCGTCGCGAACCGGCGGGCGGACAGCGCGCTGCCCACGAACGTGATCGCGCTCGACGCTGCGTCGGCGGCGTCGTTCCAGCCTTTGAATGCGCATACCACCGCCGGGGCCCTGAGGCCGTCGGGGCGGTACTCCCATTGCAATGGCTGCATCCGGTTCACCGTACATCATGGGGCTATGAGCCCTGTCCAGACCGTCAGCGCGCTTCGGCCGGGCGAAGAGGTCAACGGCGTGTTCGCGTGCACGCGCAAGGACCGCCTGATCACGCGGAACGGCTCGCCGTACCTGGCGCTCGAGCTCCGGGATCGGACCGGCACGGTCCCCGCGCGGGCGTTCCGCGAGGCGGACTCGCTGGGCGGCCGCTTCGACCGTGGCGATCTGGTCCAGGTGGCGGGCAGGGTGGAGCGGTTCCGCGACGAGCTGGTGCTGGAGGTGCTCGACATCAACCGCGCCGGGGCCGACGGCGACGGCGTCGATCCGGCCGCGTTCCTGCCCACCGCGTACCGCGATCTCGACGAGCTCGACGGCTTCCTCGAGCACCTGGCGCGCGAGGTCTACGACGCCCGCTACCGGGCGCTGCTGCACTCGCTGCTTTCGGACCGGGACCTGCGGGAGGCGTGGCGGCGGGCGCCGTGCACGCGCGCGGGGCACCACGCGTACCTCGGAGGACTGCTCGAGCACACGGTCGCGGTCGGGACGCTCGCCCAGGACGTGTGCCAGCTCCACCCGCGGCTGAACTCCGATCTGCTGCTGACGGCGGCGCTCGTCCACGACCTGGGCCGGACCCGCGAGTTCACCTACGGCGCCGAGATCGGGCTGACCGACGAGGGGCGGCTGCTCGGCCACCTCGTGATCGGCCAGCAGATGCTCATCGAGCGCTCGGCGGCGCTCGATGAGGAGCGCCGGCTGGCGCTGCTGCACTGCGTCCTCTGTCACCACGGCGCGGCGGCCGCGCCCGGTGGTCGGTTCGGGTCGGCCGAGGCGCTGGCGCTGTACCGGATCAACGCCCTGGACGCAGGCGTGAAGGGCGTGCTCGAGCACGGACTCGGGCCGCCGGCCGGCGCAAGCACTTAGCGCGAGCGCGTAGGGCGCGGTAGGCCACGTAGCATCAGCGCCGGCGCGGCACGGGCCTGGTGGCCCATCCAGTCTTCAAAACTGGCAGGGCCGGGCAGCCCCCGGCTTGGAAGGTTCGATTCCTTCGCCGCGTCGTGGCGGGAAATCGGGCGTTTTTTGGACAATCCGCACCGGCTCGAAACCTCGTCGGTGAGAGCTGCTGATGTGCCTTACGAGGACAGGCGTAGCGGCTGGGATCGTCCTATGCGCTGGCCGCAGGATGGATGTTCTGGTTGACGTGGAAGACGTTGTCGGGGTCGTATTGCGCCTTCACGCGCGCGAGTCGGTCGTAGTTCTGGCGGTAGGTGGCGCGGACGCGTTCCTGTCCCTCGTCCATCATGAAGTTGACGTATGCGCCCCCGGCTGAGTAGGGGTGGGTCGCGTCCCAGTAGCCGACGCACCAGTCGCGAATTGCGCCGGCGTTGGCCGGGTCAGGGTCGACGCCGAATATGACCTCGGCCCATTGCGCGTCGCGGTAGCTGAAGGCGGTATCGGCGGGGTCGACGTCGTGGGCGGCGCCGTCGATCGGGTAGAGGTGCATCGTCGACTGCATCGAGGGCAGCTTCTGAGCCCACTCCAGATGGCGCTCGATGAGCTCATCTGAGAGCTCGTTGACAAAGTCGGCTCGCCAGTAGCACTGCAGGCCCTTCGTGTAGAGCCCGTCGAACAGGCTCTGGAGGGCGGGATGGGGGACCGGCGCGACGCCGTGAAGCAGCGGCGTGCCGACGTCATGCACGGGTGCAAGGAGACGCGTCGCCTCATCCTCGGACCCGACGATGCACCACATGACCGCGCACACCTTGCGCATGTGCAGCTCCTGGGGAAAGAGGTCGACCGGCGGCACGGTCATCGCGGCGAAGAAACCATTGAGCGCCCGGGGCGCCGAGGGCAGGAACTCCCGGTAGAACCGCATCACCTCGGGCGTCTGCTCGATCGGCCAGAAGGTCGGGCCCGCTATCACCGTGGCGCCGACCGGGTGCGTGCGGAACTCGAACGAGGTGACGACGCCGAAGTTGCCGCCGCCGCCGCGCAGCGCCCAGAACAGCTCTGGGTGCTCGTCGGCGCTCGCACGCACTTGCGAGCCGTCCGCGAGGACGACGTCGGCGCCCAGCAGGCTGTCGACGGTGAGGCCGAAGCGACGCGTCAGGTGGCCGAGGCCGCCGCCGAGCGTCAGCCCGCCGACGCCGGTGGTCGAGATGATGCCCGAAGGCGTGGCGCGCCCGTACTCGGCGGTGGCCCGGTCCACCTGCCCCCATGTGCATCCGCCCCCGACCCGCACGCGGTCCGACTCGGGATCGACGACGACGTCCGCCATTCCCCCGAGGTCGATGACGAGCCCGTCGTCTACCACGCCGAGGCCGCCGCCGTTGTGGCCCCCGCCGCGCACCGCGATGGCGGCGTCATGTTCCCGCGCGAAGGCGATGCAGCGCGCGACGTCACCAGGACTCGCGCAGCGCACGACGACCGCAGGGTGGCGGTCGATCATGCCATTGTGGACAGCGCGCGCCTCGTCGTAGCTCGAGTCTTCGGGTCCGACGATGCCCCGATTGAGTTCCGAGAGCTCCCGACGGGCGGCGTCGGCAATAGATGTGGTGGCGGTCATGTGATGCTCCCCGGTGTAGGTGGCGTCGAGCTCAATGGCTCGCGAGGACCGTACGCCAGTGCCGGCGTCGTGTCATGACCCGGTCTGACCCACTTTTGGCAGGGGTTGATCTGAGGGGTTCCGGGGTGGGATGATCAGATCTGACTATCTGGTGTGCAGACCTTCGCTTGTATGGGCAAGCTTCCGGGGCCACTTCGCCTGACGCCGTCGTTTCCGTTCGCGGGGCGCTCGCGTGAGCTGGCCACGCTGCGGACGCTGATTCCGCGGGCCGACGGGGAGGGACTCAGGTTCGCGCTGATCGGCGGAGAGGCCGGGTCCGGCAAGAGCCGGCTCATGCGCGAGTTCGCGCACGAGGCCGCGGCGTCTGGGGCCGTCGTGTTGTACGGTGCCTGCGACTCGGCCGTGCGACGGCCGTACGGGCCGTTCGTGGAGGCGATCGAGCAGCTCGTGCGAAGCATCGATGACGGGGCCCTGCTCGACGTGCTCGGGCCTCATGGCGAGGAACTCGCGCGGCTGCTGCCGGAGCTGGCGCAGCGCGTCGGTGAGCTGCCGCTTCCGATTGCGGCCGACCCCGACACCGAGCGCCACCGTCTGCACGGCGCGGTCGGCGACCTCCTCGCCGCCGCTGGTCGGCGTGCGCCACTGGTCATGGTGATCGAGGATGGCCACTGGGCCGACACGCCAACGCTGCTGCTTCTTCGCCACCTGGCGCGGGGGGCCTTCGGGGCGCGCGCGCTCGTGGTCACTACGTTCCGCGACACAGAGGCCGAGGTCCCGGAGGCACTGGCGGCTGCGCTGGTCGATCTACGCCGCTCGGAAGGGGTCGTGCGGCTACGCTTGGGCGGCCTGAGCGCAGACGAGATCAGCGAGTTCGTGGAGCGCGCGGTCGGCGATGCCCGTGCTCCGGATTTGTCGCAGGTCGCTCGGCTCCTGAGCGAGCTCACCGGCGGCAACCCCTTCTTGATAACCGAGCTGTGGCGTAGCCTGTCGGAGAGCGGCACTACTTCCCTATACGACGGGGGTGAGCGCTTGGCGCTTTCCCTTGCCGAGCTCGGGAGCCCGGAGGGCGTCCGAGAGGTGGTCAGTCAGCGCCTTGCCCGGCTGAGCGCTCCCACCACGAAGCTGCTTGAGCTTGCCGCCGTCGCCGGTCCCGAGTTCGGCCTCGATGAGATCGCGCAGTCCGGGTTGGACGACGACGGGCGTGCCGCCGCTCTCGAGCAGGCAATCGCGCACGGGATGATCGAGGAGGTCCCCTCGTCGCGACTGGCCTACCAATTCACGCACGAGCTGGTGCGGCGCGCGCTGTACGACCGGATGCCCCGACTTCGGCGCGCCGAGCTCCACCTCCGCGTCGCCGAGGCCTGGGAGCACACGCACCCGGTCGGCGAAGGTCGCGGTCTGGCTGCACTGGCCTACCAGTTCATTGCGGCTGCGCCGGTGGACGGGCCCCGGCGCGCGATCGAGTACTCGCTGCTGGCCGGCCGCGAGGCCCTGAGGACGTTGGCCTTCGACGAGGCCGCGGTCCTCTTCGCGGCCGCGCTCGACCTCGGGATCGATGACGTGCGCGTGGCGGGGGAAACGCAGCTCGAGCTGGGCGTCGCTCGCATGCGCGCGGGTGGCTCGTACGACGCGATCGAGGCCTTCCGCGCCGCGGCGCAGATCGCCCGCGACATCGGCGATCCGAATCTACTCGCGGCCGCCGCATTCGGGTTTGAGGAGGCATGCGCGCGACCGGGGATCACCGACGAGGGCGCCGTGGAGCTGCTCGAGGAAGCATCCGTTGCGCTCGGTGAAGCCGACTCCGAGCTCCGCGTGAGGCTGCTGACCGGCTTGGGTCGCCAGTATGCATTCATGGGCGACTACGCGGCGGCCGGCGCCGTTCACCGTGGCGCGATCGCGATGGCGCGCCGGCTGGACGATCGCCCTGGTCTCGCGACTGTGCTTGTCGCCTCGTACTGGTCACGCGGCGATCAGAGCCTCGAGCCGACGCTCGAGATGCTCTCGGAGGCTCGCGACCTCGCCGAGGGGCTCGGGGCGAACGATCTGCAGACCGAGGCGATGGAATGGCGCATCGCCGGACTGATCGCGCTCGGCGATCTCGACACCGCCGAGCGCGAGCTCGCCGAGGTCCACGCGCTGGCGGTTCGTTTGCGCCAGCCATTCACGTTGCATGTGGCCGAGCACTACGCCTCGACGCTGGCACTATGTGCAGGAAGGCTGGCCGAGGCCGAAGCTTCGGCGCAACGCTCGCACGACTGGAGCCGTCTGCTCACCGGCCGAGCCGCCTCCGGCGTTCATGGGATCCAGATGTTCGGGATCCGACGTGAGCAGGGGCGCCTTGCTGAGCTCGCCCCTGTCGTCAGGCTCCTTGCCGAAAGCACACGATCCCGCGGCGCCTGGCGAGCCGGATTCGCGGCGCTGCTCGCCGAGCTCGGCATGGAGGACGACTCCCGGCGAGAACTGGCACGCGTGCGCGAGAACGGCTTGGACGAGTTTCGCGCCAAGCTCTGGCTGGCGTCGCTGACCTACCTCGCAGACGCGTGCTCGCTCGTCGGCGACGACACGCTAGCCGCAATGCTGTACCTCGAGCTGGCCCCGCTCAGCGGGGCCAATATCGTGATCGGCCACGGCGTGGCCTGCTACGGCGCCGCCGACCGGTATCTCGGCCGGCTGGCCGCAACGCTTGGGGAGCACGACCGCGCAACCGAGCACTTCGAGCACGCGCTCGCGGTGAACCGCGCCATGGGCGCGTCCACGTGGATCGCACACACCCTGTACGAGTACGGCCGGGCGCTGCGCATGCGCGGTCGACACGACGAGGCCGGCCAGGCATCGTTGCTTCTCTCGGAGGCCGCGGCGCTCGCCGAGCGGATCGGCATGCCGGTCCTGCTGGCTCGCGCCCGGGCGCTCGGAGCGGGCGCGTCGACCGTGGCGACCCCGCCGGACGACCTGTCCTGGCGGGAGGTCGAGATCTTGCGCCTCGTCGCCGCCGGACTGAGCAACCGCGAGATCGGGCAGGAGCTCTGCATCAGCGCGCACACCGTCGCCAACCACGTCCGCAGCATCCTGCGCAAGACCGGCACCGCGAACCGCACGGAGGCCGCCGGTTACGCCCATCGCCACGCCCTTCTCGACCGGACCGACAGGCGGTAGGATCGCCGGTATGCCGCTCTATGTGATCGAGCGACGCTTCGCCGACCAGCTCGAAATGACGAGCGATGACGTGAAGCTGATCGAGGAGATAAACGCGGAGGAGGGTGTTAGCTGGCTGTTCTCCTTCCTGAGCGCCGACCGATACCGGACCTACTGCCTGTACGAGGCGCCAAGTCCCGACGCGATCATCGCCGCGGCCAAGCGGGCAGGCATACCGGCCGACGCCGTCACTGAAGTCAGCCGGATCACGGCCGACACCTTCCGCTGACGCACCGACGCGCCCAATCGCAGGCAAGACTCCGTCCGGCAGGCCCACCAGACGCCTGCTCCCATTATGTGCAAAAGCGCCGCAGAGGCCGGTCATGACGTCGTGACTGCTGTCCGGAACGCCACCAGCCGCCGCCTGGTCGCTTGTCCCCAGCACTGCCGCTTTCCTCGACAGCGGCACAGGCGCGTGAGGGCTATCGAGAACGATTTGGTGGTCGCGAGGCTGACGCATCGGTGGGAGCGACCGGGAGTGTCGCCACCCCGACTCCCCCGACCTCAGCCCAGAGCGTTCTCAGCCACAGGCGCGCAACACCCAAGCGACGAGATAGTTGAGCACGTCTTCCTCCGGTGGCTCCGGGCCGCTGTTCACCAGGCGGGATTCAAACCAATGCAGGAAAGCGTGGTCGAGCTCGAGCTCGTTCCGGAGTTTGCTGGCAACGGCCAATCCAGGCGGGCTGTCCGGCTTGGTCGGCGAGGATTGCGCCTGCATCAGCTCGCCACTTTGCGGGTGTAGCGCCACAGCGCTAGGGGGACGCGGACCGCCATGTTCAGCGCGCGGCGGTCAGGCCGTGACTGCTTCGGGCGCCCGCTGTTCGCTTGCGCGCGTTTCGGCGGCCTGTGTCCGTAACGGGCCGATCAGCCATAGGGCGAGGAGCGTGCCGCCGAAGGCGACGGCGGCGCTGACCTTGAGTCCGGCGGCGAGCGCCGCCACGAACGCGTGGTGCAGGGCGTGGACCACGTGCGGGGACGCGTGCCCGTTGGGCGCGGCACCGGAGCCGAGTGCGCTGGCCAGCTTGATCCGGGCGGCCGCGGGGAGCTGCGCGAGGCTCGAGTCGAGCTTGGAGCGCCCGATCGTCGTCACCAGCGCGCCCATCACCGCCAGCCCGACGGTGCCGCCGAGCATACGACTCATCGACACCACGCCAGAGGCCGCGCCGGACTTGGCGCGGTCGACGGCGTTCATCGCCGCGGTGCTCATCGGCGACATCACGAGCCCGATCCCCCTGAACGGCGCGGAAGGCCGACGAGCCAGGTGTCGTTGGGCGAGACGCCGATCATCAGGCTCGAGAAGCCGAACACGACGACGCCGAACAGGAACATGCGCCGGCGCCCAAAGATATCGCCGAGGTGCCCGCCGGTCACCATCAGCACCGCGAACGTCAGCGTGTAGGCGTTCATCGTCCACTCGAGCGCCTGCAGCGAGGCGTGCAGGTCGCGCTGGATTGATGGGAGCGCGACGTTCACGACCGTGTTGTCGAGCATGATCATGAACAGCGCGAAGCACATCGCGCCGAGCGTCCACCAGCGGCTGTTTTCGTTGGTGATCAGGCGTCCGCGCTGGGCCAGGATCCGTTCGGTCATATCTACTCCTTCTGCCGGCTTGAGAAACGCTCGCGGGGCTGGTGGCCCGAGGCGCTTCTGAACTCTCACCCCTACAGACGGATCGCGCCGGCGCACACGTGACGCCCACGACGGTGAGGGTCTCGGCTCCAGAGTGGCGTCACAATCGGACCCCCCGCATCCGTCATTAAGGATGAATGCCGCTAGTCACGGAGCAGAGTTGTTGAACGACATTGCCTGGGAGACCGAGCAGTTCCAGCGCCACCGGCGACACCTGGAGGCGGTGGCCTACCGCATGCTCGGATCGGTCAGCGAGGCTGACGATGCGCTTCAGGAAGCCTGGCTGCGGCTCAGCCGCTCCCAGCAGGAGACGATCCACAACGCCCGCGCGTGGCTGACCACGATCGTTGGCCGGGTGTGCATCGACATGCTGCGCGCCCGGCAATCTCGCCGCGAGGACTATGTGGGCGGCTGGGTGCCCGAGCCGATCGTGGAGATCGACGAGCAGGCCGACCCTGAGCAGCAGATGCTGATGGCCGAGACCGTCGGGCTCGCACTGCTCGTGGTGCTCGAGACGCTGACCCCCGGCGAACGGGTGGCCTACGTGCTGCACGACATGTTCGCTGTCCCGTTCGCCGAGATCGGAGAGATCATCGACCGCACCCCCGAGGCGGCTAGACAGCTCGCCAGCCGGGCGCGGCGCCGGGCCCGCGGAGCAATGCCGCAGCCCGATGCCGATCTCGCCAAGCAGCGCGAGGTCGTCGACGCGTTCCTCGCGGCCTCCAGATCCGGGGACTTCGACGCGCTGATAGCCGTGCTCGACCCGGACGTCGTGTTCCGGGCCCGAGGCGCCCCCGAGCTAGAGCAAGAACTGAACGGCGCAGCCGACGTCGCGCGCAGCTTGGCCACGTTCGGCCCGCGTCTCGTGACACTGTGCCATCCAGCGACCGTCAACGGCCAGGCCGGCCTCCTCGTCAAGACCCGCCAAGGCCCGGCGGGAGCGATCGGATTCACCGTCAGCGGCGGCCTGATCACCACCATCGATCTGACCCTCGATCCCGACAAGCTGGAGGACCCGGACCACAAAGAAGATGCGCGATGGCCTGATCCGCCGCATGGACACGAAGCAGACAGCGAGCTAAGCCTGCTGCTCAGCTACGTTCGCCGACGCCAAGGCTCAGTCGCCGAACGGATCATCAGCGAGGCGCTCGGCTGGCCAGGGGTATACCGCGCGAGGGGCCACTTTGGATCAGTCGTGTTGCGCGTCGGCGGGCGCGAGCTCGGGCACCTACACGGCGACGCGGTGGCAGATGTGCCGGTTCCGCTGAGGCTTCGACATCAAGTCGTCAAAGACGGGGTGGCGCCCGACCATCAGTTGCGGCACGACTCGGGCTGGGTCACCGTCCCACTCGAGACAGACGAAAGCGTTCATCAGGCGCTCGCATTGCTTCGCAGCAACTACGAGCGCGGGTAAGCCATGCAGCTGGCTGGCTTCACCTGCTTGGGGTGATGGTCATGTGGCGCGGGGGTGGTTGGATTGGTGGGGCGGTCCTGGCACGGAGCCGAGAAGCTCCGGCCCGACCGGGAGCTCGGTGTGAGCAGCGATCTGGTCGACATCTTCCTGCTGTCTCTGGTGGCGATGTTCAACCCGACGCTGCTGGCGGCGGTGACGATCATGATGCTGATCCCTAACCCGAAGCGGCTGATGCTCGGCTACCTGCTCGGCGCCTATACGACCAGCATCGCGTGCGGGTGCGTGATCGTGTTCGCGCTGGGCGGCTCGAGCAGCGAGACGAGCAGCGCCAAGCACACGATCAGCCCGGCCGAGGACATCATCGTCGGGCTGCTCTCCCTGTCGCTCGCGTGGGTGCTGCGCACCGGGCGCGACCAGCCGTTTCAGAATCGCCGACGGGCCAAGAAGGAGGCCAAGCTGGCCGCCAAGCGCGAGGCCGGCGAACCGACCGAGTCTCTCCCGCTGCGAATGCTGGGCAAAGGCGATCCGAAGGTGACGTTCCTCGTCGGAGCCGTGCTGAGCTTCCCCGGCGCCTCATTCCTCGCCGCGATGGATCACATCCACAAGCTGAACGCGGGAACCGCCGCGAGCGTGCTGCTGATCCTGTACTTCTGCCTGATGCAGCAGATCATTCTCGAGCTGCCCCTGCTCGGCTACGTCTTCGCACCCGACAGCACCAAGGACAGAGTCGACCGCTTCAAAGCCTGGATGGCACGCCGGGGCCGCACCGCCGCCGTGATCGGCGCAGCCGTGGTTGGCCTCTGGCTGGTCATCAGCGGCGTCGTCGCGCTGGTGTAAGGGGTCGCGCCAGCCCCGCGGTACGCCGCACTCGACACCTCATCGAATGCAGGCGTCCCAGATCGAATAGCTCGAGCAGCGGTGTGCGTTCGATCGGGCGGTCTCTCGCGCGTAGGCGATGCGCGGTGCCCACGTGGCATCCACGCAAGTTGCCGCGCCGAACGGATATGCCACCGACGACGGTGTGGCTCCCGACGTTCGGATGCACTCCGCCTGCCGCGGGCATACGGGTAGCGGGTTGCTGCTTTAGGGGTTGTCTAGGTGAGGACGGGGGCGCCGACTGACCCGCCGCTTCGGTCCTCGCCAGCCGGTCGCTGAT
>Ga0116218_1001800_pt1 | contig 12862 bp, 9 predicted proteins | sample Sb_taG_2_FD_88966 | JGI IMG/M metagenome (GOLD analysis project Ga0116218, IMG submission 88966) | Peat soil microbial communities from Weissenstadt, Germany - Sb_50d_5_LS metaG | ecosystem: Environmental > Terrestrial > Soil > Wetlands > Peat | place: Germany: Weissenstadt | collected 2010-09-21 | reverse complement strand
TTCTACTGGCGCGCGCGCCACCTGCGCGCTCGGCGCTGCCGGGCGTCGGCCAGGCATTCGGGCAACCGGACGCTGCGACTGATCGCCGCCGAAGGCGCTCACGAGATCGCGCTTCACACCGAGCGGCCGTGGGCCGGCGGCGACCGGGAGCTTCGGATCGTCTCGGCGGTCGCGAACGTCCCGATCCTCGGCACCAGCGCCCATGGCGACGCCACCTGTTTTCGCTATCAGGGGGCGCCGAACGTGCTCTGGGCCGAGGCGATGGGGATGGCCTACACCGAGCTGATCAGCCACCCGCACTCGCTGCCGCACCGGTTTCCCGCGCTTGAGCCCGACGGCACGATCCGCGTCCTCGACGTGATCTGCCTCCCCCACCACGAGTCGTTCGAGCGCTCGAGCGTCGACGGCGAGACGCTCGAGGACGAGGCCAACGTCGCGATCGCACGCAGGGCGCGGACGGGCGCGTTCGTACAGGTCCTCAATCATCCCGACATCAATCTCGACAGTCTGTTTGCGCTGCTGGCCCGCCGGCGCGATCGGGGACGGGCCGACTGGACCGCCGCACGGGTCGTCGACTGGTGGCGCAGAACCCACATCAGCGGCGTCGCCTCGATCTCGGTGAGCGGCGATACCGCGAGCGCCCGCCTCGGGAGCGAAGCTGCGGGGGCTCTGATCGAGCTGCTGCGTCCCGACGGCAGCGTGGTCGTGCGCGGCGCCTCGGAGCCGGGCGAGACGAGCGGACCGCCGCCGGCCACGCCTGGCCGGCATCCCGAACCGGCGCTCTGGGAACCGAGCGAGCGGGCCATGGGCGCGCCCTCGTACCAAGGGTTCTACGAGGAGATCCCGCTCGACGACGAGCACGTCGGCAATGCCGAGCGAGGCCGCTACATGGTCCGCGACGCGATCGTCGAGCTGCGACCCCCGGTCGACTGGCACATGGATCCGACCTCCAACCGGGCGTGGCGGTTCTGGCTGCACACCTTCCAGTTCGCCGACGTGCCGCTGCGCCTTTACCAGGAACGCGGGTTGACCGACCACCTTCAGCGGGTCGTCGATCTGGTGATGGACTGGATCGCCAGCAACCCGCTCGACGGGCCGAACACGGCCGACCATGCGTGGTACGACATGTCCGTCGGGATCCGCACCGCGATCTTCGCCCACGTCTGGCAGGCGGCCAGGCACGAGGGGCTGCTCGATCGTCCCCAGCAGGAGCTGTTGCTCGCCTCGCTGGAGCAGCACCGCCGGTGGCTGAGCGATCCGCTCAACTACCAGTTCCACAGCAACCACGCGCTCTACGAGGACGCTGGGCTGTTCACGCTATGCGCCCGCTGCCCGGAGCTGGAGGAAAGCGAGCGATGGCGGGCGTTCGCGCAGGAGCGGTTCCTGAATACGCTCCGGCGCCAGACGGACCTGGAGGAGGGCGTCCATCTCGAGCACTCGCCCGGCTACCAGTTCCACATCCGCGAACTTCTGGTCCGCCTGCGCGAGGGGTCCGGCATCGGCGGCGCCGAGCTGGTCAGGCTGATCGACCGGCTGGGGCAGACTGCAGCGTGGTTCGTGATGCCCGACGGGTCAATCCTGCCCTTCGGAGACACAGACCGGGTGACCGTCCCCAGGTTCGCGCGCGGCCTGAGGGCGCCCGACGGCTTGCTGTTCCTGCCGCACGGCGGCTACGCGATCGTCAGCCATGGGAACTCGTACTTCGCCACCACCAGCTGCTACCACACCACTGCCCACAAACACGCCGACGAGCTGAGCTGGGTTCTGTACGAGAACAACCAGCTGCTGGTGGGAGAGGCTGGACGCTACGGGTACCGCTCCGAGGAGGATCCGCAACGGATCTACGCGCGCTCCGCCCACGGCCACAACGCGCTGATCATCGATGACGAATCGCCGGACTGGCCCAGCCGACCCCGCTACGGCTCCGGCCTGATCGCCGCGGGGGCCGGTTTCGGCTGGTATGCGGTACTCGGCCACAATCGGCTGCTCGTGGAGGACGTGCACCGGCGCCTGTTCTGCTACCGGCCGGGCGAGGCGTTGATCGTGATCGACCAGCTGACCGTAGACGGGGAGCGAGCGGTGGAGCGGCGCGTGCACACCGGCGAGGGTCTTCACTCGGAGATGGACGACGGGCGGACCGTGACGGTGGCCGTCGACCGAGCGCTCGCCACCGTCCAGGAGTGGAGTCCCGCGCCGGCCGAGCTGTCGATCATCGCCGGCCGTCGGGAACCGCGCTATGACGCGTGGACCTTCCCCCGCGACAGCGAGGAGGTGCCCGTCGAGGTGATCTCGATGCGGGGCCACGCCACCGATGAGCTGCTAGTGCATTCGGTGGCCGCGGCCCCGACCGAGCTGGCCGAGGTCACGGCACAGACCACCCCGGACGGATATCGGGTCGTGGCTCGGATCGACGGCGCCGAGCACGGGATCGACCTCGAGATAAGCGGCCCGGCAATCTGGATCCGGCGCGCCCGCGGAGCCGTTGCCGGCCGGGTGGAGCGCTGTTACGGTGGCGCCGATGCCTAGTTCGCTGTCAGGCTCTGTGTACGCCGATCGGGGACCGGCGTACTACGAGCGCTACCTCAAACGGTTCGTACCCGTGCAGCCGCCGCTGCTGGACCTCGGATGCGGCTTTGGCCTGTTGCTTGCGCACGCGGGCGAGCAGGGAATACAGGCGACCGGCCTCGAGCTTCTCGAGGACCGCGTCAGCGACTGCCGGTCACGCGGACTCGACGTCCGCCGTCACGACCTCGCGGAGCCGCTCCCGTTCCCGGACGGCAGCTTCGGGATGGCCTACTGCGGCCAGGTGATCGAGCATCTCCCGGAGGCGGCCAAGATGAACATCTTCCGCGAGACGCTTCGCGTCCTGCGCCCGGGCGGGCAGTTCCAGGTGTGCTCTCCGTGCCGGCACTGGGAGGGAGCGCGGGAGCCGGGGCACGATCACCTCCTCGCCCCGAGCGAGCTTCACGCGTTGTTGCGCGAGGCGGGATGGGAGGAGATCGTCTCACTCGACTACCCCCAAGTAATCGCTGAGATCCCTCCAGATGTGCTTGCTGATCTGTGGGCGAGCTACCGGCCGGATCTGCTCTCGCAGAGCGCATCGGCGATCTGCACGAAGCGCTAGGGCACTACGTCAGCGTCGCGAACGACTGAAGCGAGGACAGCGTCTCGACCAGCCGCTCGGCCGCGTGGCCGTCCCAGCCGGGTGGCACCGTCACGCCGGCTCCGTTGCGGCGGGCCAGGATCTCGGGAACGTCGAGGATCCGCGCGGGGTCCAGTCCAAGGAGCTCGTTGGTGCCGAGCTCGATCGTCACCGGGCGCTCGGTGTTCTCGCGCAACGTGAAGCAGGGGATTCCCAGGTAGGTGGTCTCCTCCTGGATCCCGCCCGAGTCGGTCAGCACACCCGCGGCCCGTTCGACCAGGCCGAGGAAGTCCAGGTAGCCGAGCGGATCGGTGAGCTGCACTCCGGCCGCGTCGAGACCCTGTTCCAGCATCCGGCTGCGGGTCCGCGGGTGGATCGGGAACACGACGTCCAGTCCATCGCGGGCGACAGTCGACAGGTGCGCGAGCGTCTCGGCGAGCAACGGCCCATCGACGAGCGCCGGCCGGTGCAGCGTCACCACCAGATAACGGCTGGGTTCGACCCCGTGCTGGGCGGGCGAGTCGAGGTTCCGGATCCGCTGCCGCATTGCCACCAGCGTGTCGATCATCGTGTTGCCGACCCCGAAGATGTGCTCCGAGAAACGGCCCTCGGCCAGCAGGTGGTCGCGCGCCTCGGGCGAGTGGATGAACAGCAGGTCGGAGATCTGGTCGGTCAGGACCCGGTTGGTTTCCTCGGGCATCGTCCGGTCGAAGCTGCGCAGCCCGGCCTCGATGTGGCCGACCGGGATGCCGAGCTTGGAGGCGGTGAGCGCGGCCGCGAACGTCGAGTTGACATCGCCGGGGACCAGCACGAGATCCGGTCTGAGCTGCTCGAGCAGCGGCTCCAGGCGCTCCATCACCCGAGCGGTCGTGACCGCGTGGGACCCGGCCCCAACCGACAGCAGGTGATCGGGCGGCCCGACGTCGAGCTCCTCGAAGAACACGTCGGACATCGAGCGGTCGTAGTGCTGGCCGGTGTGGACGAGCACGTGCTCGAACTCCTCGCGGCGGCGCTTCAGCGCCCGCACCACCGGCACCGTCTTCATGAAGTTGGGGCGCGTACCCACAACCGAGACGATCGTTCGTGTCATCCGTCCTTGGTCCTCCTGCTCACTGCGTTTCGGTGATGTAGGCCACGGCGTGGATCGGCTCCGCCGGCTCGCCGCCATCGTAGATGGCTCGCAGCTTCATGGCCTGGCGCTCCCATGTGTACTCGTCCCGAATCGCCAGCGCGTTGGCGCGCAGCTCGGCGAGCAGCGTCTGATCGCCGAGCACGGCGTTGACTGCCTCGGCGATCGCAGCCGGATCGACGTGGGCGAAGGTCAGCCCGACGCGACGGCCGACCAGGACCTTGCGCAGCTCCGGAAGGTCGCTCGCCACCACCGGCAGGCCCGCGGCGATGTACTCGAACAGCTTGTTGGGCGTGGTGAAGTAGTTGTTGAGGCCGACGGGCTCATACGGAATCACCCCGAGGTCGGCGCCGGCGGTGTACCGGGCGAGCTCAGCCTGCGTGACCGGAGGTAGGATCCTGACGCGCTCCTGGAGCCCCTCCCGGCGGACGATCGCCGCCAGCTCGGACTCCAGGCGGCCCCACCCCATCAGCACGATCACCCCCCGGTGAAGCAGGGCCGCTGCGCGGACCAGCGCCTCCAGCCCGCGGTTGGGGACGAACCCGCCCTGGTAGAGCACGATCGGTTCGCTTTCGATCCCCGCCATCTGTCGCAGCGCCAGCGGATCCCCCCGGCCTTCCTCGCTCGCCGGCGGGCAGTTGAGCAGGATCTGCGGCGGCGCGATGCCATAGCGGCGGACGAGCTCCTCGCCGATCGACTCGCACACCGTGATCACACGGTCGGCGCGGCGGATCAGGGGCGGCTCGAGCGTGCGCCACACGCGGCTCTCGAGCTCCGACAGGGTGCTGACGTCGGGATACAGCTCGTGGGAGTCGTAGACGAGCCTGGCCCCGGCGTGCCTGGCGATCGCGGCCCCGGCCGCGAGCGTGTTCAGATCGTGTGCATGAACCGCGTCGATCGGCTCGCGCCGGGCCAGGCGGTAGGCGCGCCAATACCAGTCGGAGTACATCAGCGGCTTGTGCAGCCGCATCAGGTTCCGGTGCCCAAAGCGGCCAGCCGCGCGGTACGGAGCTCCGGCACCGCGGATGAGACGCGCCAGCTGCGGGTTGGCAGACGCCGGCGGCGCGGGCGCGCCGGCGGCGGGCGTCGACTGGCCGGGGGCCGGCTCGGCGCGCAGCGCGGCAAGCCTCTGATCTAAGCCGAGCCGCTCCAGCACACCGGAGATCGGGTACCGGATCAGGCGGCGGATCCGCCGCAGCGCCCACAGCAGGCGGTAGTGCAGAGGGCGGCGATCGACCCGCAGGATCCTGATCCCCTCGCGCTGCTCGCTCGACACGGTGGCCTTGTCGAGCACCGCGACGACCGTCAGACGGTGTCCGTCCTCGCTCAGCGTGGTCGCCTCCTTGAGCACGCGCTGGTCGGTCGTGCAGTTGTTGTAGACAAGCATCCAGATGTTCATGGGCGTGAGGAGACGAACACGACGGAGCCGGGCGTCGCCGCCTCACACGCCGCCGCGATCGTGTGCGCGTCGCTGGGCTGCCGGCAGAAGAAGTGGACCATCTCGCTGAGCTCGGTCACCGGGTCTGACATGCGCAGCGCGACGGTCTCCAGCCCCGCTGCCGTTGCGCCGAGCCAGTCCGGCGCGTCGCGACCGTAGGCGTGCATGCGCCCATACGGGCCGTGGGGCGCGTCGAAATGGCGAGAGACCTCCATGTCCATCGCCGAGGCGAACGTGACGTGGACGATGCAGCACTCCGAGCCGACCCGCAGCAGCTCCGAGAACGCGCGCCGGTCGTCGGGAACGAACTCCATTACGTGGCTGAGGCTGATGAAGTCATACGACCCATCGGGACGAGGGATCTCCTGCATGTCGATGCTGTTCTCGCCGCCGTAGCGGGAGCCCTCGAAGGTGGCGAACCACTCCGGGACGATCGATCCGTCGACGGCGAACTGAAGCGCCCGCCGCCAGCTGAGCATCGGCCGCGGAAGCGTAAGCATCAACAGCCGGAACGAGCGGTGACGCTCGAGCGACCTGCACGTGGCGCAGCGAGGGAGCATCCCCGTCGCCGACAATCGCCCGTTCGGACCGGCCTCGAACTCAGCGCCGCCGCAAATCGGACACGCCACCTGGTTCTGCGAACGTGCTGTCAACAAAGCTTCCCCCTAGTGCCCCGCCGCATCATGATCGGCCGCAGGGAAGCAGTCATTCTAGAGGGGGTGTACGAGAATGACGCGCGGATGGACGAGCGACCCGGTCAGCCCAACGGGGAAGCGCAGCGCGTCGCACGCGACTACCGCCGCTACGCCGCGAGCGAGCGAAAGCGACGCAACTGGAGCGCGCAGAACCCGGGTAACGCAGCAATCCGAGCCGAGCTCGTGAATGCCGTGTTTGCCGCGGCGGGCGATGAGATCGCCGCCGCGACCGAGATCCTGGACATCGGCTGTGGCACCGGTTGGTGGCTCGCGCAGCTGTCGACGCGCTCGAGGGCCAAGCTGCACGGCCTCGAGCTGCTTCCGCAGCGTGCGGAGGCCTCGGCGGAGCGCGTACCAGGGGCTGAGATCGCCGCCGGAGACGCCCGCGAGCTGCCCTACGAGGACGGACGCTTCGGCGTCGCGACCCTGTTCACCGTCCTCTCGTCGATGAGCGGGCCGGCCGCGGTGGAGACGACGCTGCGCGAAGCGCGGCGCGTGCTCGCGCCCGGCGGGGTCATGCTGATCTGGGAGCCGCGGATGGTTAATCCGTTCAACCCGGCTACCGAGTTCGTAGGGCGCCGCGCGCTGCGCGCGCCGCTCGCGGGACTTGCCGTGGCGTCTCAGACCACGACCCTGGCGCCGATCGTGGCGCGCCGGCTCGGGCGGCTGACACCGTCGCTTTACCCGCGACTCGCCGCAGTCGCGGTGCTGCGCACTCACCGGCTCGTCTGCGCACGATCGCCCAGGATGTGAAGAGGCGTTCCGGCGTGGGCTAAGATCTCGCTCCGCGCTGTGCTGGCGCTGCGTACGTCGGGGGCGGAATCTGATGGCTGTGAGGGGGCCGCTCTCGTGTGGTCTGGCGATGATCACCCCGAGTTCAAAGACCCAAGCTCTGCTCACGGCCGCCGTGCTGGCGATCGCGGCGGCGGCCGGCGTCGTGGCGACCGCGGGCGCCTTCGAACGAGCGCCTCATCGCGCCGCGGTAAGCGACCCGCCATGCCTGAACGCCGACCAGCCCGGGTTGCGCGAGTGGAATCCAGGGATCGCCCACGTCCGCGACAGTGCCGCTGGAAAGGTGCTCCCCGGTCGTGAGCTACGCAGCCAGCTACCTCGCACCCCCGGCTACGTGAACCCCGACCCGTTGTTCCCGCATTACCCCGACGGCAAGCTCCCGAGCGGTCCACTCACCTGGCGAAACGTCAGCGGCGTGCCGGCCTCGCACCTGATCTACGCCAGCAACGCCGACGCCATCTTCAACGCGGAGAACGATCGCTACCGAATCGCGTTCAACCAGTCCTACTACGGCGTCGCGCCGACCAACATCGGCGACTTCGGCGGGACCGGGGTCGATGATCTCGCGATCCCCGACCACTATGCCTACGTCGACGGTCGCTACGAGGCCGGCGAGGTCGACATCTACTACGGCCGCCGCGGACAGGAGATCGATCCGCGCCATGACATCCCGGACGTGATCTTCTACGGCGACGAGTCCGCCAAGGACTGGTTCGACGGGGGCAAGATGGGCATCTCGATCGCGGATGCCGGCGACGTCAACGGCGATGGCCACAGCGACCTGCTGATCGGCGCCGCATTCCACGCCGTGCCGCTCCCGCACGGCGGCCAGATCTACCTGGCGGGGAAGGTCTACCTGATCTACGGCGGATACCTCAGCAAGTTCCGCTGCCCGGTCAAGATCCGGGCCAGCCAGATCGGCAAGCAGATCCCGGGAATTGTGTTCTACGGCGGCCGGGACGGAGGGTTGTACACGGGTTGGGCCAACGAACTCGACGCCGGGGACTTCAGCGGCGACGGCCTGAACGACATCATCATTGGCGCCTACGATCCGTATCCGGGCCACAAGCGCGCGTTCGCAGCGCGCGCCTATCTGATCTATGGCAACCGGAAGCTCCCCAGGCGATTCGTCGGCTACCGCCTCGGAGTCGACTTCGATCGCGACGGGATCAGATCAACCGTGTACAAGCTGCCGAACGTCGCGCTGACGCAGGAGAGCCTTGGCTTTGGCGCTTCATTCGTCGGAGACCTGACCGGAAACGGCCACGACGACCTCGGCTTCGCGGCGGCGGACGCCGGCCCCACGGGGCGTGGGGCGGACTACATCTTCTTCCGCCCGCCACCGCGGCGCCAGCACGTGGTCCAGATTGAGAGCGCCCCGCTGACGATCGACGCCGACAGCATGAGCTCGCCCTCGCTCCAGTTCGCCGGCCTGGGGAGCATCAGGCCCAACGGCGACGTGTACGGCGACGGGCACCAGGACGCGCTCCTCACTGCCCGCTACACCCGGGGCACGGACGGCTCGCTGGTCGGCGCCGTCGGGATCCTCGAGGGTCGCAGGCACTTCCCGCGCGCCATGGGTTTCTCGCAGCTGAACACGATCATCTATGGAACCCAGACGGGGACGGTCGGGCAGCCCTCGATGGCTCATGCCGCCGACTTCGACGGCGACGGCTGCACCGACATCATCATCAACGACGCCACCTACGAGGAGGACATCGGCGGAAGCCTCCAGTATCGGGGCCGGCTGTGGCTGATCCGGGGCCGCTCGGATCTCCCGCGCACGATCCCGCTCGAGCAGGGCGCCGACCGGATCTTCCTCGCCAACAACCGATATCCGGGGATGTTCGGATTCAACTGGGACACGGGGGACTGGAACGGGGACGGGCGCCCGGACATCGTGATCGCCGACCACTATTCGGGCGACGATCAGCTGCATGACCTCGCCGGAAGGACCTACCTGTTCTACAACCGCTCGCTGCATCTGCCCTGGGGGAGGCAACCGGACTGCCACGCCCAGCGCTGACCCCCGTCTGCGTGGCTCTATCATGGCTTCGGGGCTTGTTGATGACCTAGCTCGGGCCACGGATGCGACACCTGGGACACCAAGAACTGATCACTGCGCTGACGCGCCGCCAGGCGCTGCGCCACGCCACCGTCGGTGGCGCGGCGGTGGTGGCAGGCCGCGGCGTGGCCACGCCTAAGTTGGCGGCCCAGAGCGACGTGACGCCCACGTCGGTCAAAACCAGCAACTACACGGCCTCCCCGGGCGACTACGTCCCGGTCGACGCTTCGCAGGGGTCGATCACGATCACCCTCCCGACGGCCCCGAGCGATCAGAGCCAGGTCGCCGTCAGCACGGTGGCAATCGCTGCTCCCAACGCCGTCACGGTGGCCTGCGGCGGATCGGACGTGCTGAACGTCGCCGGCGGCCCGACATCGCTGAGCCTTCAGAGCCTCAACCAGGGCGTCGTCGCGCAGTACGACGCGGGTACTTCGATCTGGTATGTGCAGGCGGTCGAGCTGACGCTGGGCGTCGCCATGGGCGCGGCCCAGCTGGGCAGCGACCAAAAGGTCGGCGGACCCGGTGGCAGCCCGCTCGGAAGCCAGATCCTCACCGCCCCGGCGCACCACGACCTCGACTCGAACGGCAACATGGTGATCGGCTCGAGCTGGGCCTCGATCACCGCGGCGGCGAAGCAAAACGTGGCCCTGGGCTACCAGGCTCTGAGCTCCCTGACGAGCGGCCTGCAGAATTACGCGATCGGCACCTACAGCCAGCTGTCAAACCAGGTCGCGCTCGAGAACATCTCAATCGGCTACAAGACCCTTCATCTGAACACGACCGGCTCGCACAACGTTGCGATCGGCGACGAGGCGATGGGCGATGCCAACGCCGGATCCTGCTGCGTGGGTGTCGGCAAGATCTCCCTGAAGGTCAATCAGGGCAGCTACAACACCGCCATCGGCGAAGCGGTCCTGACGGTGAACACCACCGGCACCGAGAACACCGGGGTGGGCGCCCGCTCGCTCGTGGCCAACACGATCGGCAGCCGCAACTCCGCCGTCGGGTATGAAGCCGGTTTGTCGATCGTCAGCGGAGACGCGAACACGGTGATCGGCGCCTACGCCGGCTACACCGACGGCACCACCCGCACCGCCCCCACCGTCAGCAACACCACGCTGCTGGGGTTCCAGGCCCAGGCGACCACCGACAACGTGATCGTGCTGGGCGCGGCCGGCCCCCGCTCGAACCTGATCTTCGGCGGGGTAGGCGCCGCTTCGGCCTTCGGCGGAGGTCTCGGCGTATTCGCGCTCGCCGAGGCTGCCACCGTCCCCTCCGGCAATCCCGTCGGCGGTGGCGTCCTCTACGTCAGCGGCGGGGCGCTCGTCTACCGCGGTCCGAATGGCAACGTAACCACGGTCGCGAATGCCTGAGCTCCGCTTAGTCAAGGTGATTGTTCAGCCGGTGTTCATACTCGATCACGGCACTCATGTGACCGAGGTCGAGCACCCACCCGTGGTCATCCCGGCCGAAGAGTGGCCGACCTACAGCAGCGAGCGGTTCGTCCGCGAGGTCCAGGACTGGCAGCGACGGATCGACGCCGAGCAGGCCGCGGTCACCGAGGGCCCGTCGGACGACGACGCGGCTACTCCGCCGACGAACTGATCACCGCGAGCGTGTCGCCGCTCGCGACCGAGGCGCCGACGGCGATCGGCAGCTCCGACACTTTCCCGGCCTTGTGCGCGGTGATCTCGTTCTCCATCTTCATCGCCTCGATCACGCACACGAGCGCTCCTTCTTCGACGGGTGCGCCCTGCTCGACCGCGACCTTCAGAACGGTGCCCTGAAGCGGGGACGCAAGCGTGTCGCCGCCACCGCCGCCGCCACCACCGCTGGCGGCACGTTCGCGGCGAGGCGGCTTGCGGGCCGATGCGGCGCCGGCGACCCCGGGGCCAGCGCCGTTGACGATCGCGCCGGCACCGTAGGGGGGCCCTATCACCCTGACGTCGAACCGCTTGCCCGACACCTCGACCGTGTAGGTCTGCTCGACCTTCTTCGCCTCCTCATCGTCCGCGGCCGCGGCCGGCTCTTTCGACGGCGCCAGCGACTTCAGCCACTCGCGGTTCTCGATCAGGTCGCGGCACGTCTCCGCCTTGGCCCACTGCTCGGTGGCGAGGATCGCCTTGTGGAAGGGCAGCAGGGTCTTCAGGCCCTCGATCTCGTACTCGCTCAGGGCGCGGAGCATCCGCGCGGTGGCCTGCTCGCGGTCGACGTCCCAGACGATCAGCTTGGCCACCATCGGGTCGTACATTGGTGTGATCTCCGACCCGGCCTCGACGCCCGAGTCCACGCGCACGCCGGGGCCGGTCGGCTCCCGGTAGGTTGCGATCGTGCCGGGCGCCGGCGAGAAGTTCTTGCTCGCGTCCTCGGCGTTGATCCGGCATTCGATCGCGTGGCCGCGGAGCTCGACCTCGTCCTGGGAGATCGACAACGGCTCGCCGGCGGCGACCCGGATCCCCTCCTTGACGATGTCGATGCCGGTCACCAGCTCGGTGACCGGGTGCTCGACCTGGACACGGGTGTTCATCTCCAGGAAGAAGTACTCGCCGTCCTGGAGCAGCCCCTCGACCGTGCCGGCTCCGGTGTAGTCGACCGCCGCGGCGGCCTCGGTGGCGATCTTGCCGATCTTGGCCCGCAGCTCGTCGTCGACCGCCGGCGCCGGTGCCTCCTCGATCAGCTTCTGATGACGGCGCTGGATCGAGCAGTCGCGCTCGCCGAGGTGGATCACGTTGCCGTGCTTGTCGGCCAGCACCTGGACCTCGACGTGGCGCGGGTCGGGGAGGTAGCGCTCGAGATAGACGCTCGGATCCGAGAAGAACTTCTCGCCCTCACGCGCGGCGCCCTCGAACGCGTCGGTGAGCTTATCCTCGGTGAGCGCGACCCGGAACCCCTTGCCGCCACCGCCACCGGCCGCCTTGACCGCAACCGGGTAGCCGATCGTCTCCTCGATCACCTTCCGGGCTTCGTCGATCGTCTTCACGTGCTCGGTCGTGCCGGGGACGATCGGGACCTTCGCCTTGGCCATCAGCTCGCGGGCGCGGGTCTTCGAGCCCATCGCCTCGATCGCCTTCGACGGCGGCCCGATGAACGTGATGCCGTGCTTCTCGAGGGTCGCGGCGAACTTGGCGTTCTCGGCGAGGAAGCCGTAGCCGGGGTGGACGGCTTCGGCGTGCGACTGCTCGATCACCTCGAGCAGCTTGTCCACGTTCAGATAGCTCTCCGCGGCCGGACCCGGCCCGAGCAGATAGGCCTCCTCAGCGCGCTTGACGTGGATCGCTTCGCGGTCAAGCTCGGAGTACACGGCGACCGTCGCGATGCCGAGCTCCTCGCACGCGCGGATGATGCGGACCGCGATCTCGCCGCGGTTGGCGATTAGGACCTTCGAGAACATGCCGCGAGGACTTTAGACCGTCGGGCTACTGCTTCGCTCGGGCGTAGGCGGGCTCTGGGTGGGGTTCGGGCTCTGGCCGTCCCGGCACGCCACCTAGCGCCTGGGCCGTCCGCGCGCGCCTCGCCACCCACCAGCGGCTCACGGCCCTCGCCGCCAGCACAGTCACGATCGTGTAGATCCAGCCGAGCAGGATGTCGGAGAAGTAGTGCT
>Ga0116218_1001791_pt1 | contig 12921 bp, 11 predicted proteins | sample Sb_taG_2_FD_88966 | JGI IMG/M metagenome (GOLD analysis project Ga0116218, IMG submission 88966) | Peat soil microbial communities from Weissenstadt, Germany - Sb_50d_5_LS metaG | ecosystem: Environmental > Terrestrial > Soil > Wetlands > Peat | place: Germany: Weissenstadt | collected 2010-09-21 | reverse complement strand
TGGTGATGGTGAACGGTGCACCGCGCCGATAGCACTCTTGTGGCCCCACGCGCGGTGCACGGTGCACCTCCGGGGCTGGGGAGACGCGAAACACCGTGCCTGTGCTGACTATCCTGAACCAGAAGGGGGGCGTCGGCAAGACGTCCACCTGCCATCACTTGGGCGGTACACTGGCCCTGCTGGGCCAGCGTGTCCTGCTCGTGGATAACGACCCCCAAGCGAGCTTGACGCAAGGCCTTTTCGGGCCGTCCGCGGCTCGGAGCCTAGACCCTGCGACCACGGTCGCCGCGGTACTGGCTGGTGAGCTAATCGAGCCGTCCCGGGTAATTCGACCCAGCGGAATCTCCGGCGTGGACTTGCTGCCTGCCAGCGGCCGAGCCGCCAGCTACAACGTGCCCGATCCCCACTTGACCGACTGGGATGCCCAAGTCGCACTGCGGGACTTCCTGGCTGAGCTGGGGGATAATTACGATCTGATCCTCATAGACTGCCCACCGAATTTACATCTGTGCTCCTGGGCTGCCTTGGTCGCCAGCGATTACGTGTTGGTGCCCCTCCAGCCGGAGGATTACGGAGCCCAAGGCATCGCTGATGTCCAGGCCAGTATCTCTCGAGTCCAGTCCGGGCCGAACCCGGGCTTAAAGCTACTCGGTTTCCTGATCACCATGCGATCGGCACGGCGCACCGTGCACCAGCTCTTCGAGGAAAACCTGCGGTCGCTGTATGGCGAGGCAGTGTTCACCGCCACGGTGCCGGAAGCCCCCGAGTTCCCGGAAGCGATTATGAAACGGCTGCCGATCGCGGCCTACAAGCCACGAGGGGCTGCTGCCAAGTCGATACGCGCCTTAGCCGACGAGTTACTGAAACGGTTGGGGCTGGGCTTAACCGAGGGGCAAGAGCGAGGCAGGGGGGCCGCCTGAGATGAGCAAGCGCGAGGAGTTAATGCGAGACTCTGGCAACATTCTGGAGTCGATGGGTGTGGGCGTACCGTCCGCCGGCAGCGAGACCTCGTCCGTGCCCGCGCACCTGCGGGGTGTGGATCGAATGCGGGACGCCAAGATGATCCCGCTCGATTTGATCGAACCCGACCCTGGACAGCCCCGAAAGGAATTCGACCCAGAGGGTCTGGCCAAGCTGGCCGACTCGCTCCGGAAGCGAGGGCAGATCCAGCCGATCACGGTCTGCTGGGACGACTCCCAGGCGGCTTACGTGATCTTGATCGGCGAGCGGCGATGGCGGGCCGCCCGGGAGGCTGGCCTGGAGAAACTGGCCTGCATCGTTCGCGACCGGCCGCTGACCGAGGGGGAACTGCGAGCTGTGCAACTGATCGAGAATTGTCTGCGGGAGGATCTCAAGCCACTGGAACAGGCCCATGCCTTCCGCGACCTCATGGCGGCAAATGATTGGAGCGCCCGACGGCTGGCCGAGGAGCTGGACCTGAACCACGCAACGGTCTTGCGGGCCTTGGCTCTGCTGGAACTCCCTCATGATATCCAGCAACGTGTCGCGCGCGGTGAGTTGGCCCCGAGCGCCGCGGCCGAGCTGGCTCGACTTGACCCGGACGAGGCTAAGGTTCTAGCCGAAAGGGCCGCCGCGGAGAAATTGACCCGGGACCAAGTAGCAGAGGCCGTGCGGGCGAAAGTCAACCCGACGACGGAGCGCACCGCGCGGGCGAGGCCGCTGGAGGTTCGGCTGGACGATGGCATCAAGGTCGTCATCCACGGGGTTACCGACCCCGAGACAGCAGCAGCGGCGCTAAAGCGGGCTATCAAGAAACTCGTAGCAGATAGCCGTGGCGCCGAGGCCGCATAGACTGTTCGATGGATCTCCAGATAAGTTCGGTGAATAGGCCGGCTATTTATCACCAGCCATGTACAGTCCGTCGAGTGGCGAACAAGACTTGTTCGCGTTCTTGATCGATGTGGTCGGCTGGACGGAGGGCGGAGGGAATTCGCCACCAGTGTCACTGTTGGGTCTACCCCGATAAGGCGCCCGGGTCATCCCTGACGCTCGCCCTTCGCCGCGGATGCGAGCCGCCCGGGCTGCCGATCTTCACTGCCATTGGACATTGCGCCGAGGGCGGCGAGTCTTGCGAGCGCATCCGCGGCGAGTCGCCTGGTCAGTTCCCCGGCCGGAAGCTCTCGACCCAGGCGAGCGGCCTGACCCGACCAGAGCGGTACGAAGTCTGCCGATCCTGTCACCTCGGAACTGGCCCGCAGTGGTGCCACCGCACCGCCCGCGAGCGGGAATTCCGGCGCGAGGTCGGACAGCGGGCCGACTTCGCGGACGAGGCGGTTGAGGATTCCCCGCGCGGGACGGCCGGTGAAGACGTTGGTGATCACCGTCGCGTTGTCCTTGGAGCTCTCGAGCGCCCGTCGATGCACGGCGCCGACCTTCGCTTCTGGGCAGAACAGGTAAGCCGTCCCGATCTGCACCGCGGAAGCCCCGAGCGCGAGGGCGGCCACGATGCCCCGCGCGTCGGCAATCCCCCCGGCGGCGATAACCGGCACCTGCACGGCATCGACCACCTGCGGCACGAGCGCCATCGTGCCGACCTGGGTCGAGATGTCATCGGTGAGGAACATGCCGCGATGGCCGCCGGCCTCGAAACCTTGCGCGATGACAGCGTCGCATCCCTCGGCCTCGAGCCATCGTGCCTCGTCCACCGAAGTCGCCGACGACAGGACCTTGGCGCCCGTCGCCTTGACGCGAGCCAGCAGATCGCGGTCCGGCAGTCCGAAGTGGAAGCTGACGACCTCGGGCCTGAAGTCGACCACGAGATCACACATGGCGCCGTCAAAGGGCTTGCGGCCGGGGGTCGGGGCCGTTGCCCTCGGGTCGAGTCCGAGCTCGACGTAATAACGTTCCAGACGACGCCTCCAGGCAGCCTCGCGATCCGGGTCGGCCCGCGGCGGCCGGTGGCAGAAGAAGTTGACGTTGATCGGCCGTGAGGTCCGTTGCCGGACGACGCCGAGCTCGTCTCGAGCCTGCTCGGCGCTCAGCATCGCGCAGGGCAGGGAGCCCAGTCCCCCTGCCTCCGAGACGGCGATCACCATCGCGGATGAGACCGTCCCGGCCATGGGGGCCTGGATGATCGGCAGCTCGATTCCGAGGAGATCCAGGATGCGACGATCCAGCCACATGTCGTTTCTTCCTCTCCGGGCTGAATGACTGGGATTTAGTCCCACAGCTTGTGGGACGCTGATGAGACGGGGGCAGGGGTGGTGTCCCGAGAACAGTCAGGGTAACTGGCCGGAGGGATAAAAAACCAGCCATCGTCGGCGACTCACGCCACCCGCTCGATGCATCGCGGGTCCTCGTTCCTCGGGTTGTTCACCAGTCTCCCCACGGGATGGGCGGACAACCAATCATCGGGGAGTGGGGCGAGCAGCCGCCCGAGAGCTTCGGTCCGCTGCTGCTCGGGGTCGAGCCATCGGGCGTAGTCTTCGGGCTTGAGGATGACCGGCATCCGGTCGTGCACCGGGGCGACGACGCTGTTGGCCTCGCATGTCAGGAGCGTGCAGGACTCGACAGGCTGGTCGCCCTTCTCCCAGCGCTCCCAGAGCCCGGCGAAGGCGAAGGGGCTCTCGTCCTTGAGCCGGAAGTAATAGGGGGTCTTGCCGTTCCCTCGCTTCCACTCATAGAAGCCGTCGGCGACGGCGAGGCAGCGTCGCTTCTTGAATGCGGTGCGGAAGGCCGGTTTTTCGGCCACGGTCTCGGCTCTGGCGTTAATCAGCCGGTTGCCGATGCTCGGGTCATCGGCCCAGGACGGGATGAGCCCCCACTGGAGGATCGCAATCTCGCGCTCGCCGCTCGCCCGGTCGAGCCGCACGACGGGCACCGGTTGCGTCGGGGCGATGTTGTAGCGGGGCAAAAGCTCAGGGACGTCGGCGAGGTCGAAGGCCTCGGCGATGGCCTCTCTCGGGGCTTTGAGGGTGTAGCGGCCACACACGGGCTTTTCTCCTGATCGGACAGCGAGAGGGCCACACGGCCACCACGGGTCAGGGGCTCACCCTAGGAACTCTCGGCGGCTGACGCCGAACACCCGGCGAATCGGGCCGGAGAGAGACTGCGATCGGCAGTGACGATCTCAGAGCATCTTTGAGAGACGTTCTTCGAGGCCCCAGGCCTCCGCCGTCCAAGCCACGCCATTGAATAGAGTAGCCGGTCGAGAAAGTGCTGTAACCCCCGAACGTCCGAGTCAAGCTCCGCCCGCTCTATACGCCTGATGTCGCCGCGTACCGACTCGAGTGCCGCTTCGCGCTGGGCTGGATGTCGGATGTCCGAAAGGTCACGACGGAAGGCGATGGCCGGGACAACGCGGTGGGGCAGGGGCTCGCCGGAGCTAGCGGCCCCCCACCATACCCTTCCGGGGACGGAGGGCGAATTCTTGCAGGGGACGAGCCGCGTCAAGGGGGAGCCTTCTCGGGGAGCATTTTCTTGGGCACGAGGCCCAAGAAAATGTGCCGCAGGCACCCGCGGGGCTCGCCGAGAAGCAGCAGCCGGAGGCGGCCCTTGAGGCGGTTCGGCACCTGTCGAGATAATGAGGCCGTCCCGGGAGGGGGAGTGAGGGCCCGGGCCGCGGGCGTGATCACATGGTTCAAGGCGTTGTGTTTGAAAGTGAGCAGATGGAGCCGACCAAGACGTTTGACTTGCTCGATGGCGGCGTGAGGGGGCGGCTGGTGGATTATCTCTCCACCCTCGTTCGCATCGGCGGGGATCGCTGCGAGCTCAAGACGCTGGCGATCGTCGGTCAGGCGCTCGTGTTCCGGGTCGCCCGCGCGATCCTTCTCCGCGTGGCCCCCGGCGTCGATAGCGGCGGCGTCGCGGCGATCCGGCGCCTCATCCGCGCCCACACCGGCGCGATTCTCACAAACACCTGCGGAGACATCGCACCATGACTAGCGATAGGGATCGCGTGGAGGGATCGAGGACCGCCGTCCCGGTCTTGATCGTCGGCGCCGGTCCGACGGGTCTCGTGCTCGGGCTCTGGTTGACCAAGTTCGGCGTCCCCGTGCGGATCATCGACAAGACCGCCGAGCCGGGGACCACCTCTCGGGCCCTGGCCGTCTCCGCTCGCACGCTGGAGTTCTACCGCCAGCTGGGGATGGCCGACCCGCTCGTCGAAGGCGGCGTCAAGGTTCCGGGGGCCAACTTCTGGGTCCAGGGCACCCGGGTCGCACGACTGCCCTTGGATCGTCTGGGGGAGGGGTTGACCCCGTTTCCCTTCGCGCTCATCTTCCCGCAAGACGCTCACGAGCGAGTGCTGATCGAACGGCTGGAGGCGCTGGGGGTGATGGTGGAGCGCCGCACCGAGCTGGTCCGTTTCGATCCCCAAGGCGACGGCGTGCGCGCAACGCTGCGGCGGGCCGACGGCGCGGAGGAGATCTGCGAGGCGTCCTATCTCGCGGGCTGCGACGGGGCGCATTCGACCGTCCGGGAGGCGCTGGCGATCGGCTTCCCCGGCGGGACCTACGCCGCCGTCTTCTTCGTCGCCGACGTGGACGGGTCCGGCCCGGCGACGAACGGCGAGATCCATGTCGATCTCGGCAGGTCCGACTTCCTGGCGGTCTTTCCCCTGAAGGGAGCGGGGCGGGTGCGTCTGGTCGGGACCGTACTCGAGCGGCTGGCCGGCGAACATGGCGACTGGACGTTCGACGACGTCCGCGATCGCGTGCTCGGGCATCTGAAGTTCACGATCGACCGGGTGAACTGGTTCTCGACATATCACGTGCACCACCGGGTGGCGGCGAGATTCAGAGAGGGCCGCGCGTTCCTCCTGGGAGACGCCGCCCACGTCCACAGCCCGGTCGGCGGCCAGGGGATGAACACCGGCATCGGCGACGCGGTGAACCTGGCGTGGAAGCTCGCCGCCGTGCTGAACGGGGGCGCCGCCGACAGTCTGCTCGACACCTACGAGCTGGAGCGGATTGGTTTCGCGCGCCGGCTGGTCGCCACGACCGATCGGGCCTTTACCATGGTGACGGCTCAGGGCCCGATCGCCTGGCGCGTGCGCACTCGGCTGGTTCCCCTGGTGGCGCCCTTGCTGTTTCGACTGGCGGCGGTGCGCCGCTTCCTGTTCCGCACCGTGTCGCAGATCGGCGTGAACTATCGCGACAGCGCGCTGAGCGAGGGCGTGGCCGGCTCCGTGCAGGGAGGTGATCGCCTGCCCCGGGTGGAGACGGCGCCGAATGAAGATAATTTCGCCGCGCTGACGGCGCTGGCCTGGCAGGTCCACGTGTATGGCGAACCGCCCCGCGGGGTGGCTGAAGCGTGCGGCGACCTGGGGCTTCCGCTTGAGCAGTTCGCGTGGCATCCGGCAATGCATCGGTCCGGTCTGATGCGTGGGGCGCTCTATGTCGTTCGGCCGGACGGCTACGTCGCCCTGGCCGACCCTAGCGGCGATCCGGGGCGATTGGGTCGCTACTTCGTGAGTCGCGGCTTGCCGGTCGCTCTTCGACGCGACGAGGCAACCAGGTTCGAGCCTGCGCCGGTCAGGCCCGGATCGCCCGGTGTCAGTCCCTGGGGCGTTGGCCGATAGGCTACAGAGAACCCGTCGTAGTAGTATTGCGGGGTGAACGAGTCCACCATCGGGTGCCTCGCCTCGGGCGTTGGCACGATCCCCTCCTCGACCCGACCACTCCTGAGGGAGCGGCAGCATGGCCAGCAAGAATGCAGACGTCGAACAGCGCGTCGTCGCGGCCCTGCGCTCCGGCGACCGGAGTACGGCGTTCGTCAAGGCGTGCCTACTCATGAAGCAGGCGTTCGAGCACCCCGACGCCGACCAGCAGCTTGACCTGGGCCGCCAGGCGCTGGCCTTCAGCTCTGACTTGGCCGACCTGTACGTGGCGCTGGCGGCGCTGGTGCGGGCCCGCCGCGAGGCCCTCGCCCACCACCTCAGGGGCCCGGCCGAGCCCCAGACGACCTTCGGCGTCCCGGCCGCACCGGCGGCGGGCCTCCGCCCGGCCGGTGCAGTCACGCCGGACTGGTCGCAGACGCTGGGACCAGTGACACCCCGGTCCTTCGGCCACAATAGCGTCTGGGTCCGCGGCGGCCTGGGGCTCTGGGACGAGGCGACGGAGACGTTCCACCCCGAGGTCGTGGACTTGGTTCGGGCCCTGCGGCCCGGTGTGCTGCGCTTCCCCGGCGGCACCCGCGCCATGCTCTATCACTTCGCCGGCGCCATCGGACCGCGGCAGGGCCGCACACCCCAGTGCGACCCGTACACGGGAGAGTTCGATCCCACCGGCTACGGACCCGACGAGTTCCTCCAGCTCGCCGCCCAGCTCGGCGCCGAGGTCACGCTCGTGTCCCCCTGGGTCGACGGCACCCCCGAGGAGGCTGCCGCCCTAGTCGCCTACGTCAACGCCAACCCCGCCTCCACGGTCCCCCTCGGCAGAGACGACAACGGCACCGACTGGGGCACGGCCGGCGACTGGGCCCGCCGCCGCGCGGAGAACGGTCACCCCGCGCCCTATGGCGTTCCCTTCCTGGAGATCGGCAACGAGCAATACCTGTCCGCCTGCACGCCCCCACCGACCTCGTGCGGTCGACCTGGCCGTTTCTGCCAGAACCAGCGCCAGGTCCAGGGCCAGACGATCCCGACGACGGCGCGAGACCACGCCCAGCAGGTATCGCGCACCGGCCGCTTGGTCCGCGCCGTGGATCCCTCGATCCGGATCGGCGCCTCGGCTTTCTCGCCGACCATCCTGAGCGGCGCCGACGAACTGGGCGGGTCGGACATCGCCACCGCCTTGGCCGCGAACGACCGAGCGACCGGCGACCCCTGGAACGTGCGCCTGGTGGAGGAGGCCGGCGCCGACTTCGACTTCTTCATCCTGCACCCTTACAACCTCGTCACGGTCCCCTTCTTCCCGCCCCAGGACCCGCTGATCCTGGCGGAGAACCTGCGCCAGGCGGTCCACCAGTTGCGGGCCTTGGACGTGACCAAGCAGATCGCGGTCACCGAGTTCGGCTCTCTCTTCTTCGCGGCCAGTCTGCTGGGCGCCCTGCTGGCGGCCCAGATCGTCCGGGTGGGGCTGGAGGAACAGCTCCTCATGACGCTGCGGCATCTCTTGATCGAGGACCGGACGTCGTTGTTCAATCTCCAGGAGCCGTTCGCGAACTCGGCGGCGATCCAGCCGGACCCGATGACGTCGGGGGCGACGTACCGGACCACGCCCGGCTACTGGGCGCTGAAGCTGCTGGCCGAGAGTCTTTCCGGGTCGGTCGTGCCGGTACGGACGGCGGTGCCGGGGCTGGTCGCGTTGACCACCTCGGACCCAGCCGCCGGGAGGGCGGCGGTCGTGCTGATCCGGAACCGGCCGGCGGGGATCACCTGGGACGTGTCGGTGGGGCTGCCGCCGGGCACCTGGAGCGGGACGGCCGCGACGCTCTCGGGCCCGGTCCTGTTCACGCCGCTGACGGAGATCGGGGGCGACCGGTCGCGGGTCGGTCCGGCCAGCGGTATGGTGACGGTGGGGGTACCGGCGCACGCCCTGGTCGTCCTGGCGCTGAGCCGGTCCTGAAAATGTACAGTCAAGGTCTGATGGAAAAATAGCGCAAAGCGATCGGCAAGGCTGCAACGCCTAATCCCTCGTTCCAGCGGACCGCCTTCAGCGTCCGCTGAGCTCAAACGTGAGGCGGCAGAGCCATCAACTTGCTCGAGGAGTCAGGTATGAGACAGACAACGCCGAAGACCATGCAGGCCGCCGCCATCGACCGGTTCGGAGGCATTGAGACAATGACGCCGCAAACGCTCCCCGTGCCCGAGGTCGGGCCGGACGAGGTCCTGATCCGCGTCGAGTCGGCCGACGTGGGTGTGTGGGACCCCTTCGAGCGCGAAGGGGGGTTCGCCGCGATGTTGGGAATCGAGCCGAAGTTTCCCTACGTGCTGGGCACCGATGGCGCGGGCACGGTCGCGGCGGTCGGCGAGCAGGTCAGCCGCTTCAAGGAAGGCGACCGGGTGTACGCCGCCGCCCTCGCGAACCCGAAGGGCGGATTCTACGCCGAGTACGCCGCAGTGAAAGCCGACGACGTCTCGCACGTTCCCGCCCAGCTGACGACCGAGCAGGCAGGCGTCATGGCGTGCGACGCGCTGACCGCCCTCCGCGGCTTGGACGACATGCTGGGTCTGAAGGCGGGCGAGGCGCTGATGATCTTCGGCGCCAGCGGCGGCATTGGGCACCTGGCCGTGCAGCTCGCCAAGCGGCTGGGCGCCCGCGTGCTGGCGGTGGCGTCGGGCGCCGACGGCGTGGCGTTGGCTCGGCGGCTGGGCGCCGACGCCGTGGTCAACGGTCGTACGGACGACGTGGCGGCCGCCGCCCGCGAGTTCGCGCCCGAGGGTCTCGATGCCGCCCTCATGACCGCCGGCGGCGAGGCGGCCGATCGGGCGCTGGCGGCGGTGCGCGCCGGCGGGCGCGTCGCCTATCCCAACGGCGTGATGCCCGAGCCGAAGGTCCGGCCCGATGTGCGCTTCAGCAGCTACGATGTGATCATCGATCAAGGGGCGATCGCTAAGCTCAACCGCCTGATCGACGCGGGCCCGTTCGAGGTCCATGTCGCGCGCACCTTTCGGCTGGACCAAGCCGCCGAGGCGCACCGGGCGCTGGGTGAACACTACCTCGGCAAGCTCGCCTTGCGGCCGAGTTGAAGATGGGCTCGACCAGTCAAGAAGATGAAGTCAGACGGGACCTGACCGGGGCCACAGTCTTCGTTTCTGGGATATCTTGCCACCTGCTCGGGAGCTTCAACGCGTTGAAGTTGGAGTCGATGCGCGCGACGGCAGCCGCGGCGAAGCGGTTACCGAGGATGGGGTTCTTGACCGCGGCGTCCATCGCCTTGCCATACAGCGTGGCGACTCGCGCCGGCGTTCTTTTCCCTCCCACGGCCGCCCTCGCCGTGCGCGAGGTAAACCGCGTACTCGACCTTATCTCGAGGCAGAAATCGGAAAACCGAATCATGGTTCCGGCCATCGCCTCAATGACGTGTTCGCCGTCTCCGACCGCGTCGATGACCCGATCCCAGACCTCACGCTTAGCGAAGTCGTTCAAAGGATCGTCGCATAATCCGACGAACACTATCTGTCGCTTGGCGGGCTGGGAACGTTAACGCGGAGGGAAGCGAAATGCCTGACGTGCCCTTCACCTGCTGTTATCGCGGACAGGGAGCAGAGGAGTGTATACCTATCCCTGGTACCCGCGTCACTCCCTCTTGTGAATTCGCTCATCCAGAGACCAAGACTCCTCAATAAATCCATGCCGAATCAGCCCCTCAACGATCCCCGAGGAAAAACAGCCGTTGAGGCGGTTCAGCCCTTCAGCGAAGATACAAACCTCTTGCAAGCCGTCCCTCGTGCGAATCTCGGCCAATCGGTCCCTCGTCGAATGATCCGCGTTGCGAACTAGAACGGCGGGAAAGCCTGCAGCCAGCGCATCGACGTCAAGGCCGCCGTCACCGCTAAACATCAGCTGATGACGCTGGAGCCGCAGCTCCTTCGCCCACACACCCAATGCTCCGCTCTTGGTGCCAAGCCGCGGCAAGACATCCAATCCACAGTGCTCCGCGCCTCTGCTTTGCACGACTCGCGCATTCTCGCAATGAAGTCGCTCCACCAGCAGTTCGGTAATATCCGCCACAACCTCAGCCGCTCGCGCGGCGTCGTGGTCGCCGTCTATCAGAAAACTGGCCCGGAAAGGGTTCTGACACTCAGGCGGCCGCAGTGCAAGGCCTGGGATATGATCGAGCAGCTCGCGCCGGATGACCGCGTCATTCCAGTTCGGGGTATCGGAGCTCATCGCGGCCTCGTGGCGCGGGTCCCTTTCGAAGCTGCCGTTCGCCCCCCGCCGCCACCTCACGGTGCCGATCTCAGTGAAGATGGTATTGGGAATCGGTGTCTGGTACTCCTCGAGCCCCATCACCAACTCTCTCCATCTGCGGCCCGTGATAAACACCAGCTCCGGCTGCTTCTCTGCAATAATGTCGAACAGCACGGGCAACGATCCGTCGTAGCGAGGATCTTCGCCATGGAAAAGAGTATCGTCGAGGTCGCTCGCCCACGCCAAGAGCACACGCGCCGGCTGCTGACCTCGCTGAGAGCCAGGCGCCGCACCTTCAAATGAAGAGTCCCCGGTCGGGTTTGGGCTGTCACGAACCCACGCCGGCGAGGGCAAGCCGGGATCTCGCATAAGTATCCCCTTTTCGCTAAGGTAATCCGCGAGGGCTTGCCACTCAAGTTGGAAGCTTCTTCCAGCTCCGGCTCCGGCTTTTGATAGAGCGAGAAGGGATCACGGTCGAAGCCTAATCGGCGCAGGACGGCGAAAACCAGGGTCGGGAGCACAGATCGAGCCGCCGCACTCGCGCTCGTATGGCTCGAGCTCGAGATTGTAGATGACGCTGAGCTGCAGGAGATTAAGAGGCGCGTCGCGCCGCCGGCCCGGCGGCAGCGCGGCTAGCTCGGCCGCATATGCCGCGGCGAGCAGAGAAGGATCGAGTGCCGCGATCTGCGTGACAGCTTGGCGGACCTCCTCGTTCGCCGAGTACAGCTCGGGACTCGCCTGACCTACGGTTGCAGCGGGCCGGGCTTCTTCGTCAGGTACCGTACATGAAACGTATTCTCCATCACATAATAATTCCTGCCATCATGCCGACCGCCTTCTTTGTTGTAGCTTCAACGCCGGTTGAAGTGCTGGGGTGTCGCGCTCGCGGATTGATAGCACTGCTGATTGCTTTGACCAGTGGTCTGGCGGCATTGGGTGCGGCAATCATGGGAGCGAAGGGACGGGTGCGCGGCGATACCAAGGCTATTTGGTGGGTGAGAAGCACATTGATCTTGGTGATACCGGTTGTCGCCCTCCTCCTCATGGCATAGTGACGCCTAACCCCTCTTCCTGAGCGCCCGCCGCAGTTGGCCAGAGCGACGAGCCAGGCCGGCTCACCTAGACCATCGACGACGCCTGCCGACGCGCCTGGAAGAGTGCAGCCAAGTGCAGTATGACGAACAATGGCACCAGGTACGCCGGGATCAGCACGAGCGGCAACTGCGCCATTGGCCCGGTCGTCACCTCCCCGGGGGCGCCCGAGGCAAGGGCGGAACTCAGACCCCCGACGCTCACCGCGACGACCAAGTCCAAGATTCCGAGCAGGTTCCAGACCACGAAAACGCGGCTGATCGCAAAGCCGGGTCGGCGGACAAGGGCGCGGGCGACCCACGGCGCGGTCACCCCGATGGCGATGTCCCCCAGGCCGGCCGGCCAGGCGAAGGCCCCCGGCAGTACCCCGTGGGCGTACAGGGCCAGGAACCCGAGCCCGCCCGCGCGCCAGGCCTGGATCGCCGTCGCCAGGGGAAGGTCGAGGGACAGGACGTAGGCCCGGAAGGCGGGCCAACCGCAGTACGCGCCCAGGAACACAATCACTGGGGCCGTCGCCGCGATGAGGATGGGAAACGGCGGCGTCCCGGGCGGCCGGGCGATCGCCCCAGCGGCGCCGAGCAGGAAGACCACCACGAACCAAAGGGCGAGCACGCCTAGGGTGATCGGTCTCATGGCAGTATCTCGATGGAGTTAGGAACGGGTCTTGTGGCCTGACGCCGAGCTCAGCCGAAGAGCCCGTGTCCGGGGCGGCATCACGGACGGTGCGCGAGCCTTGACCGCGGCGCCCGCCACTTCGCTTGCATTATGCAAGGATTCTATGGCGACGCTTGCAGAAGGCAAGTAACGTGGACGGTCATGAGGCGCGCGAAGAGAACGAGGCCGGTGCGTCGCTCCGACTGTGCCGTCGCCTGCACCCTGGACCTCATCGGCGATCGCTGGACGTTGCTGATCGTGCGTGACCTGCTGCGCGGCCGGCGGTACTTCGACGAGTTCCTGCGCTCGCCGGAGGGGATAGCCACCAACGTTCTGTCGGCGCGGCTACGCGCGTTAT
>Ga0116218_1001787_pt1 | contig 12937 bp, 9 predicted proteins | sample Sb_taG_2_FD_88966 | JGI IMG/M metagenome (GOLD analysis project Ga0116218, IMG submission 88966) | Peat soil microbial communities from Weissenstadt, Germany - Sb_50d_5_LS metaG | ecosystem: Environmental > Terrestrial > Soil > Wetlands > Peat | place: Germany: Weissenstadt | collected 2010-09-21 | reverse complement strand
TTGGATCGCCGTGACCGTGACGATATCGACGCACCGGCCGTACAGCGGCTTGGAGGTTCCCAGAAGGATGCCCGGAATCTCCCGGAACTGGCGGCGGATCTCGAACACCATCTTCTCGGCCGCGACGCCGACCGCGTTCATCAGGAAGGACGTGAAGAAGAACGGCAGGATGGCGCCGATGACGAGGCCCGCAACCACGAGTGGGTTGGAGAGGTCGAGGAGGCTCGTGAAGGAGCCCCAGGGGTGGCCGGCGGGCCCCCATTTCGCGGCCGCGGCGAACGTGTAGGCGGCGAAGAGAGCGAGGGCCGCGAGAACCGCGGACCCAATGGCGTATCCCTTGGTGATCGCCTTGGTCGTGTTGCCGACCGCGTCGAGAGGGTCGGTGATCGCGCGGGCCTGCTCGGGGAGCTTCGCCATCTCGGCGATGCCGCCCGCGTTGTCGGTGATCGGTCCGAAGGCATCGATCGAGATGATCATGCCCGTGACTGACAGCATGCTGGCCGCGGCGAGTCCGATCCCGTAGAGGCCGAGGTAGGGGTCGAGGTGGGAGGTGCCCTGGAAGTAGCCGCCGGCTCCGTAGGCCCCCAGGATGCCGGCCACGATCACGAGGCCCGGCATCCAGGCGGACTCGAGACCGACGGAAAGACCGCTGATGACCGTGGGCCCGGCGCCGGCCTGGGCCGCCTCGGCGATCTTGTGAACCGGCCCGTACTTCGCGCTCGTGTAGTAGTCGGTGATGACGACGATCAGGATCATGACGACGAGCCCGATCGCCGTCGCGACGAAGATCCCCAAGTTGCCGTTCATGAAGTAGTAGTCGAGGACGTACAGCCCGACCATCCCCACGGCAGTCGTCCCGGCGAGGCCCTGGTAGAGGGCGCCCATGATCGTGCCCTTCGCGCCCATGCGGACGAAGAAGGTGCCGACGATGGTCGCCACGATCGCCCACGCACAGACGAGGAGCGGGAACAGCACGGCGTTCGGGAAGAGGGTCAGGATCGGGGTCGCGCCGACCTGACTGATCAGGTAGGCGAGCAGCATGGCGGCCATCGCAGTCACGACGTACGTTTCGAACAGGTCGGCCGCCATTCCGGCGCAGTCGCCGACGTTGTCGCCCACGTTGTCCGCGATGACCCCCGGATTGCGGGGGTCGTCTTCGGGGATGCCCGCCTCGACCTTGCCGACGAGGTCAGTTCCGACGTCCGCACCCTTGGTGTAGATGCCACCGCCGACCCGGGCGAAGAGGCTCATGAGGGAGGCACCGAAGAGGAGGCCCACCATGTCCAGGACGTTTCCGTTGAAGATCCAGTAGAACGCGATGAGTTCGAGAAGGGCGAGGCCCGCCACGGAGAGTCCGGTGACGCTGCCGCCTCGGAACGCGTAACTCATCGTCGCACCGAGGTTGCCTCCCCGGGCCTTGGCGGCCGTCCGGACGTTCGCCCGCACGCTGACGAGCATGCCGACCGCTCCGGCGAGCGCGCTCCCGCCCACGCCGGCCGCGAACCCGACCGCGAGCTGCGCTCCCTGGCCGGTGATCCCGAAGGCGAGGGCGATGACGACCGTGAGGACGGCGGCGACGACGGCCACGACCGTATATTCGCGCTTCAGGAAGGCGATGGCACCCTCTCGGATCGCGCCCGCGATCTCGGCCATCTTCTCATCGCCCGGATCTTCCCGGAGAACGAGCGCGGTTTGCACACCCGCATAACCCAGGCCGAGCAACGAGGCCAGGAGGACGAGCAGTTCGAGTTGCGGAGTCGACAGGCCCACCTTTCACCTCAGCGGATTGCGTCCGCTCACCGGACCCGGTAATTAAGACCTGCGCTACGGGGGTCTAGGGCCCCGCAAGTCCAGCGAGGGGTATGAATATACGAGCCACGAGGTCTCCTACTACCGTGCAGGGCATCGGATCCCACGACAATGTCTCTCGGCGTACCCGGGTGACGTGTCGGGTCTGCGGCCAGCCCGTCGACCTGGTTCGGATGAAGGAACACCTCCGTTCGGAACACCAGAGCGTGAGCTCGGAGGTCGAGTCCCTGTACCTCACGGCCCGGGTCGAAGCACGCCGGCGCCGTCACTCGTGAATCGTCCAGCCCCTCTCCGGAGTGCGATTCCTCGGAAGGAAGACGACCACTAACCCACGCCCCAGGGCGTTACATGAACCCCCCCTCCTCTCTTTCTACTTCCCGGATTCATCCGAAGGCGGAGGAACGGACGACATGGGCCTCTCGAAGGCGACGGTCGACCAGCTGGTCAGGGAGAACGTGGACCACGATTGCCCGGGGTATCCGGAGGTCTGCGTCCAACTCCAGGCGGTGGCCGACCTCCCGACTCGATTTGGGGACTATCAGGCGGTGGCGTTCTGGAACAACCTGGACAAGAAGGACCACGCCGCCTTCATTCACGGGGACGTCTTCGAGCGGGAGGACGTGCCGGTCCGGGTCCATTCCGAGTGCCTCACCGGGGATGCGATCGGCTCGCTTCGATGCGATTGCAGAGACCAACTCTTGGGCGCCCTCGAGTGGATCGGCCGCCAGGAGGGGGGGATCGTGCTCTACCTTCGGCAAGAGGGCCGAGGGATCGGCCTCGCCAACAAGATCAAGGCCTACCACCTTCAGGACTCGGGATACGATACGGTACAGGCCAACGAGCTCCTGGGATTCCGACCCGATGAGCGAGACTACGCCATCGCGGCCCACATGCTGCGCTCTCTTCACATCAAGTCGATCCGTCTGCTCACCAACAACCCCGCGAAGGTGACGAACCTGAAGCGCCTCGGCGTCAACGTCGCCAGCCGGATCCCGCTCGTCGTGCCCCCGAACGAGTACAATCGGCCCTACCTCGAGACGAAGCAGAACCGGATGGGTCACCTCCTCGAGCTGGAGCAGTTTGACCCACTCGACTCGGACTCCAGTTGATCTCCCCGGGGCCGCTGCTCTCGAGCCCGCCTGAATTCAGTGAGAGCTCTGGGGCTCCCCCGCGCTCGCCCGACCTAGCGGTGACCCGTGGACAGAATGAACTCGTTCCCGTCCGGATCGGCGATGACCGCACGGATGATCGTTCCCCCGCCCGGACCGGGCACCGTGACGGGTTCCATCGTGATGGTGCCGCCCCGCTTCCGGATCTCCTCTACCGCGGCGACCGGATCCTGGTGGGTGAATACGATCCCGCTCACCGTGCCGGGCTCCCGTCCCCCTTCTCCCGGACGTTGGACGTGGGCGACAAACGCGGTCGGGTTCCCGGGAAGAATGTAGACCGCCCTGGCCGACTGCTCGTTGAACCCGGCCTCCTTTAGTCCGAGCACGTCACGGTAGAAGTGGCGGGCGGCTTGCACGTCCCGGACGTGGACGGTCACGGCAGACATCCCCTCGATGGGTTCGACCATGGTGGCCGAAGGCGATGGAGGGATTTGGCGTTGTTTCGGCGCCCGACGGGCGGCCCGGAGTCGCTGTATAACAGTATAGGGAGGATTTATCATCCGAAGTTCCCCCTATTTTGACACCGGAGCCCCCGTTGGGGAACGGCCGCAGATGCATCGTACGTCCTACCTCGTTCCAAGCACGACTACCCGATCCCTCCCTACTCGATCCAGGTCCCGATGGGCCCCGTGGTTCGTCGTTGGAATCGTCCTGCTCGCCGGCCTCACGTTCTACGCCGCGATCGCATTACCCGGGACCGGCTCGGCCACCTCGGGACACGGTCCAACGGAGCCTCGGATCGCGATCCATCCTGCGACCACCATTCCCAACATCACGCTGACTCCTACCCACGGATTCGTAGGGACGATGGTGACCGTAGCAGGGAGTGGGTACCAGAACAACACTACCGTGACCATTACCTTCGGGGCCAGGTTGGTACCGACGTCTTGCGTCTCCGGTACCAACAACTCGACGGACCCGGGGAACTTTTCCTGCCAGTTCGTGGTCCCCTCCAGCCATGCCGGTTCCTATCTTGTCAATGCAACGAACGCCACGACCTTCGCCAATGCCACGTTCATCGTCGATCCCCCCATGGTCGCTCTTTCGGCCCTCCATGGGTTCGTCGGGAACACGATCACGGCCACCGGCGTGGGCTACGTCGCTAACGTGACGCTTCGACTCACGTTCGACTCGAGCAACCTGACGTGTCAGCCCGGGGGCAACGGAACCGGAAGCGCCGGCAATTTCAGTTGCCTCTTCCTGATTCCCCCTCTTCGCTTTTCGACGTACCCCGTCAATGTAACGGATGGGTTCAACACCGGCCAAGCAAACTTCACGATCGACCCGCCCACCCTCGCGGTGAACCCGGCGTCGGGGAACGTCGGGCTTTCCCCCGTCAAGGTGAGCGGTAAGGGCTACGCTCCCGGTGTGCACGTGACCCTCCTATTCGGAACTCAGGACATTTCGAGCTGCGCACCAGGGACCTTGAATGTCAACTCCTCGGGATACCTCAAGGGATGCACCTTCCCGGTTCCCTTGGTTCGTCAAGGGACCGAGCAGGTCACCGCCTCGGACGGCGTGAACACTGGGTACACGAATTTCACGGTGGGGAACTCCTCCCTCTCGCTCGCCCCGGCCGTAGGGAATGTCAGCACCTCCGTCGACGCAACGGGGGACGGATTCAACGTGTCCACCGCCCTCTCCTTGACCTTCAGTGGGGCCGCGATCACCACCTGTACTTCGGGCTCGCTGGCCACGAACTCCGTGGGAGCTCTCGCTTGCACCTTCAGCGTGCCCACCACGACGGCCGGGAACCACACCGTCACGGCTTCGGATGGGACCAACCCGGCGAGCGCGATCTTCGGCGTCACGTCACGACTCACCCTCTCGCCCGCGACCGGCGGGGTGGGGAGTGTCGTCACCGCCACCGGCACCGGGTTCAACGGGACCGCCGCGTACTCCGTGAAGTGGAATGCAACCACCACGCTATGCTCCGGAACCACGGGCGCAACCGGGGGATTCTCGTGCAACCTGCTGCCGGTGCCGGCCGCCCCCGAAGGCGCGCATACCCTCACGGTCGTGCAAGGAACCAACCCGGCGACGGCGGTGTTTAGCGTGACCCCGGGTCTCGTGCTGAGCCCCGCGGCGGGAATCGTCGGGGCCCCGGTCGGACTGGTCGGCACCGGCCTGCTGGCCGCCACGACGTACACCTTCTGTTTCCTCGCGACCGTAACCCATTGCTCCGCCGGGAACCCCACGTTTGTCAGTGATGCCGCAGGGAACGTTCCGGCGTCGACGTCGATCATGGTGCCGTCGGACGCTCCGGGTCCATACTTCGTGGACATCTCGATCGGTAGCGCGGTGATCGTCTCGGCTTCCTTCACTCTCACGTCCGCTTCGGTCGTGGTGGCTCCCTCCACGGGACCGGTCGGGACGGTCGTGAACATCACCGGCAGTGGATACGGGGATGAGGCAACCTACGCCTACTGCTTCCTGCCCTCGACCGCGGCGTGCTCGGGAAGCGGGCTTACCACGTTCGTAAGCAGCGCCGGTGGGAGCATCCCAACCGGAACCAGTCTAACAGCACCCGAAGACCCGGATGGAATTTACTACGTGGACGTCTCCTTCGGATCTTCCTTCGTCTCCGCGGGGGAGTTCACCCTCACCAGCTTCGTCGTGCTGACTCCCAGCACCGGGATCGTAGGAGCGTCCGTCGCCGCAGTGGGAACCGGGTTCGACTCCAGCGCGTCGTACACCCTCCTCTGGGATGCAGGAGCCCAGCTGTGCGCCGGAACGATCAACGCGGTCGGCGAGTTCTCCTGCACGTTCGCAGTACCCTACGCCACCGCCGGCGTCCACAGTGCCGGCGCGAATGAGGGGAGCATCCTGTTCCTGGCCGGTTTCACGGTGCTTCCCAGTTTGTTACTCGCTCCCACATCGGGACCGGTCGGAAGTGCGAGTTCGGCGATCGGCGCCGGGTTCGCCGGCTCAGTCGGCGTGACTGTGACGTGGGATGCGATCTCGACCCTGTGCACAGGGAACACGAATTCGACGGGAGCGTTCTCCTGCGGGTTTACCGTCCCGAGCAGCCCAGCCGGTGCCCACAACATATCTGCGACGCAATCCCTCAACCGGGCCAATGCCTCGTTCGTCGTGACCCCGAAGGTAACGTTGTCTCCGAACTCGGGCATCGTCGGCACAAGCGTAACGCTCACCGGAGCCGGTTTCGACGGAAGCACCCCCTTTTCCGTGCTCTGGAACAGCAGCATCGCCCTCTGTTCCGCGTCCACCTCGCCTTCCGGAGGGCTGAACTGCACGTTCTTCGTGCCGGCGACCCACTACGGCCTCGTCACCATTACGACCCGGGAGGGTACCTACTCGCCGACGGCCACGTTTACGGTCGGGGTCAGCCTGTTGATCTCCCCCACCACGGGCGTCGTGGGGACGTCCGCGAACGCCACGGGCTCGGGCTTTGAGGCGGATGCAGCGTACACGGTTTCCTGGGACACCGGCGCCGCTCTCTGTGCCGGCGTGACCAACTCGCTCGGAGGGTTCACCTGCCCGTTCACGATCCCGAACGGACGCGGCGGGGCGCACACCGTCACGGTGGTGGAAGGGTCCAACACGGCATCGGTCATCCTGACCGCGACCCCCTTCCTCCAGTTGTCGCTCTCCTCCGGAACGGTCGGAAGCATCGTGACGGCAACCGGCGAAGGCTTCGCGACCGCCTCCCCCTACTCACTGATGTGGAACTCCACCACGAGCCTGTGCACTGGGACGACCACGGCGAACGGTGGGTTCGTGTGCACGTTCAACATCCCGGCCGCGCCGGGCGGCTCCGCGACCGTGACGGCCGAAGGGAGCGGCTATTCTCCGACCGCCACTCTCACGGTAGCCCCCAACCTTTCCGTCAGCCCGAGCGCGGGCCCAGTCGGGTCCTCGGTCACGGCCTACGGGAGTGGGTTCGGCTCCCGGGCGGCCTACTCCGTGAACTGGAACTCCACGACCACGCTCTGTTCCGGGACGACCAACTCGAACGGGGGGTTCACCTGCACGTTCACGATCCCCGCGTCCGATGTCGGGACCTTTACCATCACGGTCGGTGGCGTGTATGTGGTGAATCCGACCGAGTTCACGGTCACCACCTCCCCGGTCACCCCGAACTCTTCCCCGCCGTTCCAGTGGTGGCTGGTCGCGGTCGCAGCCATCGTCGTGATCGCTCTCCTGCTCCTCGCGCTCATTGCCGTTCGACGCCGCGGACCCTCGAACCGACCCAAGCCGAAGACCGTCGAGCCATGGGCCGACTCGGGAGCCCCCAGCGGTTCGCCCGGGACGGCTCCCGGAACCGCTGGAGCGGCGGGGCCCGCCGCGGCAACTCCCGGCGCCCTTCCCGCATCCGTGGGGGCAGCGGCTGCTACGGCGGCGCCCGTCCCAGCCGAGCCCGTCCAGGACATCGACGTGTTGATCGAAAGGCTGGAGCAGATGAGCCTCGAAATGTTCAAGAAGACCCCGAAGCAGCTCAGCGAAGAGCCGACCGAGGACGAGAAGAACTAAGTCTTGGGTCCGACGGCCCTGGATTGGTGGCTAGGACTGGGGATCCAACCCCAAACCGACTATTGCGCTGCGAGCTGCAAGTGGCTTTGCACCCACTTTAGCCGCGGGGGCCGAACTCGGAAAGCCAAGGGCTGGTCAGAAGCTCGTCCAACCGCTCAATAGTGAGGACGTTCGGGTTGTTGAGGAGGGCCGGGTCGGTCTCGGGATACATCCCGGGTGGGTAGTAGGACCAGAGCCCCCGGTACAGGACCGCCCCGCAGCCCGAGCGTAAGGCGCCGTCGATGTCCAATTCCCAGCGGTCTCCTACGTGGAGGATCTCTTCGAGAGGGATACACAGTCGTCGAGAAGCCTCGATGAAGATCTCCGGTTTGGGCTTCGCCCGTCCCACCTCGCAAGACGCAATCACGTGCTGGAATCTCAAGCCGGCCCTCGCTCGGAAGAACTCCCGCCAGGTTTCGCCTCGCCGACCGGTGTTCGTGATCGCGATGACCGGTAGGTTTCGGGCCTCCAACGCGCGTACCAGGTTAGCGAGCTCGGGGTTGACCGTGGGGGGATGCTCCGCCAACCCCACGGACGAATAGAGCTGCCCCGCTCGGTTCGGCGGGAGGGTCAAGTCCGCCCCGAGCTTCTCGGCATACCCGAGGACGAGGGCCTGGGGATCGACCAAGCCCGTGTTTTTCCCGTGGAGTTCGAGCTCGGCGTCGACTGCTACCACCGCAGATTCGATGTCGGTAGGGTCGAGATTCTCCCCCGTCTTCGACCTCAGCAGCTCGCCCAGGGCCCGAAGCCGGTCCTCTCGCCAACGATTGTCGAGGTCTGAGGGATAGTATAGGGCCGTGAACCAAAGATCCAGGGATACTGCCCGGAATCGGCGGGGAGAGACCACGACACTCTAACCCGTGCTTCGGCTATAACCACCCGGAGCGCGCTGGTCCTTCACCGTACGAATTCAACGTGATCGATGCCTCGAAATGCGGGGTCGCCCGTGAGGAAGGGGACGCCGAATCGTCGAGCCGCCGCGTACCCCCACGCGTCAATGTAGGAACAATCTCTCTTCATGGACCGCATTCGGTGGCGGAAATCGCCAGCGACTAAAGCTATCTCTGGGGGGACGGGAATGGCCAACGGTATGAGGCCGGAGCAGACTTCCTTCGCCACACTCTCCTCGACTCGTCGCAAGAGAGTGGCGTAGACCTCGAGCACGTTTAGAGCGGTGGTCACGAGCGTCTTGCGTCGAAAGATGCTAACGTACCGTTCGTTGCCCTCGAGGAAGGCTACGAGAGCGTAGCTGTCGGCGAGAAAGTCAGTCAACTTCCTCGCCCTCGTTGCTTAGTTTGGTAAACTCCTCGGCCGTGATCTTCCCCTTCAAGCTTCCGGCCAAGGCAAGAAATTGAGGAAGCCGTTCGATCTCGACTAGAACCTCGTCCCCAGCGACCAGCCCTAGCTGACGGACGATGGCGTGGGGAATCGGGAGACCAAGCGAGTTGCCTGTGCGACGGACCACAAGTTTCGGCATGACATAGTGTATTACAGAGTGTATTACATAAAACTGACCCGGACCACGGACGGTGAAGGGTGCCGCGATCCTCACTCCCTCCCCATTGGAAAGTAGGTGCAACAGCAGGCCGCACCCTAGAGGAGACCGAAATCGGCCTCGACGTGAACATGTAGGTGCAAGTGCAATTGCACACGGCCTAGGTTAGCATTCGTCGGGCCACTTGGTCTCCGCACCGCCGAAGGCCGCACTTCGCTCGAAGTCCAGTTATAATACCAAGAGGCTCGATGGTACCACCGCTTCAGAGCAAGGGATCCGGGTAGCTGTTGTCGAAAGAACGAGCCATCAAACTGCCTCCACGTGACATGAGCGAGTCGGCACGACCGAACGTCGTCCTTGTGGTACTCGACTGTGCTAGGACAACGGACATGCCGGGAAGCTGTCAGTATGTCGCACAGATGCCGTTCGTCGAGTGGTTGATGGCACATTCGGTTCAATTTCCGAACGCTGCAAGTACGTCTCCTTGGACAGTCCCTTCGCACGCAAGCCTATTCACAGGACTCTATCCTTGGGAGCATCGCGTTCACCGCAAGTCTGGTCTCATTCTGAAGTCGACGACATCGACCATTGCTGAGACACTCCACGAAAGCGGATATGCGACGTTCGCCGCCGCCGCCAATAGTTACTTGAAGCCGGAATCTGGACTACTGAGAGGATTCGAGTCCGCAGCTTGGGGTAGTCGCTGGGAACGATTCTTGCCAGCAGCGAACGAGAGCTATCCTTTCCAAGGAATGGATTGCGGGCCCACCGCCCCTGTCTCAAGGTTCCGTCGTCTGATTTCTGGCGCAACCGAAATCGGGGCGCCGCGACTGGCTCCCATCGTTATGGACACCATTGGGTCACTGACCTCGAAAATTCGAAACCCCACGCAGAGCTTCAGCCCAATAGTCTCGCCATGGATTGAGCCCACTTTCGACCGTTGGATTTCGAGGCAGTCCTCCGAAACTCCGATCTTTGCCTTCTTCAATTTATATGAGGCTCACGAACCCTACTTCCTGCCGCCCGAGCTAAGAAGGGACGCTCGAGAGCGGAAGCGGTTCCGTGCGACCAGGATGGACCGGTCTAGTGTCCTCGCTGGAAGGTGGGCTCCCACCGAGGAAGAGTACGACTTCGTTCACCGGCTCTACCAAGCCACATTCGAAGTGCTGGATCGGCGAATTCAGAGAATATTCGAGACTCTGCGTAGCGCCCACCGGTGGGAGAACACCCTCTTCGTGCTCACAAGCGACCACGGCCAGGCGTTCGGGGAACACCACTTCTTGTACCATGAGTTCCGAATTTGGGATGCCGTTGTCCGCATTCCAATGTATGTGAGATTCCCCCACAATCTAGGGGCGGGTCAACAGGGGGCCGGCTGGGCCAGTTTGGTGGATGTGGTTCCTACCATCTTGCAGGCCACGAATCAGCCGAGTCCGGGGGGACTGGCAGGTCGCCCGCTTCAGAGCTTGATTTCAGAAGAACGACCTGAGCCCGTTTGGGCGATTGCTGACGGTGCAGAAAATCGGAAGGTCCTAGAGTGGGTCTGTGGCCCCGAGAGGGCTGCCTACTGGGATCGCGAACTAGTGACCGGCTTCACCGGGACGCGAAAGGTGATTCTTGACGTACAGAGCAATCGAGCCAAATTCTACAATTCGCGGGCGGAAACCTCTGAGTTAGGGGATTCGCGCGGCGGTCAGTCTTGGACGGATCGATTGCTATCGGGAGGAGCTCGAGAGCGGGCCGAGTTGCTTGGTGATCCAGGCCGTTCCCACAGGGCTTGGACTGAACAACATCTTCGAGGGTGGGGTTATCTTTAGGGGTCGATTCGCGACTGTCTGACCCCAAGCCTCTAGAATCGAACAAAGCCACCCCGGTGACATGCTCGATGTTGCACGACCCACTGGGTCCAGCAGTTCGAAGGGATTATCTTCTGAGCTAGCAAGGGCAATTCGTGCAGTGGGAGGAGACTTCCGGCCTCGAAATTCTGCCTTCATGAGCTCGTCAGTCAAACGGCTGCTGGCTTCCGATCTCGTCTGGCGACTCAGTGGACTGACGTATCCTTCGGCTGTTTTGGCAACCCACGGGAGAATGGTCAGTCCCAAAGAGTATCTCTCGAGGTGCGCCCTTCAGATGAACAGTATCTCCGCATTATTCGACCCAGGAATGTCAGTCCTCGAGTATGGTTGCGGAATCGGCGGCAATCTAATCGGTGTCTCTCCTCGGATCGGTCGGGGGTTGGGAATTGACGTCAACCGCCTGTTCATCCGGTTGGCTAGGCAACTAAGCCGGCGCGAGCGGACAAATAATCTAACTTTTCGACCGACGTTAGAAAGAGACTCAGAATTGGAAAAGGAAAAGTTCGATCTGGTCTTTTCAATTGGGGTATTCGAACGAATGGGGCGGGAACAGGTGTTTCGCACGCTTCGAGATTTCCATCGAATTATCGTCCCTTCAGGAAGAATCTGCATGTACTTCCTGAGCGACCGAGCCAAGGGGAGCCCGCTCACACAAAGGCTGGGCGACAATGCCTACGTCTTCTGGAAGAGAGAGGAGATTGAAGCCGCGCTGGATAGGACCGGTTGGCACCAACTGGCTTTGTTCCCGTGGGGGGATGGCGGTCGACAAGCAGTGGACTTGGAGGCACCAGCGGACGTCACGATTGCCAATGTTTCTCAGTGACTCCGTAAGGTTCTAAAGATGAGCTGGGTAGGCGAGGACATCCCAAGAAGGGGAAAGCGAATTCGCCATTTTGGCGGCAATCGGCGACTGCCGACCCGAGATTATTACGAGTGGGCCCCGCCTGCCCAAACTCCATTCAAGGAGGGGCCAGATTGAGAGTAGCCTGGCTCAATCACCGCGATGCGTCCCATCCGAGGGGAGGAGGAGCAGAGAGGTCCATCAGCGAAATCGGCAGGAGACTCCGCTCTCGAGGACATGATGTAACTCTGGTTACTGCTAATTTTCCTGGTGGAACCCCACGACAGTATGTGGATGGAGTTGATGTTAGAAGATACGGGCGGGACCTTGGTCCGCACCTTGCCGCCTATCGTGTGATTCGCGAACTTGACCCCGACGTAGTAATCGGCGATCTCGCCCATATCTTGCCGTGGGGTGCGCCCATCCTGACAAAAGTCCCTTGCGTCTTATTCTTTCACCATCTCCACGCGCGAACATTGCCCGGCCAGGTGAGCCCACCCCTGGCCGTTGTCTTGAAGTGGATAGAAAGGCAATACAGATTCTCGTACCCTCGCAATCAATGGATAACGGAATCGAAATCGTCTGCCGTCGACCTGACTCAATTGGGGATTCGAGCGGAACGAATTCACCGGATTCCCCCAGGGATAGATTCAGATTTCTTCAGACCAGTACCAAAGTCGGACAAGCCCTCCCTGGTCTATTTTGGCGGATTCAGACGGTACAAGCACCCCGAGGTCGTAGTTGAAATCGTCCGACGCCTAGTACGCGACGGTTTCGCGATCACCGTCGACATGGTTGGGGCAGGCCCCGAGTACGAAAGAGTTAGAGAACTCGCGCGAAAGGACGCACGGGTCGAGTCGTCCATTCGATTCTTAGGTAGGATTCCGTACTCGGATCTGCCCCAGGTGGTTGGCCGCGCGTGGGTCAACATTCATTGCGCTGTCGCGGAAGGTTGGTGCATAAGCGCGATGGAGGCAGCTGCGGCAGGGACTCCTACAGTTGGGTATCGGGTCCCAGGTCTAACTGAATCAGTCTCTGACGGGTCAAGCGGCATCCTAGTGGAAGTTGGGAACATTGATCAGCTCGTTTCCGCGACGCGTCGGGCCCTTCTGTCGATGGCCACGCTAGCAGAGGGTGGGCGACAATTGGCCCTGACGCATTCTTGGGACGCAACCGCCCAGGGGTGGGAGCGGGTTCTAGAGGGCGCGACCCGGGAGAGCTGATGATTCAAGAT
>Ga0116218_1001784_pt1 | contig 12958 bp, 11 predicted proteins | sample Sb_taG_2_FD_88966 | JGI IMG/M metagenome (GOLD analysis project Ga0116218, IMG submission 88966) | Peat soil microbial communities from Weissenstadt, Germany - Sb_50d_5_LS metaG | ecosystem: Environmental > Terrestrial > Soil > Wetlands > Peat | place: Germany: Weissenstadt | collected 2010-09-21 | reverse complement strand
GGCCCGCTGGCGCGTCGCGTCGCCGACCTGCGAGCCGCTTTCGAGGTGCTGGCCGGATCCAGCTGGCGCGACCCATGGTCGGTGCCGGCACCGCTTCGTGGCCTCGACCCCCCGAAGCCCGTCCGAGTGGCCCTCGTGGTCGATCCGGTCGGCCAGGGTACCGCGAAACAGGTGCAGGAAGGCATGTGGAAGGCGGCCAGGGCCCTGGAGGACGCCGGATACGTCGTCGAGGAGATCGAGCCGCCGTCGATAGACGTTGCAGCGAAGACCCTGTTGGACATGCTCAACACTCCCGACATCAGGGCAGGATGGCAGACGATGTCGCATATAATGCCGGCTGACACAAGGCGGTTCATCTCGGCGTTCTACGAGGTGGCCGGCGATTCGGACCCGGTGACGACCATTCAGAGCTTCGTGACTCGGCACTCGCTGCTGCGCGCGTGGGGCGCATTCCAGGAGACGCACCCGCTGATCATCGCGCCGATCTTCACCGATGTCCCTTTCAAGGTGGGCACCGACCTGGACGATGGCTGTGTGGCCGTGACCATCCACGGAATGCGCATGGCCATGGCCGTCAACGCGCTGGGACTGCCCGCCGTGGCCCTGCCCGTGGGCATCGGGGACGGCCTGCCTCAGTCGGTGCAGGTGATTGGCCCTCGGTACCGCGAGGACCTGTGCCTCGATGCCGCAGCGGCGATAGAGGAGAGACTCGGTATCATCACACCCATCGATCCCAGATAGACGTAACCGGATAGCAGTTGTGCGGCAGCCATGATTCGGCTATTACCCCTTGGGATGGATGCGAGATCACCAGGCAGAAATAATGCTAAATAAAAAGTCGTATCCTACTTGCTGATGATCTTTCCTTCTAGCAGCTCCCACATCTTCCCTCCAAACCTTTGTATGAACCATCGATCATGTGAAACCGCGATCACCGGCCCTGGAAATGTCACGATTGCAGATTCAAATGCCTCCAGCACATCCAGGCTGATAAAGTTGGTTGGCTCATCAAGCAAAAGTACATTCGGGCCTTCTGCCATCAAACGCGCAATCTCCAGCTTTCTGCGTTGACCAATGCTCAATTGCCTCACCTTCTTCTGCATATCCTCCAGACTGAACAATCCATAACCGATCAATCGTCCTACGAATTCACTTTCGTAGCCCACCTGTCCATAACTATAGGTTTCTAGCACCGTTTTAGCAAGGTCCATCTGAGGGTCTTGTGGCAAGTAGCCCAGACGAGCGCTATCTACAATGCGTATCTCGCCCCTATCAGGCTTTTCAATACCCATCAACATCTTCAGCAATGTCGTCTTCCCAACTCCATTGGGTCCAAAAAGCAAGATGCGAGCGCCAGAAGCAATCGTGAAATTCACGTCGTCAAGAATACACGTCTCATCCCAACATTTTGTAAGGTTGGAAACCCTGAAAACTATTTCAGCTTGCAAAGGCTCTACATTGAAAGACGAGCTTATCTGCATCAGTCTGGGTGGTTTGGGAATAGGATTTGCTTCAATACGGCGCAATTGTTCCTCGGCTGCTCGCACCCCACGTGAAATAGTATTCTGTACCCGCCCACCAAAAAAATTATAGGCTGTTTTATCGTTATCCGTAGCGGGCCGGTGATGAGCAACATTACGCGCTGTCTCGCGCATTCGCTTGCGCAGCTCTTTGATCTCTTCTTGCTGCCTCTCGTAATCCTCCTCCCACGCTGTGCGTTCAGCAGCCTTCGCCATCACAAATGCATCGTAGTTGCCATCGTATTTTTTCAGATGATGGGTATGTTCATCGATTTCGAAAATCTGGTTGACGGTTCGATTGAGGAATTGCCTGTCATGTGAAACCAGCAGAATAGCCCCCTTATAGTTGGAGAGATACGCCTCAAGCCATTCCAGGCTGGTAAAATCCAGGTGATTTGTCGGTTCATCTAGCAAAAGCAGATCCGGTGAGCGTAGTAACAGGATTGCCAGGCCTACTCGCGCCTTCTCACCGCCTGAAAGTGTTTGCATTTCTCGGTCGCGCGGAAGATATGCAATTCGCAAACCAGCCAGAATACTATCTATTTTGTAATCTAGCTCGTAGCCTCCACGATCATGGAAGCTGTTAGATGCCTGCTCGTATTCATCCATTAACCCTGAAAGCTGTTCACTGTTAGTAGTGCTCATAGCGCTTTCAAGCTCACGCATCCGTTCTTCTAGCTGGCGTAATTTGCCTATTGATTCAAGAATCAAATCTTGCATCGCGTGTCCGAAAAATTCAGGTGTCGTCTGTGGCAGATAGCCTACTTCGGTACGTGGTGTAAATGAAAAGGAGCCGGAGTCATGGGATTCCTGGCCAATCAAGATATTCAGCAACGTGGTTTTACCCACACCATTTGATCCAACAATACCAATCCGATCATTGGAATTGACGATGAAAGATATATCATCTAGCACGGTAATGGCACCGTACGATTTGCCAATATGACGAACAGCAAGCATTTAATACCTCGATTCTATAGTATCCTGCCCAGGTTAAAAATTTGCGAAGAAATCAAATTGATTTTAAACAAAGAAGAGTATTTTGTGAGGCGTGGTATGAGGTTACATTCCTCATTATTTCTCCAAGCAGAATTTCGAGACGACGATTATATGTCAGGGTATGCTAAGAATGCTGTTCATTGATGTTCTCCTTCTTGCAAGTTGGAGGAGTGATAGTTCTACCCCACGATTATATGCAGCCGTTCACCAGAGTGTCAAATTCTCCATTATGGATCAGGTGGAACATGCATCTATTCAGGCCATTGTAAGGTGCCTGACATCAACCGCAAGTCAAGTGTCAGGGAAAGTCACTACACTTCCATATAATGGAAAAAATGTCTGCCGCGGTACAAAGCCGTCATCCATTAAAATCATCTATTTAGGAGAGTGAGAAGTGAGGATGCCAATATTTCGCGGGATGAAACGCTGGGGGGCAATTCTCTCAGCATTGCTTTTGTCCTCGCTCCTTCTAGCTGCATGTGGTGGAAATTCCCCCTCCATTTTGAACCCCTCAGGACCCGTTGCATTAAAAGAATCAAATTTGTTCTGGTTCATTCTGGTTGTAGCCACAATTGTGTTTGTAGTAGTTGAGGGCTTATTGATCTATTCAATTGTGCGCTTCCGGGAACGTCCAAACTCGCCTAATCCCGTACAAACTCATGGGAATAACACTGTCGAAATCATCTGGACGATTGTCCCCTCCTTTTTCTTGTTTGTTGTGCTTATTGGAACCATCTACACAATGTTTGGGCTTACAACCTTTTCTTCAACGAATAGCCGCCCATTACAAATTCGAGTGGTTGGTCATCAATGGTGGTGGGAGTTCGATTATCTGAACGAGCACATTGTCACTGCTGATGAGTTGGTTATACCTGTTGGTACTCGCATAGAGGCTCAACTGCTATCGCAGAACGTCATTCACAGCTTCTGGGTTCCTGAACTATTTGGTAAGACAGATGTCGTACCTGGCCACAACAACATGTCAGTCTTCCAGGCTGATAATGTGGGTACATATCGTGGTCAATGCACCGAATTTTGTGGCCTGGAGCATGCGCACATGAACTTTTATGTGATAGTCAAATCGCAAGATGACTATAACGCCTGGGTGACTTCACAAGAACAATCTGCAAGTACGACTCCAACTGATCCTACAGCACTGGCGGGGCAAAAACTCTTTTTGGGTTCCGGTGGATGCCAGGGCTGCCATGGCATTGTAGGTGTCAACCTCAAAGACAATCAACACCTTAATAGTGGTGCTGATGCCTCGGTTCTGGTTGGACCAAATCTGACTCATTTTGGGAGCCGTCGCAATATCGCGGGAGCGGTCCTCCAATGGGATCCGGCTTCATGTGTAGTCGTTACTGGATCAGGTGGACAGCCCACGATACAGAATCCTGATGCATGCGGGCTATATCAATGGCTGAAAGATCCACAAGCCGTCAAACCCGGCAGCGATATGGTTATTCGATCTCTCTCAGATACCGAGATTGCTCAACTGATAGCGTACCTGGAGAGTCTTACATAAATCAGGCCCTTACAGAACTAGATAACGGAGGAATTGCCGATGGCAACCCGCACTATTACCGAAGGCGTAAGCATAGCTCGTCGCAGACGCCTGAGTGAAACCTACATTGGCGACTGGATCATGACGACCGATCATAAGAAAATCGGCATCATGTATATGATCACAGCCTTCTTCTTCTTCCTGGTCGGTGGCGTAGATGCCTTGCTCATCCGCACTCAATTGGCCCAACCAAATGGGAAAGTACTGTCTCCCGATGTGTATAACCAGATCTTTACTATGCATGCTGTCACCATGATTTTCTTGTTCATCATGCCGATGCTTACAGGGTTAGGAAATTATATTGTGCCATTGATGATCGGTGCGCGCGATATGGCTTTCCCGCGCATGAATGCATTTGGATATTGGGTCGTCCTCTTTGCTGGACTGTTCTTGACTTCAAGTTTCCTGTTCGGTGCAGCACCAAATGCAGGCTGGTTCGCCTATGCGCCATTAACTGAGCTGAGTGGCCCTGGCACTACGTCTTGTGGCAATGCTGTTATGTGTACCCCTGGCCCCAATATGGACTTCTGGGCGCTGGGTATCCTGATGCTCGGTATTTCGTCAATTTCGGCCTCGATTAACTTTGTAGTGACCATCCTCAAGTTACGCGCTCCAGGTATGTCGATCAACCGTATGCCACTGTTCACCTGGATGACCTTGATTACAGCTTTTCTACTACTTTTCTCTCTGCCTAGCGTCACGATGGCAAGCATCTTGATACTGCTTGATCGTCACCTTGGCACACACTTCTACGTAGCTGGATTTGGCGGTGACCCTTTGTTGTGGCAGCACCTGTTCTGGTCGTTTGGACATCCAGAGGTCTATATTCTCATTTTGCCCGCCTTTGGTATCATCTCAGAGGTGTTACCGGTCTTCGCGCGCAAGCCGATATTTGGCTATACTTTTATTGCCTGGTCTGGTGTTGCTATCGGTTTCCTGAGTTTTACAGTATGGGCGCACCATATGTTTGCAGTCGGTTTGCCGCTTGTCGCGCAGGCATTTTTTGCGACCAGTACCACTCTTATCGCCATACCGACGGCGGTCAAAATATTCAACTGGATTGGAACGATCTACGGAGGTAAACTTAGTTTCAAGGCTCCTATGCTTTTCGCGTTGGGCTTCATCGCTATGTTTTTAATAGGTGGTTTGAATGGCGCAGCACTTGCGATTGTCCCTTTCGACTACCAGGTGACTGATACCTACTTTGTTGTTGCTCACCTCCATTATGTGCTCTTCGGTGGAAGCGTATTCGGTATCTTCGCAGGCATCTATTACTGGTTCCCCAAGATGACGGGTAAATTGCTGAATGAGCGATTGGCCCAGGTACATTTCTGGCTGATGCTGATTGGTTTGAATCTGACATTCTTCCCTATGCATATCCTGGGCTTGCTAGGCATGCCAAGGCGCATCTATACGTATCCCGATAATCTCGGTTGGAATGAACTGAACCTTATTGCTACGATTGGCGCCTTTACCATTGGTATCTCCATCCTCGTGTTCGTCTGGAACTTCGTTGTCACTCTACGTAGTGGTCAGGTGGCCAGCACAGATCCATGGAATGCCTTTACTCTAGAATGGGATACCGATTCCCCGCCTAAGCCGTATAATTTTGCGGAAATTCCAACAGTGCGCAGTCGCCGTCCATTCTATGACAAAAAGAACCCGGAGACTGCAGACTGGAAGTCTGTGACGCACTAAAAGATATCCTAGAAAGAGAAAAATTGTGGCTGAAGATCACGGCCAAAGCAAAAACCCTGGCGCTTCAAACGAAGCCGTAGAACAAGCTATTAAAGCAAAGCAGAGTTACTGGCCAATTGTGCTGGCCGCTTCACTCACACTCACTCTTGTAGGAGTAATCTTGATGTCTCATCCAATTGTCTTTTGGGTTGGAGTAGCATTCGTAATCGTTTCATTTATTGGTTGGGGAATTGAACGCCATTAAGTAAGTGTACAGCGCATTAATCTGACCCCGTTTTAATGTGCATTAGTGATTAGGAAGTAGTGACACAATGAGTATTGCTTACACTGGGGAAGTTAGCACTCCTGGGGAGCATGAGGAATTAGCAGGACGAGGCATTAACTGGTGGGGCATGGCCTTTTTCATCGCCTCAGAAGCTTTGATTTTCGCTAATCTCATTGCTTCTTATCTGTACCTGGAAATACGTAATGGGAACTGGAAGCCGCCAGTTGATTACATCATTCCCATAATAGGTACGGTTTTGCTGCTTGGCAGTAGTATTCCTATACGTTTTGCCGGAAATGCTATCACGAAAGGCAATCAACGCAATCTGAAGATTGGCCTCACTGCCACCATACTCATGGGAGCAGCATTCCTTGTAGGATTAGGACTTGAGTATTATGGAGCTATTTTTGACCATAACTTTACTCCTTCATCTTCGCTCCAGGGCTCTTGTTTTTTCGCGCTGACTGGTCTACACGCATCGCACGTTATCGTAGGTCTTATTTTCTTAACTGTCGTGTTGATACGTTCCTTGCGCGGCGACTTCACTCCTAAGCACCATTGGGCAATCGTAGCTGGAGAGATGTACTGGCACTTTGTTGACGGGGTATGGGTGTTTGTGCTTACAGTTGTATATCTTTTGCCACTCATTAGATAAGGGAAAGAAATTCCCGTAGGTGCCGATTTATCGTGCACATCGCCGATTTATCGGCCCTCTCGCTATTCGTATGAAACAGTCAAAAGAACGCTCGTGTACTATTGGATTTAAAACATGGTACATGAGCGTTCTTTTCTTCTTAAATATCACAGATTCATCACAAAAATATGGTAATATGTATAAGATGTATGATTTTGATCTTTGAGTGAAGAGTTCAACGCTAGAGTACAGAAAGGACAACGAGCGGTGAGAGATATCATACGAGACGGTGATCCCACCGCGACCCTCCAAAGAAGAAAGCCTCATCGATCACGAAAATACGTTTTTATCCGCTGTTCAATTTGCGAACGCCGCATGTGGTATAATTTCATTCCCCTCATCGAACCTGAAGATGTTCCAGAGCCTCGTCAAGAGTGGACATTATGCAAACGCTGTCATCAGGAATTGCTGGTTCAATTGCGACTTTCCCCTGTTCGTAGTCCTTTACGTCTTCGCATAGCAATGGGCCTCGTTGCCGCTGAAAGATCGCCATATGCATATGCTCCTACGCGCAAGCCGCTTACTGACCGATCGTGGATTATCATTATGGCATGGGGATTTGGCATTGCTATGCTTCTACATCTCCTCTTAATCGTCATGCTAGCAACCATAGCGGGACATTAACCTCCCTGGCATGCACTCATATTTGGGAGCGCAGAGAGCAAAGCCCTTTGCTAGTGCGAGTGTGCCTCTCGCTTCTTCTTCATCTTGCAAACCCGCAAATAAATTTAGAAGTGGATGTCAATAACCTCACCCTTGACCTGTTTGCTAGAATATACAATAGCACTAACAAAAAGAACAACCATAAAAGGTACTTTATTTTAATGGAAATCTCCGCCAGTAACTAAGCGGATCAAAGCCATGATGATCGACCGAAGCCCAGGAGTTCTGGGCCGAATCCAGCGCAGTACCCGCAACAATATTTATTTCGACCTCAATAGAGGAGTCCATTTTTATGTCGTCGAGCTTAACGCGAGAATATTTCATACTCTCAGAGATCGCGACGAACATGCGCAGCGGCTTCATTTTACTTAATCCGGCGGAGCAGGTTGCATACTTCAACCCTAGCGCTGAACGTTTGATCGGAATTAGTAAAGGCAAGCTCATCGATCAGCCAATCTTCGATGTTCGGGAACAGCTCATCTCACTCGCTGCAAACCCAGAGGTCGCACAGGTAGAACTTGAACGCATCTGGCTTCATCCTGAGCAAGAAAGCACTACTGACCTGGCATTGGCTGATGCTGTGATACGCTGGCTGCGTGTGCAAAGCTTCCCTGTGCGAGATGACCTTGATCAACTGTTAGGTCGTGGGGTATTGCTTGATGATATCACTTTAGAACGAACCCCCGCCCAGACTCGCAATGAAACACTGGCACTCGCTGCGCATGAACTTAAAACGCCGCTGGCTATCATCAAGGGTTGTGCGACTACCTTGCTGGGAAACTCAATGCGTTGGGATGCCGCTTCAATGCGCGAGATGTTACAGATGATTGATACCCAGACCGATCGATTACACGATATTCTCAACACCCTCCTGGATGTCTGGCGCATGGATGCAGGTGTGCAGAATTTGCGACTCTCAGAAGTGCACGTCTCGAAATTGCTCGAGCAATTGTTAGACCGATGGCGCAAAAATGCACCACGTCACCAATTTACACTCACCGCTCCAAATGAGGATATCATCATCCAATGTGATGCGCTACGTATTGAGCAGTCCCTCAATCACCTGCTTAATAATGCTGTAGCTTACTCCCCGATGGGTAGCGTTATCAAAATCCAACTGGAGGCGAACGAAGAAGAGCTATGTTTGAGTATCTCTGATCAGGGAATAGGTATTGCCCTTGAGCATCTTGACCGTATATTTGATCGCTTCTATCGTATATCTCGGGGCGGTGAGCGAGCAACTGGAAGTGGTTTAGGACTGTCGATTGTGCGTGCAACTATAGAAGCGCATGGCGGTAAAATATGGGCGGACTCTCCTGGTATTGGCCTTGGAACAACGTTTTTTTGTACTCTGCCATTTATTCCCCCGTTAAAAACTGAGCCACTGCACGCAACACCATTCGAAGATGCTATGACTGCTTTACCAGGTGGCCCATTAACGTTACCACGTACAGGCCCTCTAAGACAATCCGAGCGCTCAAAGATAGTTGTCGTCGAAAATGATGCTCGTATCGTTCGTTATTTACGCGCACACCTGGGAGAGCAGCAATACCAGGTACATACTGTGAGTCATGGCATCCAGCTCTTGAGACAGCTTGATCTCGAAGAACCAGATATCATATTGCTGGCAACACGTCTGTCGGATATAAATGGCGCGGAAGTGCTCCAACGTTTACGCGAATTTTCAGCTATCCCTGTCATGATGCTCTGTGATAATACTGATGAAGATGAACATGTGCGTCTCTTAGATCTCGGTGCTGACGACCTGATGCTCAAACCTTTTAGCATCAAGGAGTTACTTGCGCGTATTCGCGTGCTCCTACGGCGTTCGATTGTACAGGGAGAACAACAAACCTCTGATGTAATTTTTAGGACAGGTGAGCTTACTATTGATTACGCTCAGCACCAGGTGCATGTCCAGGGAAAACAGGTACAATTGAGCCGTACCGAATACAAACTACTCTGCACATTAGCACAAAATGCAGGCAGGGTTTTGACGCACGAATTGTTACTTGAGCGCGTGTGGGGTGCGGAATACAATCGTGAAGTAGATTTTATCTGGGTTTATATCAGCCGCCTGCGCCGCAAAATTGAGGCCGATCCTCGCCACCCACGTTATATTCTAACTGTTCCAGATGTCGGCTATCAACTGGTCAAGTTGTAAGACGATTGACTGCGACCTTTTCCTATGCTATAGTCCTATTCAAGATAAATATAAGCGGCTATGATGGGGACAAAGTGGGAATCCAATCAACGATCAGAGAGCGGCACATATGCTGGAAGCGCCGCCGTCAGGCATCCCGAAGACACCCCTGAGCCAACCGGTGAACCCTTTTGTAATAGCTGGTCTCGGAACGCACCCGTTATAGTGCGAAGGTTTACTCTAACGAGTCGAACCCGCTAAGGCCCCGCCAGGGGTAAATGGTGGTGGTACCACGATAAGGCACATGTTTAGGCCCTCGTCCTCCAAAAAGGACGAGGGCTTTTTGTTTTGCTCAGAAAGGAACGTTGCTTTGAAACGGATACGAACAATCGATGTCGCCTCACATCCAGGTGAGCGCATTCGTATAGCTGGCTGGCTACATTCACTACGTCAGATGGGTGGCATCAACTTCCTTGTTATCCGTGACGGTTGGGGAACCGTCCAGGCTGTAGCTGAGAATGAGACCGAACTGGCTTCACTGCTGGAACATGAATGTGGCCTCGAAAGCGTGTTGTCGGTCGAGGGATTGGTGGTCGCTATGCCCCAGGCGCCTGGCGGCGTCGAGCTGCATGATCTACAGATCGAAGTAATCACACCTGTTACAGATATACCGCCTGTTTCATTGAACAAACGTAAAATTACGGCAAATATCAGCACGCTGCTTGACCATGCTGTTGTTACAAACCGGCATCTGGAAAGGCGTGCTACCTTGCGACTTTCTGCAGGAGTAATGTCTGCTTTTCGCTCAATCTTGACTGCACGAGATTTTACTGAGATACAAACGCCAAAGATCGTTGCATCTGCGACAGAAAGCGGGGCCAATGTCTTCAAACTTGACTACTTTGGTCGAGATGCATACCTGGCGCAAAGCCCCCAGTTCTATAAACAGATCATGGTGGGAGTCTTTGAGCGTGTCTTCGAGGTGGGTCCCGTTTTCCGTGCGGAGCCACACGACACGACAAGACATATCAACGAGTATGTCAGCCTCGACGTCGAGTTTGGATTTATTGAGAACCACTTTACAGTCATGACACTCCTGCGTGATGTGATTGCTCATATCCTTGAAACGCTCAACGAACAATATGCGAGTGAGTTGAAGACGTTGCATCTACAGGTACCGGATGTTCCAGCAATAATACCACATATCCATTTCTCCGAAGCGCAGGAACTCATTTTTAATCTCTATGCTACAGATGTGCGAGGCGAGCCTGACCTCTCACCGCAGGACGAGCGTTGGCTCGGTGAATGGGCACGACAAGAGTATGGCAGTGACTTCCTGTTTGTCACGGGCTATCCCATGCGCAAGCGGCCATTCTATACACACCCGGATCCCGCACGGCCAGAGTTCTCCAACTCCTTCGACCTGCTCTTCCGTGGTACAGAATTGGTCACTGGTGGGCAGCGCCTCCATCTCTACCAGGACTACCTTGCTGCCTTGGAAGCTGCTCGCTTGCCACTTGAGCCATTCGAAACCTACCTGGAAGCATTCCGTTACGGCATGCCTCCCCACGGTGGATTCGCCATTGGACTTGAACGCCTGCTTATGCAACTTACGGGTGCTCCCAATATCAGATTGACTACGCTTTTCCCACGTGATCTTACGCGGCTCACGCCGTAAAGAATATACTCTCCTTAGAGAGTATAGAGCTGCCCATTTGCTTCTTTTGGTTTTGATGGGACAGGAGAGTGGATGCTAGGCGGTTGGGGCGCTGCTCCTTACGACATGCTTGACTGCTAAGCAGTTGCCGCGAGAGCGTCGTGGTCAGAACGGATAAGAACTAACGCGGTAGCGTCGTTCGCACGACGAGTCGGTGCCAGCGCTGTCCATATACCCTATTACCAAACCCCGCCAGATGATCCTTGATGTAATTGGGCAATAACGATGGCACTGCTTGCTTGTCATGTTGGTCTCAAATAATTACCTGCGTGATCCGTCCGTGTTTTCAGACTGCTTGCCCACCCAGATAGCTCTCCCAAATTCTCCCGCAGAATCCTGGGATTTACATGAGACTATAACTGATTTTTTAATGCGTTTTACGAAGAATGTGAAAGATCACACAGAGAAGATAGAGAAGGATTTTGATACATGATAAAGAGTACCACACTGAGAACAGTAATACTCTTGCAAGACCAGGTTGTCTCTGTACCTTTTTTATTTCACTCCATCTCTGCCTCAGCTCTCCAATGTAGCGTACATGCTGAAAAACATCGGGGTATCAGTGACTGAGTGGTGTGAGCTGTATCTGCGAAGCCAGCCCGTAGGCGGTCGGGAGATCACTGTCGCTCTCGACACATACACGACCGATAACGAGCACCGCATTGTTCGGCGAAGCAATCTGTGTCATTCCCTGCGACACGGTTCCTTTCCAGCCCGGACCGCACATGAGGTAATCGCCAGCCTCGGTTCCCGTGGTGCGTTTGCCGACGTAGGCAAAATTCGTGCCGTCCGAGGGATCAGTGAACTGCACGCTGTAGTACCGGCCCGCCATGTCCGGCACGTGCAAAACCTGCGCCTCTTGAGAGAGGTCGAGCAAGCCGCCGACGTAGAGCACGTCGTTGGTCCCCGTTGCTAATAAGCTGGAGTTTGATGCCGAGGGCGAAGAGAGATGGGGCACCGCGTACAGCGTATTGACTGGGATTGGGTCGCCGCCGAGCCCATGCTGAACGACCGCTCGTTTGTAGGCACTGTACGTGATAAGCGGCCAAAAATACAGGAAAACGCACGTGCCGAGTCCCCAGACGATGACTGCCACGACGATGAACAAAATGAGCAGGCCCCCTCCCATCGAGAAATACCTGTAGACGACCCAGGCGAGGATGGCCAGGATGGCGAACGTAACGGGATATTTATATTTCAGAATCAACCTGTTCATATTATTGCACTTTCATGACTGGCGGCACGTGGTACTCGCCGTCGAGGATAGCACGGCCGGGCAGATACGCGCGCAGCATCAGCTTGAAGTAGCCTGCCGGTGCCGGTAGCCAGTTGGACTCGTTCCCGGCGGGAGCCGTGCGCTGTAGATAAATGTCGAGTGAGCCATCGGCGTTCGGCACGAGGCCGGAGCGAGAGCCGACGCTGGAGCGATCGATGGGATTGCTCACCATGAACCCGACCACATCGGTCATGGTCAGCGACCAGAAGGCATCGTTGGGCGGGAGTTGTCCTGCAGGAAAATGCAGGATGTACTCGTGTTGGCCGGAGAGCCGCCGCCCCGCGCTGTCGACGGTCGTCGTCCAGTACGCAGCCTCTTGCACCACATTGACGGCGGGCAGCACTTTGGCGCAGGCAGCCCGCAGGAGGATGCCATTGCCGGGCTGGCCGCATTTGAAGGTGATGCTCCAACCGTTGACG
>Ga0116218_1001783_pt1 | contig 12959 bp, 10 predicted proteins | sample Sb_taG_2_FD_88966 | JGI IMG/M metagenome (GOLD analysis project Ga0116218, IMG submission 88966) | Peat soil microbial communities from Weissenstadt, Germany - Sb_50d_5_LS metaG | ecosystem: Environmental > Terrestrial > Soil > Wetlands > Peat | place: Germany: Weissenstadt | collected 2010-09-21 | reverse complement strand
CGAGCGGGAAGACAGAGGGGCGGGAAAACTGAGACCACGTTCCGTTCGGCTCAAATAAAAAAGGCCGCAACGGAGGGCGGCGGGGGCGGGCGGTGCGGCGGGGCGCGGCGATAGGGCGGCGCTTGGTCTTAAGGCGGCACTGGGCTCACGCAAATAAGCGGCCCACTGGGGGTCGCCGTCGTGCTGAGCGCCCACCAGTCTCCAGTGGGCGCCACGTGGTACCACTGGCGGCACCGCCAGTGTCCAGCCGAGTTCGGAGAGCAGACGGTCGGCCTTGCGGTGGTTGCAGATGGTGCAGGATGCGACGCAGTTCTCCCAGACGTGCTGGCCGCCGCGGCTGCGGGGCACCACGTGGTCGATGGTTTCCGCGCGGCGGCCGCAGTAGGCGCAGCGGTAGTTATCCCGGCGCATCAGCGCGGCCCGGGTCAGCGGCACCCGGTTGCGGTACGGCACCCGGATGTAGCGGCTGAGCCTGATCACCGACGGCGTCGCCAGCACCACGGACGCCGCGTGCAGGAGCGCCCCGTCGACGTCGTCGTGGACAACCTCGGCCTTGCCGCCCAGCACCAGGCACACGGCGCGGCGGAGGCCGACGGTGGTCAGCGGTTCATACGTCACGTTGAGCAGCAGCACTCTTCGCACCGCACCTCCCGCTGGCGCCGTCTAGCAGAAGCCCATGCTCCCAGTGTGTCGCCTGGTACGCGCTTCTGCCACCTCATAAGCGTACAAGGCCGGCCGGGCCTTAAAGTGCGAGCATGAGCGGGACACGCGAGTTCGAGTATCCGGGGGCACGGCGGCAGGACCTGACCGAGGAAATCTTCGGGCACCAGGTCAGCGACCCCTACCGCTGGATGGAGGACGCCGGCAGCGCCGAACGGGCAGACTGGCTGGCGGCGCAGGCCGGGTTGTTCGCCGCGCAGCGGGAAACGTGGCCCGGGCGGGACCGGCTGGCCGCGCGGGTGGCCGAGTTGCTGGACGTCGGCTTCGTGGGGACGCCGGCCTGGCGCGGGGAGAGGTCGTTCTTCACCAGGCGGGACCCCGGGCAGGAGCACGCCGTGCTGTATACCTCGGATGGTTCCGGGGTCCCGGCCGAGGTGCTCGTCGACCCGATGGCCATCGACCCGTCGGGGCTGACCACCCTGGACGCCTGGCAGCCGGACAAGGAGGGGCGGCTGCTCGCCTACCAGCTGTCCGAGGGCGGCAACGAGGAATCCCTGCTGAGGGTGCTGGACGTCAGAAGCGGTTCGGTGGTGGACGGCCCGATCGACCGGTGCCGCTACTCGAACGTGGCCTGGCTGCCGGGCGGGAAGGCGTTCTACTACACGCGGCGGCTGCCGGCCGATTCGGTCCCGGAGGGCGAGAGCCAGTACCACCGGCGGGTCTACCTGCACCAGGTCGGCACGGATGCGGACGAGGACGTGCTCATCTTCGGTACGGGCCGGGACAAGACGGACTACTACTACGCCTCGGTCAGCCGGGACGGGCGCTGGCTGGCCATCTCCGCGTCCCGGGGCACGGCGCCGCGCAACGACCTTTGGCTGGCCGACCTGTCGTCGTCTGACGTCACCACACCCGAGTTGCGGGTGGTGCAGGAGGGGGTGGACGCACAGACCTCGTTGCGGGTGGGGCGGGACGGGGTCTTGTACCTGTTCACCGACCTTGGCGCCCCCCGGGGCCGGATCGCGGTGGCCGATCCGGTTTCCGGCGACCTGGCCGACCCGGCGGGCTGGCGGGAGCTGATCGCCGAGGATCCCGAGGCGGTGCTGCGCGGGTACGCCATCCTGGACGGTTCCGCGCTGGCGCGGCCGGTCCTGGTCGTGTCCTGGACCCGGCACGCACTGAGCGAGATCACCGTGCATGACCTGGCCTCGGGTGAGCTGGTGGGCAGCGTCGCGCTGCCGGGGCTGGGCACCGCGGGCGGGCTCAGCGAGCGGCCCGAGGGCGGGCACGAGGCGTGGTTCGGGTACACGGACTACACGACACCGCCGCTGGTGCTGCGGTTCGACGCCCGGGACTCCTCGGCTGGGATATGGGCGACGGGGCCGGGTTCGGTCTCGGTGCCGGCGGTGACGGCACGGCAGGTGACGTATCGGTCCCTGGACGGGACGCCGGTGCGGATGCTGGTTCTCGGTGCGGCCTCGTCGGCTTCTGGCGAGCCCCGGCCGGCGCTGCTGACCGGGTACGGCGGGTTCGACATCAGCCTTACGCCCGCGTACTCGCCGTCCGCGCTGGCCTGGGTGGAGGCAGGCGGCGTGTACGCGGTGGCCAACCTGCGCGGCGGCAGCGAGGAGGGCGAGGAATGGCACCGGGCCGGGATGCTGGACCGCAAGCAGAACGTGTTCGACGACTTCCGCTGTGCGGCCGAGACCCTGATCCGCGACAGGTGGACGACGTCGGGGCAGCTGGCCATCTCGGGCGGGTCGAACGGCGGGCTCCTGGTCGGCGCTTCTTTGGTACAGCAGCCGTCGCTGTACGCCGCGGTGATCTGCTCCGCGCCGTTGCTGGACATGGTGCGGTACGAACGGTTCGGGCTGGGGCAGACGTGGAACGTCGAGTACGGCACGGCGGCGGACGCTTCGCAGTTCGGGTGGCTGCTGTCGTATTCGCCGTACCATCATGTGGTGCCCGGGGCGGCCTACCCGGCGGTGCTGTTCACCGTGTTCACCAACGACACCCGGGTCGACCCGGTGCACGCGTACAAGATGTGCGCGGCGCTACAGTACGCTACGTCTGCTGCGGGGCGTCCGGTGCTGCTGCGTGCCGAGGACCAGGTGGGACACGGGGCGCGGGCGGTGAGCCGGACGGCCGAGCTGGCCGGGGACACGCTCGCGTTCGCGGCGCGTTACAGCGGGTTGACGGTGGAGTAGCGCGCTTCGGGTACTCAGCGGTCATCGCCCGCCTTGTGCCGGGTCCGCCTGGTGCCGGGGTCCGCCTGGTGCCGGGGTCCGCCTGGTGCCGGGGTCCGCCTGGTGCCGGGGTCCGCCTGGTGCCGGGTCCGTTCCGGGCCCCGCGCCCCTCATCAAGCACACATGCCTCACGCGGCCCATTTTTCGCACGTACATACGACCTATTCCTGATTTACGCGGAAGATCTGGCTTATACGGAAGAATTGGGCAACCATAGCTGCCCCCGGACTCAACGGGTCGTCGCAACACCGGTTGGTAAATGATATCCGCCGCCCGGATCCTCCGCGAAGGCCGGATCCTCCGCGCAAATGGGGCGCTGGCGCACTGATGGGGGCTGCGGGATTGCGCCACGCCCGTACGGCACGGTGGCGGGGCTGACCCGTTGCACTCGGCCCTGGCCCACCACCGCGACGCTCCTCCAGCTCCGCTCCGGTGAACGGAATATCCCGGAGCGCGTTTTGCTTTTCCGCCTGCTTTTCTCGGGTCAAGGCGGCACTGGACGCGGCGGGGGTGGCCCCGGCCGGCCCGGACACCATCGTGATCACGGCGCCGCCCGGGGGTTCTCCGGCGGGTGCGGTGGAGTCTGCGGCGGGTGCGGTGGAGTCTGCGGCGGGTGCGGTGGAGTCTGCGGCGGGTGCGGTGGAGCCTCCGGAGTCGGGGTCGGCGGCGGACGATCCGGGTGAGCCTGCCCCGTAAGCTGACAGCATGAGCCAGCCGGCCAGCTTCTATGAGGCAGTGGGCGGGGAAGAGACGTTCCGTCGCCTGGTCCACCGGTTCTACCAGGGCGTCGCGGATGATCCCGTGCTGCGGCCGGTGTACCCGGCCCAGGATCTCGGCCCGGCCGAGGAGCACCTGCGGCTGTTCCTCATGCAGTACTGGGGCGGGCCGCAGACCTATAACGAGCTGCGGGGGCACCCACGGCTGCGGATGCGCCACGTCCGGTTCGCGATCGGCGAGGCCGAGCGGGACGCGTGGCTGCACAACATGCGGGAGGCGCTCGACGAGCTGGGCCTGGACGAGGCGCATGACGCGCAGCTCTGGGACTACCTGGTGATGGCCGCGCACAGCCTGGTCAACGTCGAGCCCGCCCACGGGCACGGCGACCTTGGGCTCACCCCGGCCTGATGCCTGTGCGCACGTCCGGTGGTGCGCTCTACTCGCGGGCCGTAGGTGGACGCGGTAACCGGTTCGGTCTCCGCCTCGGCGGCCCCTTCCGGAACGCCCGGACCGGTCCGGGAGCTGCTCAGTGAACGGCTGATGCAGGCCCGCCATCCACGCGTTGGCACCCGGCTCGCCGACGGGCGCGGTCTTGTCTTCCCATCGCACGGCCAGGATCTCGCCAGCACCGTGCGGCCCTCGGCGGCCAGGGACCGCATGAGCAGCCGGATCCACCGGATCCCCTCGGGGTCCAGGCCGTTGACCGGCTCGTCGGACATGAGGACGTCCGGGTCGCCGAGCAGGGCCGCAGCGATGCCCAGCCGCTGGCTCATGCCGAGCGAGAAGCCCTCGGACCGCTTGCCTCAGCTGCTCGTGATCTTGGTCCGGCCCGGGATGAATTTACGGCCGGTCCATTTCCAGATGGTGACCGCGCGGCCGGTGGGACAGCAGGTCGCGTTGCTGGGGTTGTAGAAGAGCTCGGTGACAGCAACGTGGCCGGCGGTGTCGATGCGATTGACCACGATGTAGGGGATGTGCACCATCGCGCTGGTCTTGTGCTGAGGAGTGAGGATCCCGAGCAGGTGGGCCTGGCCACCCGGGCTGTCGAACACCATGATCCCTTCGGCTAGTTCCCCGTCCGCCGTGCCACCCGTATTGTCACACCAGATCTGGAGGGCGGCGACCTGCAGGCCGTGGCCGAGGTCACCATGCGTGACGGCCAGCATCAGCACGTCAAGCGCCATGCCGAATCCGCTGCGGCGCACTGTGGCGTGGCCGTTGTGCAGGTGGATCTGGCCCTTGACCTCGCACAGCTGGCCGGGGATGGTGACGTCGCCCCAGTTCACGCCCCGCACATCGCGGGTCTGCGCGGACGCCGCTATGGAGGTCGTGGCGGTGAGGGCGGCTACCGCTGCCACCGACGACACGATGAGCCTGATGTTCTTCATGGGACCGCTCCCCCTGGCCGGATTGGTGTGAGCTGCGCTTGGCGATTCATTATGGCGACAGCTCGCCTTCGTTAAGAAGGAGGCGTACGGAGCGGAGAAAATTCGCTCCCGCAGGCCGCTGTCTCGTGATCGAGGCCACGTATCCACTCTGACGACTCACGGCGTGGGGAGATCAACCTCCGCTATACCGAGGTGTGCAGAATGAACAGTTCAGGATATGAATAGCTGATGGTAGTGAGACCAGGGACTGGAGTGCGGCAACTCCAGGTGCACCTCGGCCTGCTCGAGGCGACGGCACCGTGACCCTCAACCACAAAGTCCTCTTCGGCCTCGGGCTGGAGACCGGCGTCCACCAAGTGAGCGAGATGCTCGGGCACGCCCGGCTGGCCGACGACGCGGGTCTCGACGTCGTCAGCCTCTCCGACCATCCCTACTTCGCCGAGCGCATCGACGCTTACGCCGCGCTGGGGTTCGTTCTGGGCGCAACCAGCAAGATCGCCGGAGCGGTGATCATGACAAACCTGCTAAGCCGTCCCGCTCCCATCCTCGCCCGGACCGTCACGGGACTGTCCACGATCTCTCGCGGTCGTTTCGTTCTCGGAATCGGTGCGGGCGGGCTATGGGAGGAAATCGTCGCCCTCGGTGTCCCCCGCCTGTCGCCCGCAGCCCGAGTACGAGCGCTGGAAGAGGCGATCAGGGTCGTGAGAGTGCTCTCCGGCGGCGGCGATCCGGTCACGTTCGACGGCGAGTTCTACCACGTCACCGGGCTGACACCCGCGGTCGCACCAACGCCACCGATCTGGATCGGATCGCTCGGCCCGAAGGCGCTGGCAGTAACCGGCCGACACGCGGACGGATGGATACCAGGACACCTCGCCGACTGGCGCAGTACGCGAGTGGCCGAGTCACGGCCCATCATCGACGAAGCGGCTGCTTCGGCAGGGAGAAACCCTACCGATGTCGACACCATCTACAACGTGTCGGGGCGCCTGACCCGGGTCCCGCTGTCAGAGACCCGCGACGACGAGGGCCGCTGGATCGGGGGCGGGGTGACGCAGTGGGTAGAGGAACTGACTTTCGCCGTGCTTGAACACGGCGCCGCCGCTTTCATCTACTTGCTCCCTCCTGGCGAGAGCCTCAGCGACACGACACTGAACCTCTGGGCCCACGAAGTCGTGCCCGCCGTCCGCGAAGCAATCGCCAAGCGCTGAACTCTGGCGACCGGCAAACGAGCTCCATCCGGCACTGGAGCGAGCCCGCGCGGGGCGGTCACTTCGCCGCGTTCGAGCAGCCGGAACTCGTCCTCAAGGAGCTTCGGGCGTTCTTCCGGCTCGTCAGGGGCTGAGCCCTGCGGGCTGGTTTTGGATCGCGCGCTGGTAGCGGCTGGCCAGCTTGCGCAGCGTGGTCACCAGCTCCGGCGAGTCCACGATCGTGAAGTCCGCGTCCAGCAGGCCCAGATACAGGGCGAGCATCTCCGGGTGATCCGAACCCGGCTCGAAGGCGCACTGGTCCTCGCCCAGGGACTCCACCGCTACGGGTACGGGGAGCCGTGCTTTCACGTACGCGGCGGGCGCGTGCACGATCACCTTGGCCCGGTACCGCCAGGTCGCCTCGCCCGCTCCGCGTGCCACCTGCGCCGCGATCTCCTGGTCGGACGGCAGCGCGCGGGGCGCGAACCGCGGCCCGGCTGACGGCCGTGGCTCGACCCGGTCGACGCGGAAGGTACGCCAGGCGTCCCGGTCCGTATCCCAGGCCACCAGGTACCAGCGCTGCCGGTCGTGCACCAGGCGATACGGCTCCGCGTCGCGCCGGCTGAGCGCCCCGGAGTGCGCGCGGTAGTCGAACCGGACCCGTTCACGGTCCCGGCACGCGCTCGCGATCATCGTCAGCACGTCCGGATCCACCTGCGGGCCGCGCGACGGCACCGGCAGCGCATACGCCTGAAAGGCGCCGACCCGGGGGCGCAGCCGCGAAGGAAGAACCTGCTGCAGCTTCGCCAGCGCGCGCACCGAGGCCTCCTCGATCCCGGCGACCGAACCGCTCGCGGCGGTACGCAGCCCGACCGCGACGGCCACCGCCTCCTCGTCGTCGAGCAGCAGCGGCGGCAGGGCGCCGCCCGAGCCGAGCCGGTATCCGCCCGCTACGCCCGGCCGCGCGTCGACCGGATAGCCGAGCCCGCGCAACCGGTCCACGTCATGGCGGATGGTGCGGGCGGTAACGCCGAGCCGGACGGCGAGCTCGGTGCCGGTCCAGTCGCGCCGGGCCTGCAACAGGGACAGCAGGCGCAGCAGCCGCGCGGAAGTTTCGGCCATTCTCCGATCCTGACGGGCATTTAGGAACGATTCTTTCCTCTATTGTTCCTAGCTTTTTCTCATCAGCACAGCAGAGCCGACAGGAGAAGTACGATGAGCGACGGCATTCACCCGTTCCGTATCGAGATTCCCCAGGCCGACCTCGACTATCTGCACGGCCGGCTCGGCGGCGCCCGCTGGCCGGGCGAGCTGCCCGGCGCGGGGTGGACACGCGGCATCCCCGCCAGCTGCCTGAGAGAACTCGCCGACCACTGGCGCACCGGATATGACTGGCGCGCCGCCGAGGCGCGGCTCAACTCCTACGCGCAGTTCACCACCGAGATCGACGGCCAGCGCATCCACTTCCTGCACGTCAGGTCCGACCAGCCCGGCGCCAAGCCGCTGCTGATCACGCACGGATTCCCCAGTTCGGTCGCCGAGTTCCTGCAGCTGATCGAGCCGCTCGTCAACCCGCCCTCTCGTTCCGGGGCTTTGGGGGCTTTGGGGCTCCAGGCGTTCCACGTCGTCGCCCCTTCCCTGCCCGGGTATGCCTTCTCCACCCCGCTGAGCGGGTCCGGCTGGACGATGGGCCGCACCGCCCGGGCCTGGGCCGAGCTGATGGGCCGGCTGGGTTACCAGCGGTACGGCGTGCACGGCGGCGACGTCGGCGCCGGGGTGTCCGGCCTGGTTGCCGGGCTCGACGGCGAGCATGTCATCGGCGTCCACGTGGTGACCGATCCGCTGACCGCGGCGAACGTCGCCACCTTCATTCCCGGGATGGCCAACCGCCTTGATGAGAACGATCCGGTCGACAAGCTGATCCTGGACCGGATGGACGCGTTCCGGCGCGAAGGTTCCGGTTACCTGGCGATCCAGAACAGCAGGCCGCAGACCATCGGCTACGGCCTGGTGGACTCCCCGCTGCTGCAGCTGGCCTGGATCGCCGAGAAGGTGCACGAGTGGACCGACCTGCCGGTCGACCGGGACCAAGTGCTCACGACGGTCAGCCTCTACTGGTTCACCGGCTCCGGCGCCAGCGCCGCACACACCCTGTACGAGCAGGCGCATTCGTCGGACTGGGGTACTCCTCCGGCCGTCCCGCAGGGCTTCGCGGTCTTCGGCGCCGACCAGACGGCCCGCAAACTCGTTCCCGCCCCGCCTGGCGCGCACTGGACCGAGTTCACCCACGGCAAGCACTTCCCCGCCATGGAGGCTCCGGCCGATCTGGCCGCGGACCTGCGGACGTTCTTCGGCCCGCTGGATTGACCGGCGGGCCGCGCTAGTCGCGAGTGAGCTTGCGGTAGGTGACGCGGTGGGGGCGGGCGGCTTCGGCGCCGAGCCGGTCGATCTTGTTCTTCTCGTAGGCCTCGAAGTTGCCCTCGAACCAGAACCAGTTCGCGCCGCCCTCCCAGGCCAGGATGTGGGTGGCCACCCGGTCCAGGAACCAGCGGTCGTGGCTGGTGATGACCGCACAGCCGGGGAACTCCAGCAGCGCGTTCTCCAGCGAGGCCAGGGTCTCCACGTCCAGGTCGTTGGTCGGCTCGTCGAGCAGGAGCAGGTTGCCGCCCTGTTTGAGGGTGAGGGCCAGATTCATCCGGTTCCGCTCGCCGCCGGACATGACGGCGGCCGGCTTCTGCTGGTCGGCGCCCTTGAACCCGAACGCGGCCACGTACGCGCGGCTGGGGATCTCGATGTTGCCGACGCGGATATGCGCCTCGCCGTCGGAGATGACCTCCCACACGTTCTTCTTCGGGTCCATCCGGGCCCGGGCCTGGTCCACGTAGGAGATGGTCACGGTCTCGCCGACGCGGATCGTGCCCTCGTCGGGCTGTTCCTCGCCGATGATCATCTTGAACAGGGTGGTCTTGCCGACGCCGTTCGGGCCGAGGACGCCGACGATGCCGTTGCGGGGCAGGCTGAAGGAGAGGTTCTCGAACAGGCACCGGTCGCCGAAGCCCTTGACCAGGTTGCTGACCTCGACGACCACGCTGCCCAGCCGGGGGCCCGGCGGGATCTGGATCTCCTCGAAGTCCAGCTTGCGGTTCTTGTCGGCCTCGGCGGCCATCTCCTCATACCGCTGCAGCCGCGCTCTGCTCTTCGCCTGACGCGCCCTGGGACTGGAGCGGACCCATTCGAGCTCGTCCTCCAGGCGCTTGCGCTTTTTCGCATCCTTGGCGCCCTCCACCTTCAGCCGGGCCGCCTTGGTCTCCAGGTAGGTGGAGTAGTTGCCCTCGTAGGGGTAGGCGTGGCCGCGGTCGAGCTCGAGGATCCACTGGGCCACGTCGTCGAGGAAGTACCGGTCGTGGGTGACCGCCACGACGGTGCCCGGGTACTTTTCCAGGTGCTGCTCCAGCCACTGCACGCTCTCCGCGTCCAGGTGGTTGGTGGGCTCGTCGAGCAGCAGGAGATCGGGCTGGGACAGCAGCAGCCGGCATAGCGCGACCCGGCGCTTCTCCCCGCCGGACAGGCTGGCGACCTCGGCGTCGGGCGGCGGGCAGCGCAGCGCGTCCATGGCCTGCTCGACCTGGCTGTCCAGGTCCCAGGCGTCCTTGTGGTCCAGCTGCTCCTGCAGGCGGCCCATCTCCTCGAGCAGCTCGTCGGAGTAGTCGGTCGCCATCTTCTCGGCGATCTCGTTGTACTGCTCGAGGAGCTTCTTGGTCTCGGCCACGCCGTCCTCGACGTTGCCGAGCACGGACTTGGTCTCGTCGAGCTGGGGCTCCTGGGCGAGCAGGCCCACGGTGAAGCCGGGCAGCAAGCGCGCGTCGCCGTTGGACGGCTGCTCCACGCCGGCCATCATCCGCAGCAGGGTCGACTTGCCGGTGCCGTTCGGGCCCACGACGCCGATCTTCGCACCGGGCAGGAAAGCCAGCGTGACATTATCGAGGATGACCTTGTCGCCGTGCGCCTTGCGCACGCCTCGCATCTGGTAGATGAACTCCGGCATGTACTCAAGCCTACGGGCACGCGCCGGTTGCCCCGTCACTCTCGTGGTCCGCCGGGGTGACCCCGCGGCTGCTGGCGCGGGGCGCACAGGCGGACCTGGTTCCGGCCGGAGTCCTTGGCCCGGTACAGGGCCAGGTCAGCCGCGGCGAGCAGCTCGAACAGGTCGCTGCCGTGCTGGCCGAGCACCGCCACCCCGATGGAGACCGTGACGGTGATGCAGGCGTCGGTCTTCGGGTTGGCGGCCACGCTCAGCAGGCCCGCGCGGCTGCGCAGCCGCTCGGCGATCCGGCAGGCGCCGTCGCCGTCGGTGCGGGGCAGCAGGACGGTGAACTCCTCCCCGCCGAACCGGCCCACGACGTCCGACTCGCGGACCTGCTGCCGAAGCTCGGTGGCCAGCGCGCGCAGGACGTCGTCCCCGACGAGGTGGCCGTGGCAGTCGTTGACCTGCTTGAAGTGATCGACGTCCACGAACAGCAGGGAGAGCGGAGCGCCGGATCGCAGTGCCCGGGTGACCTCCGCATCGGCCTCGCGCTGCCAGGCCGTGGCGTTCAGCAGGCCGGTCTTGGGATCGGTGCGGGCGGCCGCGGCCAGCTGCTGGTGCATGAGGCTGCGCTGCAGCAAGATGACCGGCGGCAGGGCGACCAGGAGCAGCAGCAAGCTGAGCGTGCAGGTAACGGCGACGAGGATGCCAACGCACGTCTCGGTGAGGTCGAGCAGCAGGCTTTCCCGGTCCCAGAGCACCTTGGCCAACGGCGCCCCGGGGTCGGCCAGGTGCGCGGCGACCGCCACGATGGCCGCGTTGAGCACGGCGAACACGACCGCGCAGGCGACCGCGGCCGAGATCACGGCCGGCCGGGTCAGCCAGTCCTGCGAGTCGTCCAGGCTGACCCGGAAGGCCTGCGGCACGGCCAGGTGGAACGTTGCCGACGCGGCGGCGCCGGCCAGCCCGAGCGCGGCCGAGTTGAACACGCGGCGGTACATCGGTATCCGGCGGGTCCGCAGGTAGAGCACCGTGCCGATAGCGAACGGCGCGAGCAGTGCGTAGAGCGGTGGCAGGAGCAGGGCAATCGGCAACCACCAGGCCGACAGGAGGTCCCGCGACACCCCAGGCGGCCGGCCGAGCCGCCGCATGGCCTCGATACACACCACCGTGGCGGCCAGCAGCGCGGCGAACAACGCCAGGTGGCCCGGTCGAAGCGGTGTATGAGCAAGTTCCCAGCCGATCAGCCCCAAGTCACCGGCGAGGATGGTCAGTATGTATACGATCAGTGACGTCGGCATGGCGAATAGCGGCCAGCATCTGACCAGCCGCCGCAGCCCGCGCTGATGCTGCTCGATAGCCTCCTGAACTGCTGCCATACCTCCCACCCAAGGGTCGGCCAGGCTACCTCGGCCCCCCCGGGCCCGGCTATCACTTTAAGTAACATTCTAGCTTCGCTCAGTGCTCGCCGTCGGCAGAATTGATATCTTGGCCGACGCTTATTCGGCTGTGGGGCAGGCGTTGCGGGCCGTACCAGGCCGGAGAGAAGAAACGCGCGCGTTGTGACTGACGGTAACATTGGTCACCGCACGGAGCGGCTACGCTACGATGTCATTCGTATCCGCTCCGTGCGATACCGGAGCTGAGCCCCGTGCGGTACCAGAGCTGAGGAGAGTTAGGCCGATGCGAGGCGTTATCTGGACCTAGCGCTCACAAGTGCGCTGGCGATCCGGTCGGCTGGGCGGCATCGTCCTGCTCGTCTTCGTCGATCCTTTGGCCCTCCCCGACAGCGCTCGCCCCGAGTTCGGCTTCGCTGAGGCCGTCGAGTTCCCGTCCGAACTGCTCGATCGCCTCCTCATCGATCATGTCGCGGTCGATCATGTCGCGGTCCTCGAGCGTGTCCTGGGGTACATCGGCGGCGGGATCGCCCTCGGTGTTCGCGGGCGGGCGCTGTCGGCCAAGGTAATTGGCCACGCCGCGGTTCAGGTCATGCCCGACGGTGTCGGCCATGATGTCGATCACGGTTCGGGACACTCCGGCCTTATCCACGAAGGTGCGGGACCGGAACTTCCCCTTGATCGTGACCGGGTCGCCCTTACGCAGGCTGGCCCGTACATGGTCACCCAGCCTGCGCCAGCAACTGACGTCGTAGTACGAGGTGACACCGTCGCGCCACTGGTTGGTCACCCGGTCTTGCACGCGAGGCGTGGCGCCCACGCGCAGGTCGGTGACCATGACGCCGTTCTTGGTCTCGCGCTGGACCGGGTCCTGGGCCACGAAGCCCACAAGCGTCACGTATCCGCCCTGGCTCATTGCGATCCTCCTTGGAATGCCCGGCAGCCCGACGCCGCCGGTCTCTCCACGGTGGCTCGCCTGCGCCCCCCGCCGCGCAACCGTCGCGATCCTGTGGATAACCCAGGCGCAGCATACGCGCCTGTGGACAACCAGTTGCCATCCGCAACACGTTGCGGGACAATACGCGGCCGCCAGCAGGTCGGGACGGGGCCGGAGGGACTCCCGGTGGTGCGCCAATGCCGGGCAGAGTCCTGTGTGCCCGCCACCGCGCCGCCCGCGCGCGCCATAGTCCCGCAGCCCCCATTAGAGCGCCAGCCTCCCAGCAATACGACCCGTTCGGGCTTCGCGGAGGATCCAGGCTTCGCGGAGGATCCGGGCTTCGCGGAGGATCCGGGCTTCGCGGAGGATCCGGGCTTCGCGGAGGATCCGGGCTTCGCGG
>Ga0116218_1001779_pt1 | contig 12979 bp, 14 predicted proteins | sample Sb_taG_2_FD_88966 | JGI IMG/M metagenome (GOLD analysis project Ga0116218, IMG submission 88966) | Peat soil microbial communities from Weissenstadt, Germany - Sb_50d_5_LS metaG | ecosystem: Environmental > Terrestrial > Soil > Wetlands > Peat | place: Germany: Weissenstadt | collected 2010-09-21 | reverse complement strand
GACCCCACGGAAATCATTGCGTACAAAGCTAGGCGAAACACTCCCGCCATTGACCTTGCGAAAATTAACCATTATTCGCCGGAAGATTTCTGGGAAATCAGGCGCCAACCCCCGAGCAAAAGTTTGATTTTGGACCCGGGCGACTTCTATATTTTAGCTTCCCGAGAAAGGGTCCGCGTTCCGCCGGATTTTGCTGCGGAAATGGTTCCCTTTGACGCGTCAATAGGCGAGTTCCGCATCCACTATGCCGGATTCTTCGATCCTGGTTTTGGTTATGGAACTAGCAACATTGAGGGAACGCAGGCGGTGCTGGAAGTAAGGGCGCATGAGGTGCCTTTCATGGTGGAACATGGCCAAGTCGTGGGTCGCTTGACGTACATGCACCTTTTGGCACGCCCTGACAAGATCTACGGCGCAGACATAGGGTCGTCATACCAACAGCAGGCTTTAGCGCTTAGCAAGCAATTTCAGAGGTGAAAGAACGCCGTGCGCGGCAGATTGGACGGCAGGCTGCCTACTTCTTCCCGTTCTCGCCTTCCTTGAACATGTACTTGATGGCGGGCTTGTAGATCACCAGGTTGGCGGCGCCGGTGCGGCTCAGCTTGATGCAATGTTTGTCGTACCACTCGATATAGCCGTGGACTTCCTCGCCGTCGCGCAACACGATGACCATGGGAGTCTTGGACTGCATCTGCTTCTGATAATAGAAATTTTCGGCGTTGGTCTGCTCGCTGGGCGCGGTCTTCCTGGGGGGAGCGGTGGAACGGTCGCGGTCGCGATCTCTGTCCCGGTCTCGGTCTCTGCGTTCGGGCGGCGGGTGGTTGGGGCCGTGGTTATTGTGCGCGTGATCGGCGCGAGTGAGGGTTGGGCGGATCAGCTTGCGATTCGCGAAGCTTTCCTGATCGGTGGATGGTTCGGCTGGTATGGAGTCGAGAGCATCTTTCAAATCGCACCACCTGCGCGCCGGTCGGGCAGAATATGCCACAACACTCGAGCCTGTGATTGTGGGTCCAGAGGTGTGGATTGAGGTTACGGTATCACAGCGGGCAGGGGATGACAACGTTTTGTGCAATGACTTCCCGGTTAACCTTGACCCCAGGCGCATTCCGCCTGTAGAGACGGGGCTTGCCCCGTCTTCTTCGCACAGAGGTCATGCGCTGCTGAGACGGGGCAAGCCCCGTCTCTACCAGGGAGTTTGTTTGCGCTCACGAAACGCGCTCCAGCGCGGTCGCGAAGGCATCGAGCGAGAGCGAACGCAGCAGGTTGCGACGCAGTCCGCGCTCGACTTCACCGAGACCCTCCGCGGCGCGCTGCACCCAGGCGAAGTCGGCGGATTCAGACAATTTCTTAAGTTCGCCGAGGATATCCGTATTGCGGACCAGTTGCGCCGCGCCCGATTGGAGGAACATCAGGTCTTCGAGCAAGGAGTAGAGAGTGCGGAGCAGGTTGTCGATTTTTTCGCGGCCTTCGGCTCCGGGCCGGTAGGTCTCGGTGACTTTGAATAACTCGGTGTGGTCGCTGCTGGCGAGGGCGGATTTCAGCATGATCAGCGCGTGGTTGCGAGCGGCAACGTAGCTTTCGAGATCGAAGGATAAAGCGCGCCCGACCGCGCCTTCGCTGAGGCGGGCGACCAGCGCACGCTGACGGGGATTCCAATGGGGACGAAGCTGGGCGAGGCGGCCCTCAATCTCGGCGAAAGTGAGCGCGCCCAGGGGGAAGGTCATGGAGCGGGAACGAATTGTGGGCAGCAGTTCTCCTGCGTTTTCCGTGAGCAGGAAAATGGTGGCGAACTCGGGTGGCTCTTCCAGAACCTTGAGCAGCGAGTTGGCCGCTTCTTTCATGAAGGCTGAACTGGTGAAGATGTACACGCGCTCGCGAGCTTCGGCGGGGCGATAGTAGATGGTCTCGATTACGTGGCGAACCTGGTCGACCTTGATCATCATTTGTGGGGGATCGGGCGGGATGATGAGCACGTCGGGGTGGGTCTGGACGAAGAGGCGGGTTTCCTTCTTGTCGGTATCGCGCAGATTTTCGCGAGCCTCGACGGCTTCGGCGAAGCGGGAGTCGAGGTCTTCGGACTGCGCGATGCGCGTGCAGTTCGAGCAGTGTCCACAGAAATCGGGCAAAGCGTCGCCTACAATCGGCGGCCGCTCTAGGCAGTTCATGGCGCGGGCGAGCATCAGAGCGAGCGTGTACTTGCCTGATCCGTGCGCACCGGAAAGAATGACGGCGTGCGGAAAGCGCTTGCGCGCCAGCATCTCGCGCATGCGATGGAGGGTTTCCGGGTTGCCGGCGAAATCAGAAAAGGGCATAGAAAGTCGCTGTTAGCTCTAAGCTTTTGGCTGTTAGCTAAGAGCCAAAAGCTAACAGCTAAAAGCTTTGCATCAGATTTTCAATTTCTTCCGCACCAACTCCATGATGACCGCATGCGTTTCGCTGGGCGTGCCTCGGGCGTTTACGACGTGCACGCGCTGCGGCTCGCGGGCCGCGATCGCCAGGTACGCGTGGCGCACGCGTCCGAAAAAAGCCCGGCTTTCCTGCTCAAAGCGGTTCTCGTCTCTTTCCGATCCTTTCTCTGACCGTCCGCCCTTGTGTTTTCGATTACGTCGCCGGGCGCGCTCGACGCTGAACGCCACCTCGTTGTCTAGTAAGACGGTCAGGTCGGGCTGCAAATTACCGCAGAGGATTTCGTGCATCTCGAGCACCGGCTTTGCGCCCAGCTTGCGGCCTCCACCCTGGTACGCCTCGGTCGAATCGGTGAATCGATCGCAAAGCACGATGCGTCCCTCGACGAGCGCGGGCAGAATCACCTCGTGGATGTGCTGGGCGCGGGATGCGAACATGAGGGCCAATTCGGTGAGCGGAGAGAGTCCCGAGGTGGCGGAGTGCAGCAGCACCTCGCGAATCCGCTCGCCCGCAGCCGTTCCTCCCGGTTCGCGGGTGACGGTAACGGAGAGGCCGTGGGCGCGCAGGGAACGCGCCAACTTCTCGACTTGCGTGCTCTTGCCGCTGCCGTCGAGACCCTCGAAAGTGATAAATTTTCCGCGCGTGGGCACGTCGGAGATGATAGCAGGCGAGCAGGCTCTGAATGCCTGTGGATAGTGCGAGAGACGCGGCCAGCCGCGTCTCTACGAATAGTTCTTGCTAGCCCGCTGCGACCGGCTCCTCCAGCATAAATTCCAAGACTTCCTGCGGAATCGGCGCGCTCCACACCGGAGAAAACGACTGACGATGGAGCGGCGATGGGCCGTGCTCGCGCAGGGCCGCGAGGTGGTGTGGCGTGCAGTATCCCTTGTTCGACGCCAGACCGTACATGGGAAAGACGGGGTCCCAGGCGGAGATCATGCGGTCGCGCTCGACTTTCGCAATGATGGAGGCGGCGGCGATGGAGGCGGAGAGTGCGTCACCATGGATGATCGGTTGCTGGGGTAGCTCGCAGTCGAGCCTCACCGCATCGACAAGGAGATAGCCCGCCGCCGGCGCCAGTTGCTGGACCGCATGCAGCATGGCGAGGCGCGAAGCCTGGTAGATATTGATTTGATCGATGCGGGCGGAATCAACCGCGGCAATTGCCCACGCGATGCAATGCTGACGAATCCGGAGCGCGAGTTCTTCGCGGCGTTCGGCGGGGATGAGTTTCGAATCGCGCAGGCCGCGGATGCGGTAGCTAGGATCGAGGATAACGGCGGCCGCTACGACCGGACCGAAGAGCGATCCGCGGCCGACTTCGTCGACTCCGGCAACGTGTTGAGCGCCCGCGGCCCAGGCTCGCTTCTCGAAGTTAAGAGTGCAACGCAGTTTTTTCAGCAGGCGGAGCTTGGCGGCGGAGGCAGAAATGCCGTCTGCTTTCGGATGTTTCGATGTGGACTCGGACTTGGACACGGAGGCTGATCAGCATCTTCACCGAAGAATAGGTGCGACGCAAGGGCAGATGTGCGATTGTGTGGAAGCGGGGCTTCGCCCCGCTTGGACGGGGCGAAGCCCCGTCACCACACGAGAACCTGCGGCCAGAAATAACCGCTGATTATTGTTGTTGGTCGACTTCTTTTAGTCGCGCAGCTTTGCCCTTGAGTCCGCGCAGGTAGTACAGCTTGGCGCGGCGGACTTTGGCGGAGCGCACCACGTCAATCTTGTCGATGACCTTGGAGTCGATGGGGAAGATACGCTCCACGCCCTGGCCAAAGCTGATCTTGCGGACGGTAAAGCTGGGTTGGGCGCCTCGCTTCCGGGCAACGACGACGCCTTCGAATGCCTGCAGGCGCTCTTTTTCGCCTTCTCTGATCTTGACCAGTACCTTTACAGTATCGCCGGGGCCAAACTTCGGGATGTCGGTGCGGCGCGATTTCGCCAGCAGTTTTTCGATAATCGGATTACGCATAAACGTTTCCTTCCTGATTAATCCTTGGTAGAGACGGGGCTTGCCCCGTCTCGCAATATGTCCTGGTCCCGCCTGATCTGGGCCAGTAATTCCTTGTCTTCCGCCGTCAGCGCGACTCGTTCCAGCAGATCGGGCCGGTTGCGCAGCGTTTTCTCTAAAGCCGTTTTGCGGCGCCAGCTGCGAATCTGGTCGTGGTTGCCGTTCATCAGCACTTCCGGCACCGCCATACCGCGAAAATCCGCGGGCCGCGTGTAATGCGGATAGTCGAGCAATCCGCCGGAAACGCAGGTCGAACTCGGCCCGTCGCCGGTTAGTTCCGAGTGGTCGGTAAACGACTCCTGACGCGTTGAATTCTGATTGCCTACAGCGCCCGGGATCAGCCGCGTCACCGTATCCACGATTACGGCTGCGCCCAGCTCGCCTCCGCTCAACACATAGTCGCCAATAGAAACTTCGCGATCGGCCAGGTGCTCGCTGATGCGCTCGTCCACGCCTTCGTAGCGTCCACAAATGAGGACGATCCGGTCGAGCGCGGCAAGATCAGCCGCTAGCGTCTGGTCGAGACTGCGTCCCTGCGCGGAAAGCAGAATCACCGACTGCTTCGCCGCCCCGCTTAGGCGTAATTCACGCGGGGCCACATCGCCCAACGACTCCAAACATTCAAAGATCGGTTCCGGCTTCAGGACCATGCCCTCGCCGCCGCCAAACGGGCGGTCATCCACGGTGCGGTGCCTGTCTTTCGTAAACTCCCGCAGATCGTGAATGCGGATTTCCACCAGGCCCGTCTCCCGCGCCCGGCGCACGATTCCGTAATCCAGTGGTCCGCGAAAGAAGTCGGGAAAGATCGTGAGAATGTCGATCTTCATTTGCGGACTAAACCTTTTTCACCGCCGAGACGCAGAGTTCGCCGAGTTGACCATTCAAAGATCAACTACCCCGGGTTGCGAACGACTAGCGACCATCGACTAACGACTCTTGTCCTTCTCTTCTCTTACCAGCGGCGCGTTCACTTCCAGCAAGCCTTCGGGCAATTTCATCCGAACTTGCTTCCGCTCTGGATCCAGCTTCACCAGATACGCCTCGGCGAACGGGATTTCGTACGGCAGCTTACCCCGCTGCTCCTTACCCCGAACCACCAGCAGCGGCGCTTCTCCGGCGCCGAACTGCACGTCTTCAATCTCGCCGATCTCGCGCTGGCCATCGAACACCGTGCAACCGATCAGGTCGCTCAGGTACGTCCAGCCCGGCTCCAACTCGGCACGCTCGCTGCGCGGGAGCTGAAGTTCGGCACCCACCAGCGGCTCGGCATCGGAAATCGTCTCGACGCCCTGAAACTTCAGCACCAGAAGATTCTTATGCGGCCAGAGATCCTCTACCGTTACTTCGCGGCGCGTCCCGTCTTTCGCGAGCGCCCACAGCCGCATGTTCTGCCGGAAGCGGTCCGGAACGCCGGTGTGCAGTTCGACCGCTACTTCTCCGCGGCGTCCCTGTGTTTTGACGACGACCGCCAGGGTGATCCACTCGCCGCTTGCGTCGGGTGCCGCCATTGGGCGCTTTGTTACTCGATGATCTCCAGCGCGTAGCGCTTGCCCTGCTTCGAACCCGCCGCGCTCAGCACGTTGCGCAAGGCGCGGGCAACGCGGCCGGAGCGGCCAATGATCTTGCCCAGTTCGGCCTCGGCCACTTCCAGTTCGATGACGGTTTCGTCTCCGTCTTCGTACTCTTCAACAAAAACCTCGCCCTTGGCCTCGACGATCGCCTTGGCGATGTACTCGATCATGACGCGCGGGCTGACGGCCGGCTCGATCATTTAGCGCTCCTGAATTGGCGAGTGTGAGAGTTAGTCGCGGCTAGGCGACCGAAGCAGTCGCGGCCGGCGCGGGGAGAGCAAGCAGTTTCCTGACCCGGTCCGAAAGCTGGGCGCCTTTCGAAACCCAGTGCTCGATACGGTCGCGTTTCAGGTCGAAAGTGGCCGGATTGGTGCGTGGATTGTACGTACCCACCACTTCCACCGGACGGCCATTGCGAGCGTGCTCTTTCTCAATCACCACCACTCGGTAATACGGTTGTTTGCGCGCACCAAAGCGCGCCAGTCGGATCATTAACACAGACTTCAGTATCCTTTGCCCGGAAGAGTCCGGCGGGTTAAAACCAACGAAGTAAAGACAAACCATTATTATGCCGGAGCTTAGCGGTTTTCGCAATGGGCGGGGGATAGCGAGCGATTCGGATGCGGACCCCGAAAATGCGGTCTTCGGCCTAATGCGCGGCGGCGACCGTCTGCCGCTGCAGACGGAAAGCGGGAACTATCAGAGCCTGTTCCAACGTAGGACGATTCAGATTCGCCAGAGCTTCCGCCGCGTGTTTGGATTCCGCCGGTTTGCCGAGCTTTTGGTACGCCAACAGCAACGATCGCAGGGCGAAGGGATCGCGGTCGTCCTCTTCCAGATCCTGAGCGGCATCGTCCCATTTGCCTTCGGCGGCCAGCACAGCGCCGCTGGCGCTGTAGTAGGCATGCAAGATCGTAAGGCGCCGGTTGGAGCTCGCCAGCTGATTGAGTTCGTCGACCGATGCTCGCGCCTCTTTTAATTTGCCCGCATCGAGACTGCGAAGAACGCGGGCATAGAGCACAAGCGCCATTTCCTGCTCCCGCGCACCTTGGCTCATTCCCTTGTCTGCTTCCAACGTGCTGGTCGCTTGGTTCAGCAGTTCCAGCGCGGCCTGCGGATCCTTCTGATAGAGGGCCATCCTGCGATAGGCTTCCGCTTCCTGCTCTCCAAATCCTTTTGCCCGCGACTGGCTGCCTACAGCGCGAAAAGCTTTGTTTGCAGCGTCGAAATCGCTCTCGCGCACATAGGTATTCGCAGACTGTAACGCCCAATCGGCCGCCTGCGCGTCGGTGGGAGCCATTTTGATCGCCTTATCGTATTCCGCACGCGCACGCGGCTGATCTCCGGTCAATGCGTAGGTATCCGCAATGCCGAGCTGCGCTGAGGAGAAGGTTGGATCAAGCTGCAAGGCAGCTCGATACTCCGAAAACGCATCGTCGAATCGTCCCATCACGCGGGAGAGTTCGGCAAGGCTGTCATGCGGGTTGGCTTCTTTGGGAGCCGCTTCCATATATTTTCGAGCCGCTGCCAACGTTTTCTGCCAATCATGACCGGCGGCATAGCAATACGCGAGTTCATTCCAGGAGCCGGGAAAGTTGGTCGTGCGTTCAAAGAAAGGGATGGCTCTCTTGTGCTCGTTCAGGTGGATCAGCCACCAACCGGCAAACCAGGCCAGATTCTGGTCATGCGGATAAAGACCCAAGACCTGATTCATGTCGGCGATGGCGTCGAGGAAATGGCCGTCGCTGTCGTCGGCCATCCAGGCAATGAGCAACTGCTCGCCCTTCGTAACATTCTTCGATAACTCCCGCGCTGCCTTGCGATGGGTCGCCTGGTCGATCGGGTCCCGTGAAACGAAAGCGATAAATCCGTGCGCCAGAGCGAAATTGGGATCTTTCGCGACCGCCTGTTCCCAGATGTTGACGGTGGTTTCAACCCTCAGGTCATTCTCAAAGCGGGCTAGACCCTGATCGAACAGCTGTCGTGCCGCGGCAGAGCTGGTGGTGACGGGAAGCGTCTCTTCATTCGGCGCAGGCGTTCCCGCGTATGCCAACGGGAGAGTAGTACCGATGAGGGCTGATAAAAAAACTACGCGCAACAAAACTACACTCCTGCTTAGCATGAAGGCCTCTATTTCCCCCGCAGCAAATATCCCGCTTCCAGCGGAAGCCGGCCGTCGATCTTTAAGACATTGACGTCATGAGTGATGGAATAAACATCCACCAGGCCAATGGCGCCGCGCTTGGATCCAACGATTTGCAACAAATCCTCATCGGAACTGGCGACCACGATGGCGCCTTTGTGGGACGCAACCAGTGCTTTCAGCTCATCCACCGAAGTCTTGTAGAGGCGGTCCAGCGCGATTTGCATGTCAGGAGAGTCTGGGTCCCGAATCACAATTGTGATGGCGGAGCCATCCGGCCACACCTTGGTTTGACCTTTAAGAATTTTGATCAGATCGGCGGAAGTGAGAGCCGACGCCGGATTCTCTTTTTCGACGACGACGGCCAGTTGCTTGGCACTGCAGCTGACCGCAAGGCCGATCAGGAGGAGGAAGATTCCACATCTTGCGTGGCGCGGCATGGGGAGATTATAGGAGGTCGCACGAAAGGCTCGAACGAACCAAAGTAACCAGAGCTGCGTCTCCTGCGGCGCCGGTGACTACTTCGGATAGCGGAAACACTCGACCGCGTGGTCGTTTACCATTCCGGTGGCCTGCATGAACGCGTAGCAGATGGTTGAGCCGACGAAGTCGAAGCCACGTTTCTTCAAATCTTTGCTCATCGCATCCGATTCAGTTGTGCGCGCCGGGATTTTCTTCCCCACCCGCCAGGCGTTCACTCGCGGCTTGCCTCCGACAAACTGCCAGATGTAGCGATCGAACGAGCCGAACTCCTTTTGCACCGCCAGAAATGCCTTGGCGTTCCGTATCGCGGAAGCTATCTTCAGCCGGTTGCGGACGATTCCCTCATCGAGCAGCAAGCGCTGCGTTTTCCGCCGGTCGTAACGGGCGACTTTCTTCGGGTCGAAGCCGTCAAAGGCCGCGCGATAATTTTCGCGCTTCTTCAGAATCGTGTCCCAGCTGAGGCCGGCTTGCGCGCCCTCGAGGATCAGGAACTCGAACAGCGTGCGGTCGTCGTGCTGCGGGATGCCCCATTCGCGGTCGTGATAGAGGATGGAGAGATCGTTGCTCGGCCACGAGCAGCGGACGACATTCCTATTTTTCTTAGGCGCTTGCATTTGTAGAAATAGTTTTCGACCTTCACGCCGCTTGCTTGCCGGCGAGGGCGCCGTCGATCTTGCGCAACTCCTCGGCGGAGAATTTCAGGTTCTTCAGCGCAGCCACGTTGTCGTCCACCTGCGACACTTTGCTGGTGCCGACGAGGGCGCTCGTGACGCGCGGATCGCGCAGCACCCACGCCACCGCCATCTCCGCCAGCGTCTGGCCTCGTTGCTTGGCAATTTCATTGAGTTCGCGAACCTTGGCGAGCTTGTCTTCCCCGATATCCTTCTTCTTCAGGAAGAAATCACGCGCGGCGCGCGAGTCGCTGGGAATTCCGTGCAGATAGCGATCTGACAGCAATCCCTGCGCCAGCGGGCTGAAGACGATCGATCCCACGCCTTCTTTCTCCAGCACGTCAAACAATCCCTGCTCGGGGTCGCGCACCAACATCGAATACTTCGGCTGATGAATCAGGCAGGGTGTTCCGAGAGCGCGCAAAATCTTCAGCGCCTCGGATGTTTGCTTGGCGTTGTAAGCCGAAATGCCCGCGTAGAGCGCGCGGCCCGAGCGTACCGCGGTGTCGAGCGCCCCGAGCGATTCTTCCATCGGCGTGTCAGGGTCGGGCCGATGATGGTAGAAAATATCGACGTATTGGAGCCCCATGCGTTTCAGGCTCTGATCGAGGCTGGCTAGGATGTACTTGCGCGAGCCCAGGTTGCCGTACGGCCCGGGCCACATATCCCACCCCGCCTTGGTCGAGATGATCAACTCGTCGCGGTAGGGAAGAAAATCCTTCTTCAGTATCTGCCCAAAAGTCTCTTCTGCCGATCCATACGGAGGGCCGTAATTATTGGCGAGATCGAAATGCGTGATGCCGAGATCGAAGGCGCGGCGCAGCATGGCGCGGGAGTTTTCCAAGTGATCCACGCCGCCGAAGTTGTGCCACAGTCCGAGCGAGACGGCGGGAAGTTTGATGCCGCTGCGCCCCGAGCGGCGATATTGCATGGAGTCGTAACGCTTGTCATCTGCGATGTACACGATGTCCCCCCTCACCGAAATTCGGAACCGACTATTCTACGAGGTCCGTCGCCGCTCTGCATGCGCGTCGGCTCTATTTGCTCGCCGCCGTCCACGTTGCTGGCGAATACCTCAGTCCTTTTTCTTGTAAATCAGGAGTTCGCGGCCCGGCTGACGATGTCCACGAGCTTCATCGCCCCAGTAATAGTGCGATTCCGGATCCGCCAGTTCGACTGCTCCGACTTCTTCGAGGTTTGCGGCAATGTACTGTTCCATCCAGGTGCGGAAAGCAACAACTTGCGGAGACCCATGGCGGGAAAGCCAGGAAGGCGAGATGTTGACCAAAACTACGTACGCCGGCCGGTTGCCCTCGACTTCCTGCATCATCTGGTTTTGCATCGTGGACCAGTAAGACTGATCCTCCATCAGGGGGTACATGTAGATGTAGCCGCTGGCGGAATGGCGATGAGCGTCAAAGTAGATCTCCGGCTCCGAACCAAACACCATGACGGTGTCGGAGGGCGCGGTGTGCTGGCGCAGATACTCGGCGACTGGCAGCGCTTCCGGAAATGGATTCACCGTATAGCATAAGCGACACGCTTGGACCGGGGTCAGTTTGAAGTAGAACTCTCCGTTACGGTAAATCGGAAGCAGCCACGCGACGGCAAATACGATCACGGGAAGGACGTGCAGCCAGCTAGACCTGAATCTCGCAGTGAGCAAGCGGATCGAGGAAGTGACGGCTAGCGCGATCAAAAGGCCAATCGCAGGCATCATCAGAACGAAATAATGTTCTCTGAAATAGAGGCCGGGGCACACTGCGGCGCAAGAAAACACCAACAACCCGAAAACGAACACGGCGTGGCGCCGGACGACGGGATTCCAGAACAGCGTGGAAACACCGAGGAGAGCGAGAATCCAGAGCCATGGGCTGAAGCGCAGTATGAAGTAGAAGCGAGCGGTAAAGTTTTCCCAGCCCGCGGGCAAGGACGTGGTAGTGGCGTACTGACTGGCGTAGGAAAAGGTCCAGAACCAGAAATTGTGGAAGACCCCGGCACGGTAGAATAGCGCGCACGTCAGCGCGAAGGGCAGGGCTCCCCCGAGCAGAAACACGCCCATGTGATTTGCCCACGGCGTCCATTCGCGCTTGTTTTTCGGCCAACATTGAAGGGCCAGGTAGAAAAACGCGAATGCACCCAGCAAAATTCCGGGCTGCTTCATCAGGAAGGCAAGGCCAAAGGCCAGGCCGCACCAGAAAAAAGAAGCGGCGCTTCCAGTTTCTTCGGCGCGCAATAGCAGGATGAGGCCCACAAGCGTCGCCAGCACAACGAAGTGAGTGCCGTGTGCCGCAAATCCGTAGACATATTGCTGGGTGGAGAGCAAGGCGTAACTCGCGCCCGCTAAGGTTCCAGCCAGCGCTCCGAACAGACGGGCTGCGACCACGTAGAGCAGGATGACGGAGATCGCGTTAACGACGAGCAGCCCCAGATGGATTCCGCGGGCCGTCTGTCCAAACACTGCGAGGATCGTGGCATAGGCCGCATAAGTCCCCGGAAGCTTCATGTTGTAGGCGAGTTGGTAGGGAGGAATACCCTGCAGAATGAGCTGACCTGCATAGGCGTACTCGCCCTCATCGCGCTCCAAGGGCATATCCAACAGACGCCAGCGGATCGCTCCAAAGAAAACAATGACGGCCAGCAAGACGACAAAATGCCAGCGAAAGAGGTGTCGCCACGATGGGCCTGCGTTCATTTCCGCAGAAGGCCGTGACGCGGTCTTTTCCGTCGCCGTGTCTTCAGGCGCCGTGGGCTCGATGCGCGGCATGGTCGCACCTTAGCAACTACGCTCGGTGGGCGCAAGCTGGAAGATTGGCGGGCTTGATTACCCTTGACAACGGACTGCCAGAGCGAGGAGTCCTTACTCCACCGTCACCGACTTAGCCAGATTTCTCGGCTGATCGACGTCGCAGCCGCGGCGGACGGCGATGTGATAGGCGAGCAGTTGCAGCGGGACGATCTCCAGAATCGCCGACAATTCATCCGGCGCCGGCGGAACAAAAAGGACGTGATCTGCTTCCTCGGCGATCTCTTTGTCGCCTTCGGTGGCGAGCGCGATGACTATCCCGGAGCGAGCCTTCACTTCTTTCAGGTTCGACATGGTTTTTTCGTAGCGGACCATCGACTGCGGGCTGGTCACGTCGCGGGTGGCGATGATGACTACGGGCAGATTTTCGTCAATCAGCGCATTCGGGCCGTGCTTCATCTCGCCTGCCGGATAACCTTCGGCGTGAATGTAGGAAACTTCCTTGAGCTTGAGCGCGCCCTCGAGGGCAATGGGATAGTGAATGCCGCGTCCGAGGAAAAGGAAGTCCTGCGCGCGGACATAGGTTTTCGCCAGCTCGTCGCAAGCTTCGTCGTGGGTGAGAATCTGCTCCAGTTTGCCGGGGATGCGCATGAGTTCTTGCACAGCGGCTTTGGCCTGTTCGGGTGTCGTCGTGCCGCGCACCTGCGCCAGATACAGGGCGAACAAATACAGAGCGGTTAGTTGTCCGGTGAAGGCCTTGGTCGACGCCACGCCGATCTCCGGGCCGGCGTGGGTGTAGACGGTTCCGGCGGCTTCGCGCGTGATCATGGAGCCAACCACATTGCAGATGGCCAGCGTCTTCGAGCCCTTGGCCTTGGCTTCCCGCTGGGCCGCGATAGTATCCGCTGTTTCACCAGACTGCGAAATCAGCAGCGTCATTACGTCCGG
>Ga0116218_1001777_pt1 | contig 12983 bp, 7 predicted proteins | sample Sb_taG_2_FD_88966 | JGI IMG/M metagenome (GOLD analysis project Ga0116218, IMG submission 88966) | Peat soil microbial communities from Weissenstadt, Germany - Sb_50d_5_LS metaG | ecosystem: Environmental > Terrestrial > Soil > Wetlands > Peat | place: Germany: Weissenstadt | collected 2010-09-21 | reverse complement strand
GCAAAAGCTTGGGCTGTGTGATCAGGGCCCGTGCCAACGCTACCCGGTGTTGCTCACCCCCGGAAAGCTCTCCCGAACGATGATGCGAACGCTGGTCCAATCCGACCTCACCGAGCCACCGGGAAGCTTCCTGTTGCGATTCCTGCCAGGGACGACCTCGCAGCAAGAGTGGCATCGCCACATTTTCTAGTGCCGTAAACTCCGGCAAGAGATAGTGGAATTGCCAAACAAAGCCGATCTCGTGGTTGCGAAACTCGGCCGCAGCGTTTTCCGAAAGCGAATTCAACTGCAAGTGCGCGAAGTATACGTCACCCGCGGAAGCCCGATCAAGAGCGCCAACGATGTGCAGTAGCGTACTCTTTCCCGCGCCCGATTCGCCCACGATGGCGAGCATTTCGCCTTTGGCCACCTGAAACGACAAATTTTCAAAGAGCACTAAATCCGACTTGCCAGATCGGAAGACCTTCTTGAGGCCCTCGATTCTTAATATAGCCTGCTGAATTAGATGCACCCGCAGTGCTCCTCGTCTCAGGAATACAGGCCGCCGAGCGAATATCAACTCGACTTACCCTATTCAATTGACTCGCGGCAGGTTGCCATCTCCATTAAAACACGGCCACACCGGAAACGTTTCTGCTCACTTCTCGGGAGCACCTCCACCAAACTGTACTTCAGAAGTCATGAGGTTGAATGTGACCTCGGTCACTGATGTATGAACCTACAGAGTGGGACCCAAAGTCACGTTTCAGCGGCACGCGGGAAGAGTGACATAAAGGGCTACGGCGGATGTCATAAGAGGGTCAAAACTGGGTCACGAGATCGCTGTCCGTGTTCTTGGCTAATGCCTCTAAAACGCGTTAACCACAAAGGACACGAAGGTACACAAAGGAAAGCGAAAGGGTCATTCGTAGCGTAAGGCTTCGGCGGGAAGAATTCGGGCTGCTGACCACGATGGGTAGATGGTTGCGATCAGAGAGATGCCGATCGCCACCAGCGCCACCAGCACACCGTCCATGGCTCGCGGGGCGAAGGGCACGTAATCGATGGAGTACACCTCGGGCGCAAGCGACAGCAGATGGTAATGCCCGCCGGCCCAGGAAAGCGCGTATCCAAGCACCAGGCCGATCGCCGTTCCGACCACGCCAATCAGCACACCCTGGGTGATGAAGATGCGGCGCACTTGCGATTTGCGCGTGCCCATCGAAATGAGGACGGCGATGTCGCGAGTTTTTTCCATCACCATCATGGTGAGCGAGATCAAAATGTTGAGCGCAGCCACGAAGACGATCAGGCCGATGGTGATGAATGTGACCAGACGTTCCAGGCGCAGAGCGCGAAACAGAGCTTTGTTTTGCTCCATCCAGTTGGTGGCCATGAAACCCTTGCCGGCAGCCTGTTCGAGTTGCCTGGAAATCTCATCGGCCTTGTAGATGTCGTCCACTTTGAACTCGATCACGGAAACCAGATCTCCGAGTCCGAACAACTGTTGCGCATCGCTGAGGCGGGTGAATGCCCAGGAGCTGTCATAGTCGTAGAAACCGGAGTTGAAAATTCCGACTACGCGAAAGCGGTTGTACTTGGGCACCATCCCAAAGGGGGTGAGTTCGCCCTGCGGACTGGTGACGAGTACGATGGAGCCAACGGTGGTACCCAGTTCGTCGGCCATGTCTTTGCCGAGAATGATTGGGGGCATGGCAGCGATGCGGTTCTCCACGCCTTGAAGGTCTGTGGAGGATTTCTCTTGTGCGGGCTGTGTGGCGCGGGCGCCCTCGCCCGCGTTTGTCGTAACAGAGTCGGCCTCCAGATGATCTGTGCTTTCATCCAACGCTTTGGCTGAACCGATGGTTACCGTTTTCAGCAGATCGCTGACTTTTCTTTCTTCGCTCGGAATCATCCCCTTCAACACGGCCCCGCGAGCTCGTGGTCCGCGAGAGATCAGAACCTGCTCGTAAATCGCCGGTGCGGCGGCGACGATGTGTGGCTCTTTCGACAGGCGATCCATGAGCGGGCGCCAGTCTTTGATCCCGTCGCTCTGAATGCGTAGCAGGTTGATGTGAGAAGTCGAGCCCAGCAGACGGTCCTGGAGATCCTGGCGAAATCCATTGTTGATGGCGAGCGCAACGACAAGGGAAGCGACTCCAGCCGCGACCCCGGCGATGGAAATGCCGGTAATAATGCCAATGACGGCCTGGCGACGTTTGGCGCGAAGGTAGCGCGAAGCAACGAAGAGTTCGAAGCGCATAGAAGCTATCAGCTGTCAGCAATCAGCTCTCAGTCAAACTGGATTATAGCGAGTGCCAGCGAGAATATCGGAGCCCCGATCCCAATTTTATGGCACAGTAAGAAAACATGGCGGCAGGCGGAGATCCGAGGCTCGCAGGCGGTATTGCGTTTACTTATCCGGATTTCGCCGTTTACGAGCTGGCCCTATTTTTCATTGAGGCCGCGCTCGAGATGCAGTCGGTCGCGGTGGGCTGGCAGGTTTACGAGATCACGAAACGGCCTTTGGACTTGGGCCTGGTCGGCCTGGCTCAGTTTCTTCCTGGAATTGTTTTGTTTCTGGCCTCAGGGCACGCTGCGGATCGGTTTGATCGCCGCAGGTTGTTGATGTTGTGCTATGCCGGATTCGTGGTGTGCTCGGGCTTGTTGTGGGAGATTGCATTGCGAGGCGCGCATGGGGTTCATCCGAGCGTTTACCCGATTTACGGAGTTTTGGTGCTGCTCGGTGCGGTACGCTCCCTCACCGGGCCAGTCGGGCGCGCCCTGCTGCCGCAGTTGGTGCCGGAAGAACACTTCGCCAATGCCGTGGCTTGGAACGCGAGCGTTTTTCAAGGTGCGACGATCCTGGGCCCGTCAGTCGGCGGACTGATCTACGCTTTTTTTCGTGGTCCCTCGGCCGTGTACCTGACGGCGACTCTGATGTCGGCGGTGGCATTGCTGTCCACGATACGAATCAAACCGCAGACGAGAGCCCGCTCTCAGGACGCTGTGAGTCTGACCACCGTGTTAGCCGGATTTCGCTACATCTGGCGTCAGAAGTTGATTCTGGGTTCGATCTCGCTTGACATGTTCGCGGTTTTACTTGGTGGAGCGGTGGCCCTGCTGCCGGTTTACGCCAGCGAAATTCTCAAGACCGGGCCGTGGGGCCTGGGGCTGCTGCGCAGCGCTCCTGGAGTGGGCGCGACGGCGATGGCGATCCTGCTGGCTCATCGTCCGCTGCGTGGCAAGGCCGGACCGACCATGTTGTGGTGCGTTGCCGGCTTCGGAGTGTGCACCATTCTTTTCGGGATTTCGAGAAGCATCGTGCTTTCTCTGATTTCGCTGCTGCTGATCGGAGCGACCGATATGGTGAGCGTGGTCGTTCGCGGCACCCTGATTCAGTTGGGCACGCCAGATGAAATGCGCGGTCGGGTCAACGCGGTTGACATGCTCTTCATTGGAGTTTCCAACGAGCTTGGCCAATTCGAGTCGGGCTTGACGGCGCATTGGTTCGGGACCGTCCCTGCTGTTGTGTTGGGCGGCATCGGAACTCTGGTCGTAATCGCACTGTGGGCCTGGCAGTTTCCCGAGTTGCGGAATGCGGATCGGCTCACCAGTTTGGCGATTGAGCCATCGAGTGATTGAGCCAGCGCTACTTTCCGCGGATGACTGTTTTTGCCGAGCTCATGTTGTCATAGCGGTCATACGCGCGGACTACAACGACGTGCTCAAGTTGCCCGGCGGTGCTTGTGACCGCCGCAGGCGCAGACTTGGCGACCGGCACCGTGACTCGAAAGTCATAGCTCTCCGTTTTCGAATCTGACAACTGCCCCACTGGTTCAACGAACTGCCATTCTCCGGCGTCGACGGAATACTCGGCGCGCTTGATATTCGAAAAACTATCCACGGCGCGAAAGGTGACGTGGATCTTGCCATTCTCGACGGATGCACTGAGATTCTCGATCTGCGGCGGAGTGGTGTCTACTTCGAATCGCAAGCTCTCTTTTTCCGCAGTCAAAGCCTGATCTGGAGAATGCGAGGGCGCATCGGAAGCGACGACCCTGATGGTGTAGCCGCTGTCCGGCAAGAGTGACGCATCGAAGGAGTAGAACTTGTCAGTCAAATTGTCTTTGAGCAACAGCCATCGGGTGTCGCCATCGCCGCGATAGTAAACCGAGTAAATCATTTGATCATCGTTGTCGTCGTGAACGCTCCACTTTACCCCAATGGAATCGCGGTCATGCGTGGTCGGAGGAGGCGTATCGAAGTGCGGTTGCTGGCCGGTCCCGGCGGTAAGGTCCGTGCCCGCAGGCTTGGGAAGCGATTGGTAGCGCACTCCGGGTTGTACTGTGACGTCGTCAAAATCGGGCGCCACATTTTTGGGCAAGTAGTTGAGCGTGACGCTTTCGACGCGGGGGGCAGGATCTCCCGATCGCAGCACCGCCTTCCACTGAATGAACCGCGCGGGAGGAACGCTGACCATACCATCTTTCCGCAGATCGATTTTCTCCCACGGACTCCAGTTGCGGTCGGGATTGTCCACGTTGCCACTGCGGGCGAACAGTTCAACATTGCCGGAGCCGCGGAATTCGGCGCGCCCCCAGCGCGAGAAGTTGCGAGCATCAAAAACGTCGCTCTCGTAACTGCCCTCGGATTCAGGGGTAGCGCTGAGCAGAAATACCTTGCCGAGATTGCTGGTCGACGCATAGAGGCCGCCCTGGGGAGCGTTGGCGAAGGCCGTGACCTGGGTCGCGCTGGCTTTGAGAAGGTCGGTGAATTCGTCGTCTCCGGTGATGGCGAAAACGTGTCCACGGTTTCCCGTGCCCGCGAGGAGGCGCCCGCGCTGATCAAAGGCGAGGGTGTACACGATGTCCTCGCGCGAACTCCACACCCGGCTGGGAGAGCCGTCGAGCGCGATGCGATAAATCTCCGATCCGCCCGCGGCCCCTGCGCCGGGGATGGGAAAGCTCATCGATGGAGGCGGCGTGCTCGCAGGAGCGGCGGTGATCACGATGCCGCCCTGCGGGCCGGTACTTGAAGCGGACGGAGAACTTGGAATTGAGATTGGCGCTGAGGGAAAACTCGGTACGGTTGTGCTGCCACGTTTTTCTCCGACACCGGCGGCGTAGATGTTTCCTGTTTTGTCGATAGCCAGGGCAGTGATTTCTTTCTTCGGTGCGCTATAGAGGACGAACCCTTCTCCGCCGGGAGAGATTCGATAAACCAGGCCGCTGCCGTCCGAACCCGCAATCAGATTGCCCTTGCTATCGAAGGCCATCACTCGGATATGGGCTTCGTCACTCTTGAAGAAGACAGAGTGATCGCCCTTCGGAGTGACTCGGAATATCTCTCCGTGATCCCCCGTAGCCACGTAAAGGTTGCCCGAATCGTCGACGGCGAGATCCCAAATGTATTTGGTGCCGGGCTCAAAATAAACGGATGAACTCCAACCGGAATCGGGCGCCGATTTTTCCGTAGATTTCTTGTCGCCGGAGCCTTTCTCCGCCGAAGTAGCACGATGCTCGATTTTGTAAACCTTGCCGTCGGGGTTGGTGGCCGCGAAGATGACTCCGCTCTTGTCCACCACCAGAGCCTGGACCTGAAGTTCCTGGGGCTCGAAAATCACAGTGGACTTGCCGTCGGGTGTAATTCGATAGACGCGCGCTGGAGAACCTGAGGCGGCATACAGATTGCCCTCGCGATCGGCAGCGATCGACCAGATATAAGTTGACGGAGTCGTAGACAGCGCTGTAAAAGCCGGAGCCAGTTCGAGGCCCCCGGTGCTGCGGACGGCCACGCCTTTGGTCGTGCCCTTAATCAGCTCTTCGAATTTCGACTGTTCCCAGGTGCGCGTGCCTTCGGCAAAGGCGAAAGAAAGCAGAAGAAGAATGGAAAAGATACCCAACAGCCAGCGCAAACAGATCAAGTTCTTACCTCAACAAACAGTTTTAGGAGGAGAGTTCAGATTATCACGACAGGGGCAAGTGGCACCGGGTGGTCACTGCAGAACTTCGCACATAACCAGTCCCTCCTCGGACGCTTTGTTTGTAGGAGCAGTTACTTTGCTGTCGCGCAATCTGAGTACAGGCTGTTCAACCAGATAGTAGGAAAGACAAGCCAGCCCGATGCCGAGAAGAAGTTTGTACGCCGGCTGCCGAGTGGGATTGAAGAAAAAAGGTTCCTGCCAAAGGTACAGACTGTAGCTGATTCTCCCCAGCCACACGACGGGAGCAAGGTTCAAGATGCGATACGGCGACTGGATGACGTGCAACACCAGTCCGGCAATCGAGCAATGCAAGATTGGCCACAGCACAAACAGCATAAATAACGTGCGCGTCGGAGTATTCGCGGGATAACTCGGAATGAGAAGAACCGCGAGCAGCATCGGAAGTGCCGCCCAGAGCCGGATTTGTGGGATACGCGAACCGAATATTGCCAGCAGGCAACCGATCGCCAGATTGTCGGCGACCGCGGGAAATGTTCCATAGCCGCCACTCGGAACTTTAAAATAATAACAACCAGCACTGTAGAGGGGAGCGAGCACGATGACTCCCAAAAGGATCGCAACCCTATGCCGGTACCACTTTCGCAATACGCCGGGCCAGGCAAAATAGAATTGCTCCTCGACGCACAGCGACCACAAATGCATCACCATCCAAGGCCGGGCTCCGTCAAAGTTTGCCAAGTACAGCAGCATTGCACCGATGTCGTACCAGCGAAGCTCGTGCCAGTACATCAGTATCGCAAACAGCATGAAAACCGCTGCGGCGGGCAGGATTCGATAGGCACGGCGTATATAAAACTGGCGCAGATTGATGGTGGAAGTTTGCGAATGCTCGTTGAGCAGGATTGTAGTAATCAGGTAGCCCGAGATCACGAAGAAGATCCGCACTCCGGTACCGGCATAGTTCGCCATGAACTTCGGCACCGGCCCAGCCTTGGTAAGATGGCCCGCGAGTACCAGTGAGATGGAAATTGCCCGGAGGCCGTCGAGTGAAGGGATACGTTTCACTAACCGGCAGCGTAACATTGCGGCAAACACGGCGAACGTGTCAAAGAATGTACCCGAGTGAGCGGGCGAAGTGAGCTGGTCAGAGGGGAGATAAGAATTGTGACCGCAGCAGATTTTCGGCGTATCGCTCTCAGCATGCCGGAGGCAGTAGAAGGCTCCCATTTCGGAAACGCCGACTTCCCGCGGGGCAGGGAAAATCTTCGCGACCCTGGCCCTCGAGAACGAAGGCTACGGCGTACTGTTGCTAAACCCGGACCAGCAGGCCGGCATGGTCGAGGACGAGCCGAAAGTATTTTTCCCTATGCCGGGGGCTGGGGTCGTAAAGGCTCGACACGGATACGTTTCGCCAACGCGGCGCCCGAAATTCGGGAGGCCGCATTGCGGACGGCATGGCGGAGAAAGGCGCCAAAGCGCCTCTTGGGCGCGTTCTGACATTCTCAAAACAGCCGTCCGATGCGGAAAAACAACTTGTGGTGTCCGGTATCGCCGTAAGCGTACGCCACCTCCACCGGGCCGAAGATGGTGTTGACCACCAGGCCGGCCGCAGCATCAGTCGGCAAACCGGAAGCCTGATTGATCATCGTGTGCGGTGGCCCATAAACCTGAGCGGCCTCGTACAAGCCCAGGAAATAGACGCCGCTACCCAGCAGTGGAGGCAGCCGTGCCAACTGCCGGAGGTATCCCACCTGGAACAGTAAGTATTTGTTCATTAACAGTTCATTGATGCCGTACGACACCAGCCGCTGCGAGCCTCCCAACGAAAACTGCGGGAAGCCAGTTTCGTACCCAAACGTCGTTCCCCCAAATCCGTTCACAAAGATCGACGCCGGTTCGCTGATCCGGAAGAAATTGTTAGATGTGGCCTCGAACACCGGGTACTGGGTGGATATAATTGGATCGACGTTGAACCACCGAAACTGCACCGTGGCAGCTTGCCCTTGCCGCGGAATCACCGGATCATCCCGGCGATCCATTTGGAATTTCACCCTTGCATCCGCGTACCCGCCTGAATAGGTGGGCAGTTCGGCCCGGTTTCCGATCTCCGGCAAGAACCGTTGCCATCCCCCCTCGTAGCCAACGCGCAGTTCGGCCGTATTTCCGAACTGGTAACCTACGTCGCCTGCTCCGCCATAATTGTGCAGCCGATAGATGGTAAGCAGCTTGTTGTCGTTATAGAGATAAAACGGATTGTCATCGATCAGTCCCCTCGGCGCTACGAACCAGTGGGTCAAAGGCGTAAAGGGATGGTAGTACTCCGACCTGAAGCCATATTCAGAGAACAGGATGAAGTCATTCCGCCATTCCGAGCGGAAACCACCAACGTCGAGCCACGTGATTCTCGCTCCCAGGTTAAAGGTTACGTTGTTGAGACTCGAGCCATCGACCAGGACCAGAGGGCGCACGATGGGAGGACCATAAGCGTGTTCCTGTGTCTTGATCAGCAAGCCTTGCTTGTCGTCTCTTTCCACGAACTCGTAGCTCAGCGTCGAAAATCGTCCAATCCCCTTCAGGCGCATGATGTCCTGGTCCAATTGGTCAAAATCGATGGGCTTGCCCGCCACGCCCGCGAATTGTTTTTGCACTCGCTGTGACAAATATCCGTTCACCCCATCGACTGCGACGAACACAGGAATGGGATTGGTGCCGCGGCGCGCTTCTCGGTCTGCCAGATACTGTGTCCAGGTTGCTTCATCCACCGAGAGAGTCGAAAGGACTTTGGCCTTGGCCTCGGCTGCGTCGTACCCCGCCTTGATGATCTCGTCCGCCTTATTAAAATCGAGCGTCCCGTACTTCTGAAGCGGAACCGAAACGAGAATGTCTGCCTTTTGCATGCTTACAAGTTCATTCGCCGAAATCATGACCGAGATGGACCGCCCGAGCACCGAGAAGGAAGAAAGATTCGACTCCGGATTGAGTGGCGCCTCGTCCAGATGAATCGCCAGCGTCAGATCGGCTCCCATCTCCGCCGCTACTTCGACCGGAATGTTCTGTAGCAGTCCACCGTCGGCGTAAATGGCATCTTTCGCCCTCACCGGCGAGAAAATTCCCGGCAAAGACATGGTGGACCGCAGGGCCAACGACAAGGATCCATCGCGGAAAACTTTGGGCTTGCCGGTAACCAAGTCGGTAGCGACACACGCAAACGGAATGGGAAGGTCGTTGAAGCTCGGGATTTCCGAATACGGAAGCGCCACCTGATCGAGAATCAGCGAGACCTGTTGGCCGGAGTTGAACCCTTCGGGAAACTGCACGCCCTTTCGCAGTCCGAACTCAAGGCTGTTGGGGTAATCGGTGGCATCCTGCTTGCGCCGGAATGAGAGGTCGTTGAAAGGCGTCTGGCCCGACATGACCTGGTCCCAGTTGATTCCGTTGACCACCGCTCGAACCTCAGCCGCCGTGCGGCCAGTCGCGTAAACCCCGCCCACCAAACCACCCATGCTTGTGCCGGCGATGTAGTTCACCGGAATGCGATGTTCTTCCAGCCAGGTAATAACGCCGATATGCGCCAGTCCGAGCGCCCCGCCGCCTTGCAGCACCAGGCCTACCGTAGGACGCTTGGATTTCGCAGGCTGCTCCTGTGGGGACGCAGGCGGCTGCACCGGCGTAGCCGTCGTTGGCTGTTCTTGCGCCGACGTAGATGCCGCAAGAATCATCAAAAAGACGATGGTCAACAAAGCTCTGGACCGCAGTGGCATGTGGCACCTCCATGAATCGCTGAAAGCGGGTTCTTTGGCGCAGATGGGCCTCTGCACTCTCTATAGTCCACCTGTAATTTCGCTAGTTAGCTACTGGTAAGATTTACAGTCCTTTTTTCAGCAGATTCGAGATCATGCGGCAGAACTCTAATCTCGATAGACCGACGGGCGTCCTCGCCCGTCCGCCAAAATCCCTACTCCGTGGGATGCCGATACGCCCCGACCAGTCTCGAAATCAGAACCGCGAGGTAGAGCACGCCTACGATGGCCTCGATCACTGAGATCGAACGTGCCTCGGCCGAGACCGGCGTAATGCCCGACGCTCCAAGTGACGTCATCGTCCCAAAGCTGTAATAAATGAAATCGAGCCGGTCGGGAACGGTGTGAACATTTGCCGACGGGTCGAGATAGAACGCGTGCGGCTGCAGCAATGCCACCATCCCATAAATGCTGGCAAAAGCAAACCCTGCCAGCAGATAAATACAAAGTGCTCCAAAGATGGTCTCCGCGTTCGGCTGCTTGGGGGCAAAAACGCGGCGGAAGATCACCACTACAATGAAGACATCAAACAGAAAGCTGAGCACAATATTGAGAATCGAAAACCAACTCGCGGGAGTGCCCAGATTCAGCACGCGATGCAGGAAGGTTGGAACTGCCAGCAACAGCGCGGCAACCACCAGGCTGCGCCGGAAGCTGACCACGTACACGCAAAGCACAATCGCTGTGCTTCCCAGCACCCGGAACCCGTAGTAACCGAGCACGCTGTTCTCGGCATAGGGATAGAGAACGAGAGAAGCCAAAAGAAAGAGGAACAGCAGAAAAAACTTTCGACCGGCCAGGGCGGCCGACACCCGGCGCGATTCAGTCAGCGCATCGCCTGGTTTATGAGACATGTGCAGCGGGAACCGCAGGCAATCTTAGCGTTACCAGCATTGTCGACGCAATTAGTCCACCGATAGCGAGCGTTGGCACGGCCAGGCCGAAGTGACCTTACATTCCCTACTTGATGCTGATGGTCAAAACCTGCGCACCGGCGACCACATAGTCGAGCGGGGCCGTCGCAGCTTCGTTCACCGAGGACTCGCTTGAGACCACCATATCCTGGGTTCCGCGCATGCCATCCATCACGTTCATGATCGACAGTGGGAGCGTGGGCATAACTTTATCGGCGATCATGGCCTCCGGGTCGGCTTCGAGCAGCGAGACGTAGACGCGGTTGTTGACGTGTTCCTTGTTCAGGAAGGCAATGGTTGCCGCCAGATCGAGTTTGCGACCAAGAAGCGAGGAGCCACGACGGAAATGGTCGAGGGTGTCGCCATCGCTGACCAGGATGCGCAGCGGTCCCTTGGAAGTAGAAGTCGGGATGTGGATGGGAATGTGCTGCACCACGCCCTCGCCGCGGTAGGGCCGCAGCAGGGCTTCAATGGTGATGTCGTCCCCGGGTCGTGCCTCCGTGATGTCGGTGCGGGCGCTCTCGAGCCGCGCCCAGCGGCGTTCGCGGACGATGTTGAAATCAAGCTGCACGCCGTGAATCGCGGGGACGCTGTACGGATTGTCGAAGATGCGGCTGAAGCGTTCGCCTAGAGAGATGGCGGCCAGCATAGCGCCTGGCTGTCCTCCATCAACGGTGGCGAACATGTCCTGCATGGCCACGTCCGGGTATCCGTCTACGCTGATACTTCCGTTCATGCGGTAGGTGGTCTCTTCGCCATACTCATTCACGCCGTGCAATGCGTTGAACACTGTGGCCATCATTGCTATCGGGCTTAGACGGGCGTTGTTCAGGACTTCGTAGTGAAACTGCTTGTCGGCGGATTCACCGCGGATGGTGAGCGTGACCGGGATCATTTCCGGCTTCCTGCCAAACTCTCCCAGAATGCCGTTGTGGCGGTCTTGCACGAATGCGCCCACGGGTTCGGTGGCATTCACGATCTTGAAGGCATTGAGAGGTGAGGGCAAGGTGGCGAGGACGGTCGCCTTGGTCATGGGCAGGTCGACCATGCCAAATTGCATCAAGGGATGGCCGCAGGCCAGCAGACGTTGCGCGTCCATGTAGGTGACGGTGCAGGTGGCGGCGATGTTCATGTCGCCGCGCACAAGAATCGCACTCACGGCGGAGCCGGGTTCCATAGGCTCAGGCTGCTTGGCGTCGCTGACGGAGCCCGCGCCCATCACCGGGACGATTCCAGCGGCGGAGAATTGCGATGCGAAGCGCTGAACTGTGTCCTCGGAAAATCCATTGAAGACCAGTGGCGTTTCGATGGGTTTGAGGTAATTGGTGAAATCGTGATTGACGGAATCCGACGACGGTGCGTTTGCGATGCCGGGGCTCGCAGTCTTGCTCGGAGAATGAGCAGCCGATGTGGCTTCAATCGGTGCCGAACCCGGATTTCGATCCAGCGCGCTGATCTCCAGCATCTCGGCGATCGGGGTGACGCCGGCGATCGGTTCCTTCGAGAACTCGCCGATGCGGAACGCGAGTGCTCCCGCCAGCTTGCCATTCAAGTACACGGGGCTGCCACTCATGCCGGCGACCACGCCGGTGTATTCGGCCTTGGCTCCCCCGAGACGAACCAGAATGACGTCGCCCTTGGGGCCATTCGCATTCTTGAGTACGCCTAGCACCTCAACGTCCATGGGTTCCGGTTTCGTGCCCTGAAACACGGTGTAGGCCACACCTCGCATGCCGGCATGGATTTGTTCGATCGGAATAGTTTCGACCGGCTTGGGAGTCTGCGCTTGGATTGCGAGAGACAGAAGAAGACAGAGAGCTACTGGGACGAGAACTGCTCGCCTGATTACAGGTTGACCCACAGGTTCACCCACAAATTTTCCCCGAGAACCGCCAACTTGGTTCTCTAACTACAGAATTACACTTCGCGCTTTGTACGCGATTTGCCGGGAAGGAGAGGGTTTAAGCCGAGCAAAACATCCCAATCGCGAAGCTCTGCGTCTATACTAGCACAGGGATTTTCCGAGGGATTTAAATGATTTCATATCGATCTGGGCAGCCGTCCGTGCGCTTAGGCCGGAACTTCGGTTGTAGTCCGCTGCGACGGTTCTTCCGTATCTCATTGTTGATCATGGCCTTGGCGAGCTTTGCGGGATTAAGCGCAGCGCAGGATCAGGGGTCGTCCGCGCCTTCCAAGGGCCAGGAACCGCCTCCGGCGGACGGCGGCCCGCAAAGCGACGTTGGTCCGTACGCCGTTCCCAAGAAGAAAGACGAGCCCCCACCCCCCCCACCGCCGGAGAGGCCTAAAAAGATTGAGGGCATGCCCGACTATTCGATTCACGTG
>Ga0116218_1001776_pt1 | contig 12984 bp, 12 predicted proteins | sample Sb_taG_2_FD_88966 | JGI IMG/M metagenome (GOLD analysis project Ga0116218, IMG submission 88966) | Peat soil microbial communities from Weissenstadt, Germany - Sb_50d_5_LS metaG | ecosystem: Environmental > Terrestrial > Soil > Wetlands > Peat | place: Germany: Weissenstadt | collected 2010-09-21 | reverse complement strand
TAACGTGGGCACGAGCGCTGACCGCTTGGTCGGATAATGCGTCAGCATCTCGGCAAACCGTGTCTCGAATTCCTCTGAAAAACGCATCAGCGATCTATATCTCCCAGCACCACGTCAATACTTCCAATGGCCGCCACTACGTCGGCGATCAGCCCACCCTCGCACATCTTGGCCAACGCCTGCAGATTCGCGTAGGACGGTCCGCGCATGTGCACACGATAGGGCTTGGCCGTTCCGTCGCTGACGATGTAGTATCCCATCTCGCCGCGCGGCGATTCGATCGCTTGGTAAACCTCGCCCGCCGGAACCGTGAAGCCCTCGGTGATGATCTTGAAATGGTAGATGAGGGCTTCCATCTGGGTCTTCATTTTCTCGCGGTCGGGCAGCACCACCTTGGGTGAGTCGGCTTTGATCGGTCCTTCCGGCATTCCGGCCAGCGCCTGCTGCACCATGCCAATCGATTCGCGCAACTCCTGCACGCGGCAGACGTATCGTGCGAACACATCGCCTTCGGTGCGTACCGGCACATTGAATTTGAAATTTTCGTAGCCAGTGTAGGGAGCGTCGCGGCGAAGGTCGATATCGACTCCACTGGCACGCAAGGTTGGACCGCCCGCACCTAGAGCAATCGCGTCTTCCGCGCTCAGGCGAGCGACGCCCTTGGTGCGCATCACAAAAATCGGGTTCCCGGTCAGCAAGCCTTCATATTCATCCACATTGCCGAGGAAACGGTCGGCGAACTTCTTGACCTTCTCGAAGAATCCCAGCGGTGGCTCCAGCGCCAACCCACCAATTCGAAAATACGATGTCATCATCCGCTGCCCGCTGACCATCTCGAAGAAGCGCAGAACGTCTTCGCGCTCACGGAAGCAGTAGAGAAAAACAGTCATCGCTCCCAGGTCCATGGCATGAGTTCCCAGCCAGACCAGGTGCGAATTGATGCGAGTCAACTCATTCATCAGAACCCGCATCCACTGCGCTTTTGGAGGAATCTCCAGCCCCAGCAACTTCTCTACTGCCAGGCAGTAGGCGAGATTGTTGGTCATGGGACAGAGGTAGTCGATGCGATCGGTCAGCGGCACAACTTGCTGGTAGAACTTGGCTTCACAGGTCTTCTCGATGCCGGTGTGCAGGTAGCCAACTTCCGGCTTCACTCGCACCACCGTCTCGCCGTCAATTTCGAGCACCAAGCGCAGCACCCCGTGCGTCGAGGGGTGCTGCGGCCCCATGTTCAGGATCAGTGTCCGATCCTCCGACGTATGCTCCGGGCCAGATGCGGCGACAGTGGCGGGTAATTGCGGCATGGTCTACCGGTAACCTTCCACCGGGTAGTCCTTCCGCAGAGGATGGCCTTCCCAGTCATCGGGCATCATGATGCGTTGCAGGTTGGGATGTCCGGTGAAGCGCACGCCAAACAGATCGAACACCTCACGCTCATAAAAATTGGCCGAGGGCCAAACCGAAGTGACCGATTCGATCGCCGGGCTCGATCCGTCAAGGCGCGCTTTCAAACGGATCCGCTCTTTCTTCGCAATTGAGAGCAGATGGTAAACCACCTCAAACCGCGGTTCCGAGGGATACCAGTCCACGCAGGTGAGGTCGCAAAGATAATTGAATGGGCAATCTGCCGAGTCGCGCAAAATGGCGCAAGCCTCGCGGATCGCGCCTTTTTCGATCCAGATCGTGAGTTCGTCGCGATCGAACTTCACCGCCTGCACCACTGAGGAATTCCATCCCACCAGGCGGGCCAACGCGGGATGCGACTTCAACTGCTCGATATCGGTAATGGGGGGATCCAGCGGCATTAGACATTTCCCCGCTTGGCGGCCGTCAGTCCCCAGTCGAGCACGCCTTTTTTCCACACATAGAAGAGGCCGACCAGGACGATGGCGATGTACACCATCATCTCCCAGAAACCAAACATCTTGAGTTCGCGCAGGATGACCGCCCAGGGGTAAAGGAAAACGGCTTCCACGTCGAACAAGATAAAGAGCATGGCAACCAGGTAGAACTTGACGGAAAATCGTCCCTGAGCATCGCCGATGGGCTGCACCCCGCACTCATAAGGCGACATCTTCGCCCGATTCGGTTTATGCTGGCCTACGAGCTGGGAAAGGATGACAATCACGGCCGCGAGCGCCGTGGCGATGCCGAAATGCATCAGGAGGGGCAGGTAGCGAGCGAAGTAATTGTCCGGCATAGGAGGAGGTATATATAATCTGCGCCAAGTGCAACCTTAAACGTTCTAGATTAGTTTTCGCTGGCGGAAGTGTCAAGCTAAGTACGCGTTTTAACAGTAGTTTCATCCGGTGGAACCTGCTTTGACAGGGCCGGGGAAAGCCTGAAGCGCATGATTTTTGGTTTTAATACCGATATTCGGCACGAAGACACCGTCTACCACGTGCAGAGCGAAGCACGCGAAGGCGAGCAGTTGCTGCAGACGCAAGTCTTCGTGAAGGGCCGCTGCATCGGGAAGCGCGCCGTTCCCTATGGAGCGGGCGCGGCGGAAGGCAAAGGCAGCTCTCCGAACGCCAGCGCGCAGAATAGCGATCAGGATCGAGAGAAGATGCTGCGCGAGTTGCACCGCGAGATGCTCGACGCCATCCGCGAGGGCAAGCTCGATTCCATCTTCGACAAGCGGGATGCGCCGGAAACACTGGCCGCAGTGAAAGAGCTTGACCTGGAATGGATCAATGCCGGGTCCGTGCATTCGAGCGGCTCATTGACGATGCAGATTCGTGTCACTGAAGGAGGCGCTACGGTCGAAGGCGCTCGACTCACCCTCCGCCTCGCCCGGCCGGACTCCCCGCCTTACTACGCGCAGGTGATCACCGACGCCAAGGGTAACGCCGAGATGAACCTTCAGGTGGATGAGAAGTCACTGGCCGATTCTTCCGTTCTGGTGCAAGCGAGTTTTGCCGGACGGACTGCCACTCGCAAGTTTCAGCTGCGCGCCGCCATTTGAGAGCTTCAACAGTCCCGCGGTAGAGACGGGGCTTGCCCCGTCTCGGCTCGCACCAGCACTGCTGGTGGTGGACACAGAGACGCGGCGAGCCGCGTCTCTACCGACGAGCAGTCTCCGAAAGATGCGACAATTGATCTGATGAATCTGACCATCAATGGCGAAAACCAGGTTTTTACCGCCGAAACACTGGGCGGACTGGTGGAGCAACTCGGCATGAAGCCGGACCGCGTGGCCATCGAACTGAACCGCGAAATCGTGCCCCGCGACCGGTGGCTGCAGACTTCATTGCACGATGGAGACCGGCTGGAGATCGTTCATTTCGTCGGCGGAGGATCGGGTTCGGGGACCGCTGGGCTCGTCGCAGTCAGGTTTGGCAACCGGTTTCGCAACCTGCTAACCTGATTTCTCCAGTTTGTCGGGGCCCCGTCGTTCAACGGATAGGACTTCAGTTTCCTAAACTGACTATGCAGGTTCGATTCCTGCCGGGGCTACCAAGCGGCCATTCTTCTCCCTGTCAGGTCATTTTCCGGAACCGGCACTGGCGCAAAAGCCTTTCAGCACACACAGCAGTGAGGCCCGTCACTGACGCGGCATTGCACGACCCTTTAGACTGACGACGCTCGTTTACCGCAAGCCATGGGGAGATAATTCCCCGATCTCGACTGCTTCGAAACCCCTTCCTTTAATCGGCAGCCGAGCCGGCTCCTTTTATCTACCCGAAGCGATTTCGCACCGAGCCTCGGCCCCGATTCGCTGACCATGAAGCAATGCGGATGGGGAAACAAAGCCGGACGATTTCATGTGAAGGAGCAGGCATATGAACAAACGAATGCATCGTCGGAACTGGATGCTTGGAATGCGCGGGCGAGTGGCAGCGGTCGGGATGGCGATCATGTTTGTAGTGACAATCCCCGCGACCCGGACGGCGCAGGCGCAGTTGTATTCGTTTACGGGCGCGCCGAACGGTGCACAGCCCTGGGCGGGTTTAGTGCGGGACGAGCAGGGCAACCTGTATGGCACAACGGCAGGCGGCGGCATCAACGGTGGTCTTGGTGGCGGCACTGCCGGGCTAGGAACGGTGTTCAAGCTGGATACGACGACTGGCGAGGAGACCGTGCTCTATGCCTTCACTGGCGGGGGGGACGGTGGAGTCCCCGAAGCAGCTTTGGTGCGGGACGCACGAGGCAATCTGTATGGCACTACCCAATATGGCGGCGCTTCCGAAAACGGAACTGTGTTCAAGGTGGATAGGAGCGGCCAGGAGACCGTGCTCCACAGCTTCACCGGCGGGGCGGACGGTGCTTATCCCGAAGGAGTCTTAGTGCTGGACGCGCAGGGAAACGTCTATGGCACTGCCTCCGGGGGGCGGCGCTTCAGGCAGCGGCACGGTGCTCAAGGTGGATGCGACTGGCAATGAGACCACACTCTACAGTTTCACCGGGACTCCGGACGGCGCGAGTCCCTATGCAGGTTTAGTGCTGGACGAGCAGGGCAACCTGTATGGCACTACGCTTGGGGGCGGCGCTTCCGGGCGCGGAACGATGTTCAAGGTGGACACGACCGGCAACGAGACCGTGCTCTACAGCTCCACTGGTGCAGGCGACGGCGGATCGCCCTACGCAGGTTTAGTGCGGGACCGGAAGGGCAACCTGTATGGCACTACCTTCCAGGGCGGAAATCCTGCATGCCACTCCTACCGTGCTGGGTATGGCTGCGGAACGGTGTTCAAGGTGGATACCACCGGCAAGGAGACGGTGCTGTACAGCTTCACCGGCTCCGGTGGAGACGGCGCATATCCCTATGCAGGTTTGGCGCGAGACTGGTTGGGCAACCTGTATGGCACTACCTTCGTGGGCGGAGATCTTCAGTGCGGATTTTATGGCCCTTTTGGCTGCGGAACGGTGTTCAAGCTGGATTCGACTGGCAAGGAGACCGTGCTCCTCACCTTCGGCGGGATGGGGTTTAACGGCGCAAATCCCGCAGCCGGTCTAGTGTGGGATGCGCAGAACAACCTGTATGGTACTACCTATCTCGGCGGAGAGAATGATTTATGCTATCCAGTTGGCTGCGGAACGGTGTTCCAGATTTCCGTGGCCGCGACCACGACCACGCTCTCGTCTTCACAGAATCCGTCCACTTACGGAGGGCCGGTGAACTTTACCGCAACGGTTACTTCCCTCGCTGGTACGCCGCCGGATGGAGAAACTGTCACGTTTATGAAAGACACAACTGTACTGGGAACGACGACCTTGAGTGGCGGCTCGGCTAGCTTTGTGACCGGGTCGCTGCCGGCGGGCGCCAGTTGGATCAAGGCCGTGTACGGAGGTGACTCTTATTTTCTCGACAGCGCGTCGAAGTGGCTGAAGCAGGCGGTAGGCAAAGCGCCGACCACGACAGCGTTAAGCTCGTCGCAGAATCCCTCGAACTTCGGACAACTTGTGACGTTCGTGGCGACCGTGCTTGCTTCCGTCGGGTCGCCCACCGGCTCCGTGACGTTTAACAATGGGACCACGGCGCCAGCGACTGTACCGCTTTCCAGCGGTACGGCCTGGTACACAACCATAAAGTTAGCCGTGGGTACGGAGCCGATTACAGCGGTCTATAACGGTAACAGTTCGTTCACCACCAGCACCTCAAACGTACTGAGCCAAACGGTGAATCAAGCCAACACCGCGACCACTTTGGTTTCATCGCTGAATCCGTCTAACGTTGGGCAATCCGTGACCTTCACTGCGAGCGTGACGCCGCAGTTCGCCTTTGAGCCCACCGGGCCCGTGACCTTCTACGATGGCACGACGAAGATGGGGGCCGGGTACCTAAGCGAAGACGCGGCAAAGTTCACGACGTCGAGGCTGACATCGGGCACGCACAGTATCACCGCGACGTACAACGGCAACGCCGAGTTTGACAGCAGTTCTTCGGCTCCGCTGACACAAACGGTGAATTAGGGACCGGCGGAACGGCAGGTGTCCCGCGGCTCACGTTTTTTCGAGACCTGGAAGCGGACGAAACCAGCGCCCGCCGAGTCAGGCCTCACGGAAGTCACTTCAAAACCGTCACCTCGCTACCGTATAATAAAAATCACAGTGCTGAAATACTCAATCGTAGTTCCTCTCCACAACGAACAGGAGAACGTCACCGACCTGTACGCGCGGCTTAAGTCCGTGATGGAAGCGAGCGGCGAGAGCTTCGAGATGGTGCTGGTCGATGACGGCTCCATCGACGGCACGTTTCCGTTGCTGCGTGAGATTGCCGCCGTCGACAGCCGCGTGACCGTCGTCAAGCTGCGCCGCAATTTTGGGCAGACGGCCGGCCTCGCTGCCGGATTTGACCATGCCCGCGGGGAATACATCATCGCCATGGACGGCGACCTGCAGCACGATCCTGCCGACATCCCTTTATTTCTGGAGAAGATTGCGGAGGGCTACGACATCGTCAGCGGCTGGCGCAAGAATCGCGTGGACAATTTCTGGCTGCGCCGCATTCCCTCCCGCTGCGCGAACTGGCTGATGGCCAAGTTGAGCGGGGTTGACATCCACGACTTTGGCACGACTTTCAAGGCTTACCGCCGCGAAATCCTGGGACAGATTCCGCTCTACGGAGAGCTTCACCGCTTCATTCCGGCGCTGGCCTCGTGGCACGGCGCGTCGATCATCGAAGTCCCGATCAAGAACATCAACCGGGAACGCGGGGCGTCGCATTACGGAATCTCGCGCACCTTCCGCGTCTTCTTCGACCTCATTACTATCCGCTTCCTGCTCAAGTATCTTTCGCGCCCCTTGCACTTTTTCGGCACGGTGGGGATGTTCAGCATTTTCGCGGGCAGCGCGGTTTCGGTCTGGCTGATCTGGCAGAAGGTACTGCACCACGCCGACATCATGTATCAACACGGCCCGCTGATGGTATTTTCGACGGTGCTGTTGCTGGCGGGGCTGAACATGCTCGCGGTCGGGCTGCTGGGAGAAATGCAGGTTCGCCATTACCACGAGCCCACGCAGCGCGCTCCCTATTCGGTCGACCGCATCTTGCGGGCGCAGAGCGAAGAGAGCACGATCTCGGAATAAAGTTCTCCCCCTGTGTCACTGCGGTTAAGCGTCTGTTTTCCCTCACGGTCAACCCAACCGCTAAGGCGTATAATTTCTGCGCCATATGCCTACCACAACTCAGCTCGAATTGCGTCTGGCCAGCCGGATGTCGCGGCTTGGCACCGAAACTGCCTTTGAAGTCCTGAACCGCGCCCGCGAGCTCGAAAAGCAGGGCAAAGAGATCGTTCACCTCGAAATTGGCGAACCCGATTTCGACACGCCCGCCAATGTCATCCAGGCGGGCGTCGACGCGCTCCACAAGGGATGGACCCACTACGGCCCCTCCGCCGGCCTGCCCGACCTGCGGCGGGCGATTGCCGACTATGTCAGCCGTACCCGCAATGTTCCGGTTTCGAGCGAGGAAGTCGTGGTTGTCCCGGGCGGCAAGCCAATTATTTTCTTTACGATCTTGGCATTAATTGATGAAGGGGATGAAGTCATCTATCCCAATCCCGGCTTCCCCATCTACGAGTCCATGATCAATTATGTCGGCGGACGCGCGATCGCGATTCCGCTGCGTGAAGAGCGCGACTTCTCCGTCGACGTCAAAGAACTGTCGTCGCTGATTACTGATCGCACCCGGTTGATCATCCTGAACTCGCCGCACAATCCGACGGGCGGCACGCTCACCCGGAAAGACATTTTCGGAATTGCCGAGGCCATTGGCGAGCGCAATATCATGGTGCTCTCGGACGAAATCTACAGCCGCCTCGTCTACGAGGGCGAGGACTTCTCCATCATGAGCGTGCCGGGTTTCAAGGAGCGCACGATTCTGCTCGACGGCTTCTCCAAAACCTACGCCATGACGGGATGGCGCATGGGCTACGGCGTTATGCGGCCTGATCTGGCGGTGCAGATCGCGCGCCTTGGGACCAACTCGACCTCCTGCACCGCGAGCTTCACGCAGATGGCTGGAATCGAAGCGCTGCGCGGCGACCAATCCTCGGTCGACAGAATGAACGCTGAGTTCAAGCACCGGCGAGACGTCTTTGTCGCCGGGCTGAACAGGATCAAAGGATTTTCCTGCCGCGTGCCGAAGGGCGCGTTCTACACCTTCCCCAACATTACTAAGACGGGATGGCCTTCGAAGAAACTGGCCGATGCGCTGCTCGAACAAGCGGGCGTCGCTTGCCTCTCCGGCACCGCATTCGGCGCATACGGAGAAGGCTACCTTCGCTTCAGCGTTGCAAACTCGCTGGAGAATCTGAAAAAGGCGCTGGCTCGAATTGAAGACTGGGTCGGGAAGAATCTGCGCTGAGTCCGCGGGAAATCTCACATGCGTATGGATGAAGCTGAGCAACAGCCCGGGAAAGCTGCCTTCGAAATCAAGAAAGGCGCTTTGCAGGTGATGACTCTCAGCGAGAAGGATGTGGAGAAGTATCTCGACCCTGGAGAGCTCCTCGATGGCCTTGAAGACGGTTTCCGCGGGCTTGAGTTGGGAGAAGTCCAATCCCCTCCCCGGTCCCAGCTTTCGGTATTGGGGAAGGGTTTCTTGCTTACGATGCCGGCCTGGCGGTCTGGCATGCAACTGACCGTCAAGATCGTCAACGTCTTCGACGGCAATTTGCAAATCAACCTGCCGAACCACCTGGCCCTGATTAACCTGTTCGATCCCAACACGGGCGCAACCTCCTGCATTATGGACGGCACGTACGTTACCGCTGTCCGAACCTCTGCCGCCGCCGCTCTTTCCGTTCGCCTGCTGAGTCGTGCCGGATCTCGCATCGCCACGGTAATCGGTGCGGGCGTCCAGGGGCGTCAACACTTGCGAATGCTTCCGTTGGTCCGGAATTTTGATCGTATCAACATTTGCTCGTTACGCTTCGACGAGGCTCAGAAGCTCGCCGCGCAGAGCAAAATCGCGTGTGCAACTGCGGACGTAGAAAAGGCTGTGCGTGAGTCGGACGTGGTGTGCCTTGCAACTCATTCGCCTGAGCCAGTGATCGATTCTGATTGGGTCAAGCCCGGTACCCATGTGACCTCGGTTGGATATCACCCTCCGAATGGAGAACTGCCGAAGGACTTGGCGAGAGCCCATCGCCTTTTTGTCGAGACGCTCGATGCCTTTCAGTCAGCTCCGGTTGGGTGCAGCGAACTCGCGGGCTTGGGCGCCTCTGTAGGGACGACGCTGGGAGCGTTGGCTCTCGGCCGGAAGGCGGGTCGGCGTAGCGATGATGAGATCACCGTGTACAAGGCGATGGGTGTCGCTATGGAAGATATGGTCGCGGCTAATCTGGCTTTCCAGAGGGCGAAGCAGGACGGCGGTGGAAGTGTTATGGCCTGGTGATGGCTACAGTTCGGGCGATGAGCAAGCGGAATCAAACATCACAAATCCTGCGGACGGTACTGAGTCAGTCTGCAATCTTGAGTTCACATTGCCTTTCCTTCTATGGCAATATGTCTCGACAAAAGGAAAGCATCAGTTGCCGGAGGCTCCGCGGTGACAAACACGTCTATAGCCAAGCGAATCAGTCCCATGCTGGCGACTGCCAACATGCAGGAAACCATTTTGTTTTACGAGAGCGTGCTTGGATTTAGCCCGACCCTAAAATCGCCGGAATACTCGATCGTGGAGCGGGATGGCCAAACCATCCACTTTCAGAAGGCTGCATCCGAGGAGGTTATGAAGTGTGTCCGCGAGCATACCGAGATCTACATTGAAGTTTCCGGCATTCATGTTTTGTGGGAACACGTGAAGACCTTCAAGAACCGCTACCGAATTCGGGATTTGTTTGACAGGGAATATGGGATGACCGAGTTCCACATTGGAGATCCAAACGGGTGCTTGGTGTTTGTAGGAGAGCCCACAGCCAAGCGGAACTGACGCCAACATATTCAAACTGACCCACTACCCGCGGACGCCACATTTGATGTTTTGCTTTAATCTTCGGTTGACAATCCGCCGCTACGACTTGGTGTACAATTTCGCCGCTATGGCAAACCGCTATGACAAACATCGATAATCATCCCGCCGGTTCTTTCTGCTGGATTGAACTCCACACCTCCGACCAGCCCGCCGCCAAGAGTTTTTACAACGCGCTTTTCGGGTGGGAAGCGCATGACAATCCGATGGGTCCCAATGATTTTTACACCATGTTCAAGCTCCAGGGCCGTCATACCGCGGCCGGATGCACGCTGCGTCCCGACGAAAGCTCGCATGGAGTCCCTCCGCACTGGATGATTTACATCAAAGTCGACAGCGCTGACGCCGCTGCTGCAAAGGCGAAGCAACTGGGCGGTAAAGTTCTTGCCCCAGCTTTCGACGTGATGGATGCCGGCCGCATGGCGGTGGTGCAGGATCCCACCGGCGCGACTTTCTGCGTCTGGCAGGTGAAGAAGGATACCGGGATCGGAATCGCAAACGTCCACGGCACGTTGTGCTGGGCTGACCTGAGCACGCCTGACGCAAAACGCGCCACAGAGTTTTACTCCGGCCTTTTCGGATGGCAGATCGCAGCGGACCCAAAAGATCCTTCCGGCTACCTGCATATCAAGAATGGCGAACACTTCATCGGAGGCATTCCACCCGCACTTCATAGCAAGATGCCTCCGCACTGGATGGCCTACTTCCAGGTGGATGACGTTGACGCTGTTGCCGCGAAGGCCAATCAAATGGGCGCCAATCTCTATCTACCGCCCAAGACGATGGAAGGAGTTGGCCGCTTCTCAGTGATTGCCGACCCGCAAGGTGCGGTGTTTGCGATCTTCAAATCGGCGCGCTGACTAATTCAGTCCCGTGACTTTGAAGGGCGTGACTTTGTGAGTTTGCAGGTCGAGCAGATTGAGCTCGCTCTTGACCGGGGTTGCGTGCCAATCTGAGCGCCACTTTAAGAACACCTCAGTCCGTCCGTCGGCAAAAATTCTGAGGTCAGTGGCATAGCCGTTCCCATTGGTCAGCTTCTCCAGAGCGCCGGTTCCGATATCCACTCGATAGACGTCGTAGTTGTATCCGCCCCATGGTTTTCCATTACTAGCAGCCATGAAAAGGATGCTCTTTCCGTCTGGCTCGTAATTGGGGCACTCAAGTATCGGATTTCTGCGGTCGGCTTCTTTTGGAACGTGGGGTCGAAGTGACAGCGTTGGCTTTTCGGGGTGGTCCAGAGAATAGACGGCAATCTCTCCCTCTGTCACCACCGCCATGTTCTTTCCGTCCGGCGACACGGATATGGGGGACACCATGTAAAAGCTCTCGTTCGTGAGCTGACGCAGATCCGTGCCATCTAAGCCGCCCGCATAAAAATCCCACGCGTGAGGATGTGGCTGTGCAATCGGCGAGTAGCTGCCGTAAAACCCGGACCGCGCGAGAATGATGGTCTTATTGTCAGGCGAGAACACTGGCCAGAAGTCGTTTCCGTCCGAAGGCGCAGGCCATGGATGTAGATCCGATCCGTCGACGTTCCCGATGACGATTCGAGAGTGTGCTCCACTTCCCGGCGAGTAAGAGAATGCGATTCGCTTACCGTCCGCCGAAAAAGCCGGGCTCGACTCCGATCCAGTCGTCGCGTTGGTCAGTCGCGCAGCTTGACCCGTATCTATCGCAATCCTGTAAATGAAAGATGTGCGGTCTTTTTTGTAAGCCACTGCGATGAACTTGCCGTCAGGCGAGACGCCGATTGAGCCTATCTGGCCAGATGAGATCCCGCAGCATGTCATGACCGGACAAAGGAGTAGCAGAAACCGCAGAGCCCTAAACATTGCATCTCCGTTCATACACATCTTAGCCTTCCGCCGCATCAGGCCGACTACGCGAGAGATGTCTGCGGACAACTTTGGTAATCGCGAATCCGAAACTGTGAAGATTTTCTCGGCGTTCCTCTGCGTCTCGGCGGTGAAAAACCGACCGGCCGGACGGGAATTCTGTCGTTCGTCACCCCCACGCGTGATCGAGCTCACTGATGGTTGCGACTGCCTCGCTTACGCTCATTCTGTAAGCCTATGCGCCGTCACCCGTCCTGCCCGGATTGTCGTCCGAATTTCGTTCGAACGTCTGGCGTAAGCGAAGGAGCCACCCCATGTCTATTCAGAATTCGACCACCGGCGAAGTTCTGCGTTCTTACAGCATTGACGAACTGAAGCAACAGGCTGCATTGATGAGGGGCTACGACTTGGCCGCCCTGTGCGCAGCCACGTCTGGACATGCTGGCGGCACGCTCTCGATCATGGATATCACTGCCGCGCTCTACCTTCGCGTGGCCGACCACGATCCCAAGAATCCGAACTGGCCCGATCGCGACCGGATCATCTGGTCTACTGGCCACAAAGCGCCCAGCCTTTATCTTGGTCTAGCCTTCGCCGGCTTCTGCCCGAAAGAAGACGTGGCGCTTCTGCGCAAACTCTATTCGCCTTATCAGGGACATCCGCATTGGCTCAAACTGCCGGGCGTTGAAGTGTCTACCGGATCGCTCGGCCAGGGCCTGAGCATTGCCGTTGGCATCGCGCTCGCCGCGAGACTAGACAAGAAGAATCACCACGTCTTCTGCATTATGGGAGACGGCGAGCAACAAGAGGGGCAGATCTGGGAAGCGGCGATGGAAGCGGGCCACTTCAAGCTCGACAACCTTATTGGCATCGTCGACCGCAACCGGCTGCAGATTGACGGGTGGGTGAAAGACGTGATGAACGTCGAGCCCCTCGAAGAAAAATATCGCAGCTTCGGATGGGACGTGGTCACCATCAACGGCCACGACATGAAGCAGGTCGTCGAGGCACTGGAGAATGCCAAGGCGAAAGCCGGATCGGGCAAGCCCACCGTCATTATTGCGGACACCGTCAAAGGCAAAGGCGTCAGATTTATGGAAGACGTTGCCGGATGGCACGGCAGAGCGCCCAACCGCGAAGAATTAGACAAGGCTTTGAAGGAGCTGGGTCTGGAAGGCCAGATTCCGGTGGAGGAACTCTTCGACCACGCGCGGCAATATCAAGCCGAGGTGGAGC
>Ga0116218_1001772_pt1 | contig 12999 bp, 10 predicted proteins | sample Sb_taG_2_FD_88966 | JGI IMG/M metagenome (GOLD analysis project Ga0116218, IMG submission 88966) | Peat soil microbial communities from Weissenstadt, Germany - Sb_50d_5_LS metaG | ecosystem: Environmental > Terrestrial > Soil > Wetlands > Peat | place: Germany: Weissenstadt | collected 2010-09-21 | reverse complement strand
CCACCCACAACGCCACCGCCCACCCCACAACAGCCACCGACCGCCCGAACCCCTATCCCGAGATCAGGCTCCGCCCCGTCATCGCCGCCGGCTTCTCGATCCCCAGCACCTCCAGTACAGTCGGCGCCACATCCGCCAGCACCCCGCCCTCCCGCAGCTCCACCCCGGGGACCGTCAGGATCAGCGGGACGGGGTTCAGCGAATGGGCCGTGTTGGGGCTGCCGTCGGGCTCGAGCATGTTGTCGGCGTTGCCGTGGTCGGCGGTGATCACACAGGCGCCACCGGACGAGTGGACAGCGCGGACCACCTCGCCCAGGCACGCGTCGACCGCCTCGACGCCGGCCACGGCGGCGGGAATTACGCCCGTGTGCCCGACCATGTCGGCGTTCGCGAAGTTGATGATCGCGAACGTCGGCGAGTCGCTCTCCCACGCGTCCACGAACGCCGCTGCGGCTGAATACGCGCTCATCTCCGGCTTGTGGTCATAAGTTGGCACGTCGCGCGGGGACGGGACCAGCTCGCGCCGCTCCCCGTCGAAAGGCGCCTCGGCCCCGCCACCGAAGAAGTAAGTGACATGCGGGTACTTCTCGGTCTCGGCGACGTGTAGCTGGCGATCTCCGCGGGCCGCGATCACGGAAGGCAGCGTCACCGACGGGCGCTCCGGCGGGAACGCCACGGGGTACGGCCAGCCCTCCTCGTACTCGGTCATCGTCGCGTAGCGCTCGACCACCCCGGCGCCGCCCCGATCGATCTCGACCACCCCGGCGCCGCCTCGCTCGATCTCGTCAAACGAGTCATCCGCCAGTGCCCGCGTTATCTCGCGCATCCGGTCCGGCCTGAAATTGAAAGCGAGAACGGAGTCTCCGGGACGAATCAAAGCCTCGGAATCCCCGACCAGCACCGGCCTGATGAACTCGTCGGTCTCGTCGCGCTCATACGCCTCCCGCGCGGCTGCCTCCCCCGAGTGGGCGCGATTCGAGGCACGACCGTGTACGAGCAGGTCGTAGGCCAGCTGTATCCGGTCCCACCGCTTGTCGCGGTCCATCGCGAAGTAGCGCCCGACGACCGTCCCGATCCGTCCGGCACCCGCGTCCTCCATCCACGATGCAACCGTGGCCAAGTACCCCGCGCCCGACTCGGGCAGCGTGTCGCGTCCGTCGGTAAACGCATGCAAGACCAGGTCTGGCACGGATAACTCCGCACCGAGCCGGATCAGCGCCTCCAGATGGCTCCACCCGGAATGCACGCCCCCGTCGGAGACCAGCCCGATCAGGTGAACGCGATCAACATCCGTAAAGGCGCTCCGCAGCACCGCATTGCTCGCAAACTCCCCCGCGGCAGCCGCCTCGTCGATCCGGGTCAGATCCTGCACCACGATCGCCCCGGCGCCAAGGTTCAGGTGGCCGACCTCGGAATTGCCCATCTGGCCCTCGGGCAGCCCAACCGCTCGCCCACAGGCGGTCAGCGAAGTGTGCGGATACGTCGCCCACAGCTCGTCGAACATCGGCGTCTTCGCCAGCGACACCGCGTTGCCCGGGCCATCGGGCGCGAGCCCCCACCCGTCCAGCACGATCAGCGCAGCGGATCCCGTCGGCAACGAACGCCCTCCCGACACAAGCGCCATCAGCGCGCGGCGGCAACGATCGCGGCGAACGACTCGGCATCGAGGCTGGCGCCGCCCACCAGCGCGCCGTCGACGTCCGGCAGCTCCAGCAGCTCGCGGGCGTTGTCGGCCTTGACGCTCCCGCCGTACAGGACGCGAGTTTGCTCCGCCTGTTCGCGCGAGCGGTCCGCCACTAGCGCGCGGACGAACGCGATCGCCTCCTGGGCCTGCTCGAGAGTGGCGACCAGCCCGGTTCCGATCGCCCAGATCGGCTCGTAGGCGATCACGATCTTCCCGAGCTGCTCGGTCTCGACCTTGGCGAGATCCTCCTGGACCTGGTGGCGCAGCTTCCGCTCGGTGTCGCCGCGCTCCCGCTCCTCCTCGGTCTCCCCCACGCACAGGATCGGCATCAGCCCCGCCTCCAGTGCCGCCGGGACCTTCAACTGGAGCGCCCGGTCGGTCTCGCCGAACAGCTCGCGCCGCTCCGAGTGACCGAGGATCACGCCCTGAACCCCGATCTCGAGGAGCATCGGGGGCGAGACCTCGCCCGTGTACGCCCCTGAAGCCTCGTAATGCATGTTCTGCGCAAACACTTGGACGCGCGACCCCCGCGCCGAGTCGACTATCGCCGCCAGCGCCGTGAACGGCGGGCAGATCACCACTTCGGTCCCATCGGCCGTCGAGACCCGGGGCAGCAGCGCCTGGATCAGCTGCTCGGCCTCGGCGATCGTCTTGTGCATCTTCCAGTTGCCGGCGATCATCGGCCTGCGCTCCGCCCACGGGCTCATGCGAGCGCCTCCACGCCGGGGATCATGCGGGCCTCCACGCCGGGGATCATGCGAGCGCCTCCACGCCGGGGAGCACCTTGCCCTCGATCAGCTCGAGCGACGCGCCGCCGCCGGTCGACAGGTGCGTGACCTGTTCGGCCAGCCCAAACTGCGCCATTGCCGCCGCCGAGTCCCCGCCGCCGACCACCGTCGTCCCGGGCGCACCGGCGACGGCCTCGGCCACCGCGCGCGTCCCGGCGGCGAACGGCTCCACCTCGAACGTCCCCATCGGCCCGTTCCAGAACACCGTTCCCGCGCCAAGAATCGTCGCCGCATATGCGTCAGCGGTCCGTGGCCCAATGTCCAGCCCCATCATCCCGTCGGGCACGTCGACCCCGTCGACCGTCTGAACGTCAGCCGAAGCAGCCAGTCGGTCCGCGATCACCAGGTCGCGCGGCAACTCCAAAGCCGCCCGCGCCGAACCGGCCCCATCCAGGGTCCCCCGCGCCAAATCGACGTCCTCCGCCGCGCACAGCGACGACCCCACCGTGTGCCCTTGGGCCGCGAAGAACGGAAAGCACATTGCACCGCCGATCAGGATCGTGTCGGCAACCTCCAGGAACCGCTCGATCACCGCGATCTTGTCGCTCACCTTGGCGCCCCCGAGCACGGCGACCAACGGCCGTGCGGGGTCCTCGAACAACCCTCCGAGCGCTCCCACCTCCTTCTCGAGCAGCAGGCCGGCGGCGTGGTTGGGCACCAGCCGCGCGACGCCCTCGGTGGAAGCGTGGGCGCGATGGGCGGCGCCAAACGCGTCGTTCACGTACACGTCGGCGAGCGACGCGAGCTCGGCCGCCAGGGCCGGATCGTTCTTCGTCTCCCCTGGCTCGTAGCGGACGTTCTCGAGCATCAGCACATCGCCCGGGGCGAGGTTCTCCGCGAACGCCCGGATGTCGTCCCCGACAACGCCCGGCGCAAGCGTCACGTCCGCCCCCGTCAGCTCGGCCAGACGATCGGCGGCCGGGCGCAGGGAGAGTTCGGGCTCGCGGTCTTTGGGCCGGCCCAGGTGCGAGACGAGGATCACCCTCGCGCCGTGGTCGAGGAGATAGGAGATCGTCGGCAGCGCCGCCCGGATGCGCGTGTCGTCGGTGATCTTGCCCTCGTTCAGTGGCACGTTGAAATCCACCCGAACCAACACCCGCTTGCGGTCGAGTGCGCCCAGGTCCGAGAGTGTCCTCAAGGTCTCACAACAGCCTTTGAACGAGATCCACGACGCGGTTGGAGTAACCCCACTCGTTGTCGTACCACGACACGACCTTGACCATCGTCCCGTCCATCACGGCGGTCAGCTGCGAGTCGAAGATCGAGGACGCGGGGTTCTTGACGATGTCGGTGGAGACGATCGGATCCTCGGTGTACTTGAGGAAGCCCTGCAGCGGCCCGCTGGCGGCGGCCGCCTTCATCGCGTCGTTGATCTCCTCGACCGACGTCTCGCGGTTGCACTCGACCGTCAGGTCGACCACGCTGCCGGTAGGCACCGGGGCGCGCACCGCGAAGCCGTGAAGCTTGCCGTTCAGCTCCGGGATCACGAGACCGATCGCCTTGGCGGCGCCCGTCGAGGCGGGAATCAGGTTGATCGCCGCCGCCCGCGCCCTCCGCAGGTCGCGGTGGGGCATGTCCTGCAGGCGCTGATCGGCGGTATAGGCGTGAATCGTGGTCATCAGCCCATGCTTGATCCCGACGGTGTCGTGGAGCACCTTGACGATCGGAGCCAGGCAGTTTGTCGTACAGGACGCGTTCGAGATGATCTGGTCCTTGTCCGCATCGTAGGCCTCGTCGAAGTTCACGCCGAGCGCCACGGTCACGTCCGGGTCGATCGCCGGAGCCGAGATCACGACCTTCTTGGCGCCCGCCTCGAGATGCTTTGAGGCGTTCTCGCGATCGGTGAACAGACCAGTCGACTCGATCACCACCTCGGCCTCGAGCTCCTCCCATGGCAGCGCCGCGGGATTGCGCTCGGCCAAGAAGCGGATCTCCTTTCCGTCCACGCGCAGTCCGGTGTCGGTCGCCTCGACCTGACCGGGGAACGGGCCGTAATTCGAGTCGTACTTGAGCAGGTGGGCGAACGTCCCCGGATCGCCGATGTCGTTGGCCGCGACCCATTCGATGTCGGCCCCGGACTCATACGCCGCCCGAAACACGTTTCGGCCAATACGTCCGAAGCCGTTGATCCCCACGCGTACCGACATTTGCGTCTGACTCCCCTTTCAGGTTAGGCGGCAAACCGCCGGCGCTCGCCGGCAGCGCGAAATCTACCTAAACGCCTCGGCCGCCGAGAGACGACCTCCTATCGCCGGGAGACGACCTCGATCCGCAACCCGTCGGGATCGCGCAGGTAGGCCGCGTAGTAGCGGCGGCCGTAGCTCGGCCGCAGCCCCGGTGGCCCGTCGTCCTCGCCGCCGTTGGCCATGCCGGCGCCGTACGCGACATCGACCGCCGCCTTGCCGCTGGCGGCAAGCGCGACGTGCCCATAGCCCGGAGCCGGGGACCGACCGCGGACCACGACCCACACACTCGGCCCGTTGATCCCGTATGCGATCGCCCCCGGCGACTCGAACACCCGCCGCGCGCCGAGTGCGTAGAACACCGCGTCGTAGAACCGGCCTGAGCGCTCGAGGTCGCTGACCTCGAACCCGACGTGGTCGATCACGCCGGACGCGTCGCGTCGCGGTGGACCACTTCGATGAGGTATTCCTCGTCGGGGCGGTAGCGCTCGGCCAGGTGCTCGGCGATCACGACCGACCGGTGGCGACCGCCGGTGCAGCCGATCGCCAGCACCAGGTGGGCCTTGCCCTCGGCGAGGTACTGGGGCAGCAGGTAGTCGAGAAACGGGTGCAGCCGCTCGTAGAAGGCATCCAGCTCACCGTCGCGGTTGATGAACTCGACGATCCTCGGGTCGGTCCCGGTCAGTGGTCGCAAATCGCCCTCGTAGTGCGGATTGGGCAGGAACCGGACGTCGAGCATCACGTCGGGGTCGCGGACCTGGCCGTGCTTGAAGCCGAAGCTCTCGAACGTGACGGCGAGCCGCCCCGGCGTGCGCGACGGCAGCAGCTCGTCGGCTAGGCGCCGCCTGAGCATCGCCGCGGTCAGGCCGCTGGTGTCCATCACGATGTCGGCCCGCTCGCGGAGCGGCACGAGCAGCTCCTGCTCGCGGGCGATCCCGTCGGCAACGTTCCCCGAGGGGGTCAGCGGATGCCGGCGCCTGGTCTCCTTGTAGCGGGTCAGCAGCGTCTCCTCGTCGGCCTCGAGGAACAGGACGCGGTGGCGGACGCCGCTCGCCCGCAGATCGTCCAGCATCTGCGCCAGACCCTCGAAGTAGCTGCCGCCGCGGACATCCGACACGACCGCCGCCCGGGCGACCTTCGAACCCTTGTGGTGGAACAGGTCGACCAGCGAGCGGATCATCTCGGAGGGCAGGTTGTCGACGCAGAAGTAGCCCTCGTCCTCGAAGACGGCCATCGCCGTCGACTTCCCGGCCCCCGAGAACCCGGTGATAATCACCAGGTCGGTCAGCGCCGAGCCGGTGTCCTCACCGTCGGAGCCGCGCTCCGGGACCGCCTCGACCTCCGCGGGTGTGGGTTCCATGCTCAAAGCTTGACGGCAGATGCGGACACGCGTGTGCCACCATGATCGCGTGCTTCGCCGCCAAGCATGGATCCAAGCCGTGGCGGCGATTGGGGCGCTGCTGATAATGGCCCCCGGTGCCGGGCGAGCCACAGCCGATGTACCCGCGCTGTCGGCGACGGTCGGGGTGTCCCCGACCGGACAGGCGATGCCGACCGGGTTCCTCGGCCTGTCGCTCGAGTACAAGGCCATCCACCAGTACACCGGCCGCAACCCGCTTGCGATCAACCCGGTGATGGTCCAGCTGATCCGGAATCTGAACCCCGGACAGTCGCCGGTGCTGCGGATCGGCGGCGACAGCACCGACTGGACGTGGTGGCCGATGCGGGGCGTGATCCCGCGCGGCGGAGTCAGCTACTCGTTGACCAAGGGGTGGATGCGGACCACCCAAGCCCTGGCCGCCGACCTCGGGGCGAAGCTGATCCTGGGCGTCAACCTGGCGAGCGATCGCGCGGCGCTCGCCGCGACCGAGGCGCAGGCGCTGATTCAGGGGATCGGCCGCCGCTACATCTCCGCGCTCGAGATCGGCAACGAGCCGGACCTGTACGGGGTGTTCGCGTGGTACCGCGACCGGCTCGGCCACGTCGTCCACGCCCGCGGCCGTCGCTACAACCTGAACTCGTTCATCTCGGAGTACACGAAGTGGCGGACCGCGCTCCCCAAGCTCCCGCTCGTCGGCCCCTCGTTTTCGGCGCTGACCTGGATGTCCGGGCTGCGCCGCTTCCTGGCGGCGGAGAAGAGCGTCCGCACGGTCACCGTGCATCGCTACCCGCTGCACAACTCGACCACCGACCCGACCAACCCGACCTACCCGTCGATCGCCAACCTGCTGGCCGACACGGCATCGAGCGGGATCGCCCAGGAGGTCGCGCCGTACGCCGCGATCGCGCACAGCGGCGGGCTCACGTTCCGGGTCGACGAGATGAACTCCGTCTCGGGCGGTGGCAAGACCGGCGTCAGCGACACGTTCGCGTCGGCCCTGTGGGTGCTCGACACGCTGTTCAACATGGCCTCCGTCGGGGTCGACGGCGTCAACATCCACACGCTCCCGAACGCCGGCTATCAACTGTTCAACTTCTCCCAGACCGGGAACGCCTGGCAGGCGCTGGTCCACCCCGAGTACTACGGGATGCTGATGTTCGCGCAGGCATTCCCGCCCAGCGCCCACCTGCTCCCGGTGTCGGTCGCGTCGGGCCCGGTCAAGGTGTGGGCGACCATCGCCCCCGACGGCACGACCCGCGTCGTGCTGATCAACAAGGACATGACCACGCCGTTCACCGTGCAGGTGGATCTCACGGGCGGCAGCGGCCCGGCGACGCTTGAGCGGTTGACCGCGCCGAGCGTGACCGCCACCAGCGGCGTGACCCTCGGCGGGCAGGGGTTCGGCAACTCGACCCAGACCGGGACGCTCGCCGGGCCCCAGCAGACCGCGACCGTGGAGCCGCTGCTCGGCTCCTACGCGGTCACGCTCCCCGCCGGCTCCGCGGCCATGCTCACGCACTAATAGGGAACGGGGCGGCGCATGCGCCGCCCCGCGGGTCCGCGCATGCGCGGACCCGGGCCGGGCCGCATGCGGCCCGGCCTACACGCCCGTTTTGTGGAGCTCGCGGTGGAGCTCGCGCGCCAGCTTGCCCGGGATCCCGGGCACGGCCTCGAGCTCCTCGCTACTGGCCGCCAGGACCGCGTCGGGCGAACCGAAGTGGTTGAGCAGCGCCCGCTTGCGCGCGGGCCCCACGCCGGGCAACTCGTCGAGGATCGAGGCGGTCATCGCGCGGTCGCGCCGGATCCGGTGGTGGGTGATCGCGAACCGGTGAGCCTCGTCGCGGACGCGCTGGAGCAGCTGGAGCTCGGGCGTGTCGTGCGCGAGCCGCAGCGGGGCCGGGCGTCCGGGGATGAACACCTCCTCGATCCGCTTGGCCAGCGCCACGACCATGACGCCGCGGTCGCGGAACTCCTGGAGCGCGCGCAGCCCTGCCGACAGCTGGCCCTTCCCGCCGTCGATCACGATCACGTTCGGCAGCGCGGCGAAGCTCGGGTCGTACTCCTTGTCGTGGGGCGAGACGTCGCGCTGGCGCTGCCAGCGGCCGAGCCGCCGGCTCAGCACCTCCTCCATCGCCGCGAAGTCGTCGTACCGCGGCGGTCCCCCGTCGCCGTTACCCTCGCCCCAGATCCGGAAGCGGCGATAGTCCGACTTCTTCGGGGCGCCACCTTCGAAGACCACCATCGACGCGACCGTGTTGGTCCCCATCAGCGTGCTGATGTCGAAGCACTCGATCCGCAGGGGAATCGTGTCGAGCCCGAGCGCCACCTGGAGCCCGTCGAGCGCCTCGACGCGCTGCTGGCGCCGGCGTTCGGAGCGCAGCTTCTCCTGGTCGAGCGCCAGGCGGGCGTTGCGCTCCGCGAGCTCGAGGATCCGCCGTTTGTCCCCGCGCTCGGCCGCCCGGATCTCGACCGGCGCGCCGCGGCGATCGCCGAGCGCCTGGGCCAGCGCCGAGGTGGGTGAGGCGCCCAATTCACGCTGCACGATCAGCAGCGGCGGGATCATCATCGCGCTGGCGTAGTACTGGAGGATGAACGCCTCCGCGACCTCGGCGATCCCGCCACCGGGCTCGTTGTCGAGGTAGAAGCTCTGGCGGTCGGAGAGCACGCCGTCGCGGACCTGGAAGACCTGGGCGTTGGCCTCGTTGTCGGCGACGGCGACGGCGATCGCGTCGAGCGTTCCCACGGACTCGTTGGCGACCCGCTGGCGCTCGAGCAAAGAGCGCACGGCGCGCAGCCGGTTTCGCTCGCGGGCGGCGTCCTCGAAGCGCTGCTCGGCCGAGGCCTCGTGCATCGACTGCTCCAGCGCCATCTCGATCTCCCGGTAGCGGCCGGAGAGGAACGCGATCACGCCGTCGATCCCGCGCCTGTAGTCCTCCTTGCTGACGTAGCCCACGCAAGGCGCCTCGCACCGCTTGATGTAGTAGTCGAGGCAGGGCGAGCCGCTGCGGCGGCCCGGCTCGGGGCCCTCGCACGAGCGGAACATGAACACCTTGCCGAGCACCTCGAGCGTCGAGCGGACCCGCTTGGCGTTGCTGAACGGACCGAAGTAGGCGCGATCCCGCCGATGGCGCTCGCGGGTGAAGTACACGCGGGGGAAGTCCTCGTCGAGGCTGATCGCGATGTACGGATAGGACTTGTCGTCCCGCAGGCGGATGTTCAACCGCGGCTTGTACTGCTTGATGAAGTTCTGTTCGGCGAGCAGCGCCTCCGCCTCGGTGTGGACGACCAGCGCCTCGATGTGGTCGATCATCGGCAGCAGCTCTCGGCCCGCCCGCGTGCTCGGGTTGGTGAAGTGCGACGCCACCCGCTTGCGGATCGACTTCGCCTTGCCGACGTACAGCACCTTCCCGCGCCTGTCGCGGAACAGGTACACGCCAGGCTCGTCGGGGAGCTCGCGGCGGCGGTCGGCTGGGGTGATCGACATCCCTTTATTCGAGGATAGGTGGCGGGGGTCTGGGGCATCCGCCCGGCGCCGGCGGCGCGTGTCGGGACCACCTCCAGAGATGTCTGGCTCGGAACGCGAGCCGGCGCGGGCGGCGCCCCAGACCCCCTCGTTAGCCATAAAGGCAGGCCGCCAGGCCCCGTCGGATGCTGCATAACACGCCAAGGGGGGCCCAATGCCCGAGCCGTGTCGTGCTGTACATGACTGTCATGCACAGTGCGCCAAGGCTCGCCGATCCGGAGGAGATTGTCGTGTTGTGCAGGTTTTTTTCCGCGCCTCACCGCCGCGCGAGAACCGCCCCGCCCGCCCCATTCCCCAGCAAAATCACTAACGCCGCACCCACCCGCCCGCCACCGCCAACGACGCCAACGACGCCAACGACAACCCCCTAGTCCGCCGTGAACGACACCGCCAGCCCGAGCATCGCCACCCCGAGCCCGACGACCGCCACCACCTCCCCCGCCCCCGACGCCGGCGAGTTCGGGGCGTAGGCCCCGGTCGACGGGTCGAAGATCGTGGTCCCGTTCGTCGGCGGGACGCCGAGCGCGCGGATCGTGAAGGCGAGGGCGCCGGCGGCGGCGAGCAGCGCCACGAACCGGACGCGCGGCCCGCCGCGCAGCGCGACCAGCACCAGCGCCACCGCCAGCACCGCCAGCACCACATCCGCCGTCGAATACACCTGCCACGCCGTGGGGTCATGCGGGACCCCCTGGAGCTGGGCCGAGCTCCCCCACTCGGCGAGGAACGCCGGCGAGAACTGGTGGCTCCACGTCAAGAACAGCGACGCCAACAGCGCGATGGCGCCGACGATCACCAGCCAGTCGGCGACTACCTCGCGCTGTTCGCGTCTCACGTACGCACTACTGCGGGGGCGCGGCCTCGACGTCGCCGCCAACCTTCTCAGCCGGCTGGACGTATAGGAACGCGGCCGCCGCGACCGCGCCGCCAGCCAACTGCGCCACGACGTAGACCCAGATGTTGCTCCAGTCAAAGAGGCCATACACGCTCGCGCCGAACGCGACCGCCGGATTGAACGCGCCCCCGGAGATCCCGCCGACGGCGAACGCCCCGGCCCCGACGGTGAAGCCGATCGCGAGTCCGTAGAACGAGTTGCCCTCGGTCCCGCGCGCGGTGGCAACGTTGAGGACGACATACGCGAGCGCGAACGTGAACAGGAACTCGACAATCAGCATCTTGCCGACGCCCGCGAACGACCCCGCGTGACCGGCGCCGGCTGCCGCGCGCGCGATCAGCGCCGCGATCAGCCCCGCGATGAGCTGTGTCACGACGTATGGGACCCATTCATCCGAGGTCATCTTGCCCCGCAGCAGGACGGCCGTGCTGACCGCCGGGTTGTAGTGGCCGCCGGAGATGTGGCCGCCGGCGAACACCATCACCATCAGCACCGCCCCGATCGCCAGCGGCGCCAGCGCCCCGGCGCCGGTCTTGGGGTTGGTGGCCATACAGACTGTGAACACCAGGAAGAAGGTCCCGATGAACTCGACGGCGAGTTTCCTTCCCAGAGGCATGCCCTCTCCTTTCTTCGTTTGCTCGTGTCGGGAACAGTAACCTCCGCCGAAGTCATGTCCGCGACCGGGAACGGCCATCGCACCGCGATCCGCACGTGTCCGCTGTGCGAAGCGACCTGCGGCCTCGAGCTGACGCTCGCCGGCGATCAGGTCGCCTCGATCCGCGGCGACCGCGACGATGTCTTCAGCAAGGGGTTCATCTGCCCCAAGGGGTACGCGCTGAAGGAGCTCCACGCCGATCCGGACCGGATCCGCACCCCGCTGATCCGCCGTGGCGACGGCACGTTCGAGCCCGCCGGCTGGGACGAGGCGTTCGAGGTGATCGACAGCCGCCTGTCCCCGATCCTCGCCGCTGACCGCGAGGCGGTCGCGGTCTACCTCGGCAATCCCAACGCCCACCTGCTCGACAACATGCTGTACGGGAAGGTGCTGCTGCGCGCGCTCGGCACGCGCAATCTGTACTCGGCGAGCACCGTCGACCAGTTCCCCAAGCAGATGTCCTGCGCGCTGATGTTCGGAACAGGCACCACGGTTCCGGTCCCCGATCTCGACCGCACCGACCACGTGCTGATGCTGGGAGCCAATCCGCTCGCCTCGAACGGCAGCCTGATGACCTCCCCCGACGCGCGCGGCCGCTTGCGGGCGATGCGCCAGCGCGGCGGCAAGCTCGTCGTGATCGATCCCCGGCGCAGCCGCACCGCCGAGGAGGCCGACGAGCACCACTTCATCCGCCCGGGGACCGACGCGCATCTGCTCTTCGCCGTCGTCAACGTCCTCGTCGAAGAGGGGCTCGCCGACCCGGGCGAGCGGCTCGAGGCGCTGTGCGACGGGCTCGAGACGGTTCGCGCGCTGGCGGCGCCGTTCACACCGGAGGCCGTGGCCGACGTGTGCGGCATCGAGGCGCCCGAGATCCGCCGGATGGCCCACGAGCTCGCGGCCGCCCCGCGCGCCGTCGTCTACGGCCGGATCGGGACCTGCACCCAGGAGTTCGGGACGCTCGCGAGCTGGCTTGTCGACGTCCTCAACGTCCTCACCGGCAACCTCGATCGTGAGGGCGGGGCGATGTTCCCACTCGGGGCGGCCGGGCACTCGAACGCGGCTGGCCCACCCAGTCGCGGCCGCGGAACCACGTTCGGGCGGTGGCAGAGCCGGGTCCGCGGACTCGGGGAGATCTTCGGCGAGCTCCCGGTCGCGTGCCTCGCCGAGGAGATCGAGACGCCCGGCGAGGGTCAGGTGCGGGCGCTGATCACGTTCGCGGGCAACCCCGTCGTCTCGACGCCGAACAGCGGGCGGCTCGACAGCGCGCTCGCCGAACTCGAGTTCATGGTCAGCGTCGACGTGTACGTCAACGAAACCACCCGCCACGCCGACGTCATCCTCCCCGCCCCGTCGCCGCTGCGCCGCTCCCACTACGACCTCGCGCTGTACCTGTTCGCGGTGCGCAATGTCGCCAACTACTCGCCGCCGGCGCTTGCACCCGAGCCTGACCTGCCCGATGAATGGATCACGATTCTGCGGCTGAGCGGCGTCGCCGCGGGCCTCGGCCCGAACGCCGACGTGGCCAGGCTCGACGAGCAGGCCGCCCGCGCGCTGATCCAGCGAGAGGTGTCAACCGCCGAGTCGCCGGTCAGCGGGCGCACGGTCGAGGAGGTGCTCGAAGCGCTCCAGCCGCGAGTCGGTCCCGAGCGGCTGCTCGACCTGATGCTCCGGACCGGGCCCTACGGAGACGGGTTCGGCGCGCGCACGGATGGACCGGGACTGTCGCTGGCGGCGCTCGAGCAAGCTGCCCATGGGATCGACCTCGGCCCGCTGAGGCCGCGGCTCCCGGACGCGCTGCGGACCCCGAGCGGCAAGGTCGAGCTGGCGCCCGAACCGATCGTCGCCGACGTCGAGCGCCTGCGGGCCTCGCTGACAGCGCCGCGCAACGGCGAT
>Ga0116218_1001765_pt1 | contig 13036 bp, 13 predicted proteins | sample Sb_taG_2_FD_88966 | JGI IMG/M metagenome (GOLD analysis project Ga0116218, IMG submission 88966) | Peat soil microbial communities from Weissenstadt, Germany - Sb_50d_5_LS metaG | ecosystem: Environmental > Terrestrial > Soil > Wetlands > Peat | place: Germany: Weissenstadt | collected 2010-09-21 | reverse complement strand
GCCCTGTCCGCGCTCGCGCTCGGCCTGGCGGCCTCATGACCACACCCGTCGCCAGCGGCACCCTGTACGCGTCCGTCGCGGACCTCCGCAACGTGATGGCGGGCACCGACTCGGGCACCGGCACCGCCGACCAGCTCACCGACGGGCAGCTCACCCTCGCCCTGTACGCGGGCAGCAACCGCGTCTCGGTCTACGCGGGCAACATTTATGATTCCTCCGTCCCCGAGGCTGTGCCGCCGGCGATCCTCCACGATTTGGCTCTCGACCTGGCGTGTTTCTGGGCGTACAAGACCTATCTCAAGTCGAAATCTATAGAGGCCACGCACCCGGTCTACATCGCCTACCGGGACGCGATGGGGATCCTGTCCGACGTGCGGGCCGGGAAGATCCTGCTCGACCCTGTTGCCGCTCCGGGTATCGGCTCCGAGGTCGGCACCGTCATCAACCGGATCCCGCCGATCTTCACCGGCAACGACAGCAACGTGAGGCTCGATCCAAAGACCGGCACCCTTGAGGCCGATGTGCCGCTCGGTCAGTGGGCGCCGATGGGCGTCGACTGGGCCGATGGAGGTAGCGCGTGGTATCAAGGCTGAGCTCACGCGGCCCGCTTACGCTGCCGGGCACGCTCCTTTTCCCCGGCACGCCTCCTTTTCCTGCATTTCCTGCAAGCCCGCGCACCAGCGGGCGGCTTGTACGCTTCCCGGGCGGGTGGCGCTGATGGCCGGGACCTTCACGCAGCGGATCGACGAGTTGGAGCGCCGGATCGGCAGCGGGAAAATAGTTGCGTCGTGCGAAGTAAACCAAGTCTATGCCCATCGGCAGCATGAGGATTTGTCGTACAGGCACCCGAGGGGCGGCCAGGCCAAGTACCTCACCAAGCCGCTGATGGACAAGTACCGCGGCTACCTGGACGACTACGCCAAGACCGTGCTGGAAGACGGCGGGCAGGCCGCGATGCGGCGCACCGCCGAGGACCTGGCCGACGAGGTGGCGATGCTCGCGCCCCGCGAGTTCGGCGACCTGATGCTCTCCGCGCACCCGCAGGTGACACAGAACGGCAGGGCCACGTTCGACCGGCCGCCGTTCCAGGCCCGGCTGAGCGAGACCGAGCTGAAGACCAAGAGCCGCATCAGGCTGCGGGAGCGGTGGAACGCAGGGCTGGACGTGTTCTGGACCCGGCACGGGAAGGTCATTCACGTGCCCGCCGGGGAGGGGCGGAAGCCGTGGTGACTACATGACCATGCCCGCCGTCATCACCACGCCCCGCGCCCAGGTCATCATCGGCTTCCTCACCTCGACCGGGTGGGATGCGACGCAGGAGACCGGCTACCCGCTGGTCCCGGGCCCGGAGATCCTCACCTCCCCTGACCGTCTGGTGACCATCACCGCGACCGGGGGGCCGGGCTATACGACGGAGGAAGGCGGCACGGACGCCTGGTCGTTCCAGGCGAGGCTCCGCGGCCCCTCCGATGACCCGCTGACCGCGCAGATGGCCGCGCAGATGCTCGACTGGACGATCCTGACCGCCCCCACCCCGGCGTGGTCGTACGGGGTGCGGGTCATCAACTGCTTCCGGCTCGGCTCCCCGCCCACGGTGCTGCCGCTGGACCCCGCCGACCGGCGGTTCGAGTACGTGGCCGACTACATATTTGTGACGGGAGCCTGATATGGCCGGGAACTGGACCGCACTGCCGCTGGCGCCGTTCAGCTTCAACGCGACCCCCCTGACCGGGGTGTTCAACGCCGCCGCCCCGTCCACCTGGGGCATTGCGAGCTCGGGCACGTCCACGATCGCCGCGCCCACCGCGTGGGGCCTGCCTACCGGGATAAACGCGGTGGCCGTCCCCAACGCGTCCGGCAACGTCATGCTCTGGTACTACTGCGGCGCCACCGCGTGCGGTGTCGCGCAGGTGCTGGTCGGCGAGCAGATCGCCGGCGGGCAGATCCTCCCCGCCACCACGGCGCAGACCATCACCGCGAGCTCGTCCGGGTGGATCGGGCCGCTGTCCCCGGCCACGTACAACATCGCGAACGTGACCAACGTGCCGGCCAGCAGCATCACCACCGGGTCGATGCCCGCCGCGTACCAGGGCTGCTTCGTGGTCGAGTTCACCCTGTGCACCACCCTGCTCGTCGCCGCCTTCTCGTTCGCCGCCGTCCAGCCGTAGGAGATGCCCCCATGTCTGACCAGCCTGAGACGGGAGAAGCCCCGGTGCCGGATGCGGCGCCGGCACCGGACCCCGTTGCGTCCGCGCCGGACCTGCATGCGCGGATCCGCGGCGCCGAAGCCGAGCTGGCCCGGCTGCGCCGCGAGGCGGCAGCGCTGCCTCACACGGTGCTGCTGCGCATCAAAGGCGGCCCCGGCAAGCCGGACGCGATGATCCGCGGCGGCTACACGATCGGCACCGACCCGGTACCGGTTCCCCAGTCGGCCGTGCCGATGCTGTCCGACGCGGCTGCCGAAGCCGGCATCACGCTCATCGAGGAGGCGTAAATGCCCAGCCTGACTTACACCCCGCCCGGGTACACCACCACCAACGTCGTCTACGGCACCGGGGTGCTGCTGTACTCCGCGCCGCAGTCGACGACGCTGGGTGCCGCAGTGCCCGGCGACGCGAACCTGGGCGTGTATACGTCATGGTCGGGGCTCGGCTGGTCCTATGTCGGCGCGGTCCTCGACGGGGTGACCTTGACCTATGCGCCGACGACGCAGGACATCGTGATCGAGGAGCAGCCGACCCCGGTCGGTGTGGCCGTCTCCACCGCCAACCTGACGATCACCGCGAACATGTCCGAAGAGACCATGACCAACGTGAACCTGGCGTGGGGTAACTCGGGGACGATCACCCCTACGTCGGCCGGGGCCGGCCAGCCGGGCAAGAACGTCCTCGTCTTGTCGACCACGTTCCAGCAGGTGTCCGTCGCGGTGATCGGCAAGAACCGGTTCGGGTTCGCCTCCGTGCTGTACATCCCGTTCATGCTGTCCGCCGGCCAGGTGCAGACGGCCTACCGGCGTGCCGCGCAGCAGAGGGTGTACCCGCTCACGTTCAACAGTGTTTGCGCGTTCAACCAGATCACGTGGACCGAGTTGAACGCCGTGGCCACGAGCTAAATTCGCATACTTGTTCTAGCAGGAAAGGGGCGCCGATCATGCCGCTGTTCGACGCCGGCTCGGTAGTCGAGCCGATCCACGTCAGGCTGATGCCCTACGCCGACTTCGACGCGGACATCCGCGAGCCGTCAGACAAGCAGCTCGGCGAGTTCCTGGCCGCGCTCAAGAAGCTGATGGGGTCCGGCGGGCTGGCCGCCATGGGCATCGAAGGCGGCGTCATCGACACGCAGGACCCGGACGCGATGATCGCCGCGGTGGGGGAACTGGAACCGGACAAGTTCGTGGAGGTGATGACGGACCTGGCCGCCATGCACTCCAGGCTGTGCAGCGGTCACCCGACCCGCGCGGAGATCCTCGCCGTCCCGATCCGCCGCCGGTTCGCCCTGTTCGCCTATCTGCAGGGTGAGGTGATGTCCCCGGAAGCCGCGCCCGCCGCTGGCGGGCCGCAGCTAGTCTCCCTGCCGCGCGCAGCCGGTCAGTAGTCCTGTACTGCGCCCGCCGGTTCCTGGGGATCGGCGCGGACGAGTGGGACGGGCTGCCGTGGACCGAGCAGCAGGTCCTGATTGACGGGATGGCGAACGACCCGGACGTCCCGCTCAGCCTTGAGGGCGGGCCGCAGGACAGGCAGGAGGACGACGGCGTGCCGATCCCGAAGCGCCACGTCCCCGCCGCCGGGCCGGGGACGGCTGACGTCATTGACATCACCGGGATGATCGCCGGGTTCGACCCGGCCTCCCCGCACGGGAGACGGGGTGAGCAGCCGTGAGCGGCTTCGACGCAGGCAGTGCCACCTCAAAAGAGCCGTTCGGCGGCGGCAAGTTGACGCGGGTGCTTCCCGGCGGCAGCAAGCCGGGCGCACTTCTTGCACTGCCTGCGGCCCTTGCGCCCGTAGGAGTTGGCCGGGTCGGTAAGGTCGTGCCCCCATTTGCACTCGGTCTTGCGGGCGTTGACAGCAGCGAACGACTTACCGCGCGATCCGTTCTCCCAGTCGGTAGCGACCGCTTCCCAGTGTGCCGGGTTCTGGCAGGCGCGGTGCTCGCAGGTGTTGCCGCCGGGGCAGTTCTCGTCCCGGTTGTGGCACGTATGATCCACGATCTCGCCGGGTTCGAGCGTCCGGCGGAGCTCACTGAATCCGAAACGGTGGGCTGGCATCGAGCCGCGCTTGCCGTCAGCAAACTGCCCGTAGTTCTTCTCGCTGCGGTGCCCCGTCCACGGCCAGCAGTCATCCGGGCCGCGCTGATCCACGTAGGAGGTATATCGCTCAAGCCTCGTCATCTGCCCGCTGAGCGGGCCGCCCAGGATCCCGTGTCTCCGCAGCTTGTCGTAATGGCCCTGGCAAAGCCCCTTCGCCCTAGAGGGAGCGCCGCACTCGCTGCACGTTCCCCTCACGCGCAGATGGCTGGGCTCAAGCGCGTTCCCGTACTCCCTCCACCGCTGGTAGTGAGCGATACACAGTCCCCGGACGTACGCAGGTCGCTCACAGTGCTGACAATTCGACACAGCACTATTATAGCCAGGTCTGCGTATGAGGGGGTGGTCCCCGCGTTATGTCAGGCTTTGACGCGGGTTTAAGGTTCCATCACAGCCTCCCTGTCGGTCGACACGGCCAAGGCCAAAGCGGACCTGGACAAGATCAGCGCCGAGGTCAAGAAGCTCGAAGACACGCCCCACAAGATCAAGATCAGCGCGGTCTTCGATAATTCGTCGCTGACGAAGGCCCGCAAGATGTTCGCGGACCTGGACAACGCGATCAGCCGCGACTCGATGCAGCGGCTCCGGTCGTCCCCGCAGGGGTCGGTGCTCGGCGCGCTGAACGCCCTGTTCTCCCCGCATCCGGTGACGGGGGCGCCGTCGCCGCAGCAGTCGGCGTCCGGCGGCCTGCTCGGGAAGATGATCTCCAGCCAGGGCGGCGGGGCACCGCCCCCGGCCGGGGCGTCCGGCGGGCAGACCGCGGCCGGCGGCCGGACGACGACCACGAACGACATCCGGAACGTGCTGACCGGCCAGCAGCCGGCCAACACGTCCACGACGAACACGATCAAGGACGTCACCGAAGGGCAGCAGCCCGGCAACATCACCACCACCGACACGATCAAACGCGACGTCGTCGGCACCGCGCCGGGCAACATCTCGACCACCGACACGATCAAGGAGCAGACCGACCCGGCCAGCCGGCAGCAGGTGATCTCCGATTCCGCGGACACCGGGGACAAGGCCGGGCAGGCGTTCTCTGACGAGTTCGGCAAGCATGGGCCGGAGATCGCGGACGATGCCAAGGCGAAACTGGAATCGGACTCCGCCGCCGAGGGTGACAAGGCCGGGGCGTCGTTCGCCACGACGTTCACCAGGAAGCTGTCGGACATGTTCGCCTCGCTCGGCAAGAGCGGCGGCAGCGGGTCCGGCGGCGCCGGCATCGGGAACGTCGCCACGGGGATCCTCGGCGGGATCGGGCCCGGCATCCTCGGCCTGTCCGGGAAGATCACCGGGATCGTCGGGGCGGTCGGCTCGGCGCTGGCCACCCTGCCCGCGCTGGCCGGGGTGGCCGGGCTGGGGGTCGGCACCGCCCTGATCGCCGGGGCGGTCGGCGGGGTGATCGCGTCCTCGCCGAAGCTGAAAGCGCAGTTCAAGAGCATCGGCGCCGACGCGCAGTCCATGTTCGCCGACGCGGCCAAGCCGCTGATCCCCGCGCTGTCCGCGGCGTTCGCCCAGATCCCCGCCCTGCTCAAGTCGATCGAGCCGCAGCTGGCCGGGATCTTCAAGACGATCGCCCCGCAGATCGGCGGGATCGTCGCCGGCCTCGGCCCGGTCATCAAGGGGCTGCTCGGCATCATGCAGGCCGCCGCCCCCGTGTTCGGCCCGGTCATCGAGGGCCTGGAGAAACTGGTCTCGAACATCCTGCCGGGCATCGAAACTGTGATCAAGGCGACGGTGCCGTTCGTGTCCCAGTTCGCCGGGATCCTCGCCCAGCTCGGCACGCACATCGGCCAGTTCTTCTCCGCCGCGGCCCCCGCGATCGGGGCCAGCATGAAGATCCTGGGTGACCTGCTGAACCTGGTGGGGGCGCTGCTGCCGGTCATCGTGAAGCTCGGCGGGGTGTTCGCCACCGCCCTGGTGCCGGTGTTCAACCAGTTCGGCGCGGCGATCCAGGCGCTGTCCCCGTTCCTGGTCACGATCGGCGGGATCCTCGCCGACCTCGCCCAGGCCGTCCTCGGCGACCTCGGGTCGGCGTTCACCGCCCTGGCCCAGCTGCTGGTCAACATCGCCCCGGCGCTGAACACCCTGGCCAAATCGCTCGGCGCCGTGTTCACCCAGCTGGAGAACACCGGGGTGTTCGCTGAGATCGGCAACGCCATCGAGGCGCTGGCCGGGCCGCTCGGCAACCTGATCAACGCCCTGGTGACAGGGCTGGCCCCGTCCCTGCCGATCATCGTGTCCCTGCTCGGGAAGATGGCCGGGGTCATCACCGCCGGGCTGGTCGTCATCATCGAGGGTGTCGCCAACGGGCTGACCGCCATCGTGAAGGCCATCCCGCCGTCCGTGCTGACAGCGCTGGCGGTTGCGGCTGTCACATTTTTCGCGGCGTTCAAGGCGTGGACCGTCATCTCATCGGCCGCCACCGCGATCGGCGGGATAACCAAGGCCATGCTCGGGCTGGACGCCTCCATGGACGCCAACCCGATCGGCCTGGTAGTCATCGCCATCGCCGCCCTCGGTGTGGCGTTCTACGAGGCGTACCAGAAATCGGCCGGGTTCCGGCAGGTCATGTCGGGCATGGGCGATGCGTTCGTCGCGGCCGGGATCGTCATCGTGCAGGCCGCCCAGCTGATCACCAACGCGTTCCTGACTATGGTCGGCGACGTCATCCACGGTGCCGCCGACGCGTTCGGGTGGATACCGGGGCTCGGGTCCAAGCTGAAAGGCGCCGCCGCCGCGTTCGACGACTGGAAAAACGGCGTCAACGACGACTTCAACTCAGCCATTAACACGATGAAGGGCTGGCAGGACGCCCTGGATGACGCCGGGGGGCACGCCGCCACCGACCTGGGGAAGATCGAGGACGCGTTCACCACCCAGAAGCAGGCCGCCGCCGACGCCACCACCGCACTGAGCAACTACACGGCCGCGGTCACCGAGAACGGGGTGGCATCCGCCGCTGCGCAGACCGCCCGCACCCAGCTGATCACCGACCTGACCAACGCCGGGGTGAACGCCACCACCGCGCAGACGGACGTCGCCAGCTACACCAACGCCGTCGCGGCGAACGGCACCACGTCCAGCGCCGCGCAGGCCGCCCGGCAGCAGCTCATCACCGACATCCTCAACGCGAGCAACAACGCGAACACCGGCACCACCGACCTGGGGAACTACACCGCGGCGGTGCGGCAGAACGGCGCCGACTCCTCCGCGGCGCAGGCCGCGCGGGCGCAGCTGATCACCGACCTGGAAAACGCGGGGGTGAACGCCAAGACCGCCACCGGGCTGGTCGACGGGCTCGGCCAGGCCGTCGACTCGCTGCCCGCCGGCAAGAACATCAACATCGACGTCACCGGGCAGGGCACCTGGACGATCACCGGGCTGCAGGCCCTGCTCGGCAATACCAGCACGCAGGTGCTGCCTACCCCGTCCGGCCACGCGGCGGGCGGGAAGATCCCCGGCTACGGCGGCGGGGACAGCATGGTCATCGCCGTCGAGCCGGGCGAGACGATCCTCCCGAAAGAGGCCACCTCCGACCCGATGACCGTGGCAGTGGCCAAGAAATACGGGGTGCCGGGGTTCGCGTCGGGCGGGATCGCCGGGCTGGGTGACCAGATCATCGGCAGTTACAACGCCACCCAGGACGCCATGGTCAAGTCGATGCAGCAGGCCCTCATCGACGCGATCACCAAAGCCGCGGCGGCAGTCGCCTCCACGGCGGCCTCATCGGGGGCGGGGGCGTACGCCGGGCAAGGCGGGTCCAACTCGGCCAACATCGCCCTGGCCGACAAGATGGCCGCGGCCCGCGGCTACACCCCCGCGATGATCGCCGACCTGAACAACATCATCATGGCTGAGTCCGGCGGGTCGTCCACCATCGTCAACCCCGGTTCGGGTGCGGCGGGCATCGCGCAGAACATCCAGGGTTTCGGGCCCGGCTACGAGTCCGGCAACGCGGCCCAGCAGATCGCCTGGATGCTCAACTACCTTGCGGGCAGCCACACTTGGGGCACCGGGGTCGCGGCGGCGTGGGCCAACGAGCAGGCAAACCACTGGTACGCCGACGGCGGGCTGATCAATGAGCCGGTCACCGGGGTGGGTGTGTCCGGGCGGACGTACAAGTTCGGGGAACGCGGCCCCGAATGGGTCACCCCGATGACATCCGGGTCCGGGGTGCCCGGCCAGGTGGGCGGCTCCCGGGTGGAGGCGCTGCTGGAACGGCTCATCGAGGTCACCGGGTCGCTGCCGCACGGCATCAGCGGCGGGGTCGGCAACGCGCTCGCCGGTGCCGCCCAGTCGGCCAGCATGCGCACCAGGTACCCGCACGGGGGAGCCTAGATGGCCGATTCCCTCATAATCGCCAACAGTGTCGAGGTCCTTGGCGGCGGCCAGCTCAGCCAGGACCCACTCTGCCAGAATGCAATGTTCCGGCTGCAGCCCGGCGCAGACCCCGGAGCGCCGCAGCCGACCACCGATTTCGTCGCCTCGCTCCTCCTCGACGGGGAGAGGCCGTTCGGGAGGCGGTCCGGCAACAGGACCATCAAGCTGCCTATCTGGATCACCGCCCCGGACAGGCGGACCCTTGCCGCGGCCCGCGAGGTGCTTGAGCAGGCCATCGACCAGGACCAGTTCACGATCACCTGGACGCGTGACCCCGGTCCCGGGGGTACGCCGCTGCCGATGATCCTGGACTGCTACCGGGCGCAGCCGACCACCCGGACGTTTTCGCCCCGCACCGAGCAGCAGCTGATCGGGGAGCAGATCACGCTGACGATCCCGGCGATGCCGTACGGCAGGTCGGACACCCAGCAGCAGATCGCGTTCGCGTCCCCGGTGCCAGCCAGCCCGCCGCCGCCGCCCGCCCCGGTGATCCTGGACACCTTCGCGACGATCGCGTCGCCGCAGTGCTCTCAGGGCACTCAGTGCATCGTCGGCCCGTACACGGCGTGCTGGGATCCTGATGACCCGCGGGTCGGTGACCCGGGCGGGCAGGTCACCCCGTTCGTGTACGGGCCGGCGGTGTTCACCAGCCCGCAGAACCTGGCGGGGCTGCCGTCGCTGCAATTGTGGGCGGGGTTCGGGTCGAGGTATTACCAGAATCTGGAGTACCGGGGCCGCCATCACGGGGTGCGGTTCGCGGTGACGCTGACGGACATCAGCGGCAACCAGCTGTCGTTCTCCCGGTCGAGGGTGTGGCTGCCGGTGTCGCAGACCGCGCAGGCGCCGGTGTTCTCCCGGGTCACCATCCCCATCCCGCAGACCAGTACGGCATTCAACTACGCCCAGGTGGCGTCGTGGCAGATGACGGTCACCAACCGGCTGTACCCCCGGCCACGGCTCGGGTGGGTGACCTGCTACCTGGACCATTTGCAGGCCATCCCGCCGTCCACCCAGGCCACCCCGGTCACCCGCGGATTCGTGTATACATTGCAGGGCCTGGTCGGCACTGCCCGCGCCCCGCTATCGCTCACCTTCCAGCAACCTCCCGGGGCGGGAACGGTCACCACGCTGAGCTCCGCGGGCCCCGGCACGTACACCGTCCCGGCCGGGACCGCGTGGGGGAAGGTCGAGGCCACCGGGGGCGGCGGGGCCGGGGCGACGATGACCGTCTCCGGTGTGGGCCCTGGCGGGGCCGGGGCCGAGTACGCGGCCGAGCCGGTATTCCCCATGTCGGCCGGCCAGCAGATCCCCTACTCGGTCGGGGCGGGCGGCCAGCCGGGCGCGTCCCCCGTGCCCGGGTTGCCGTCCATCTTCGGGCCGGGGCCGTCCGGGCCCATGACGGTGATAGGCAACGGCGGGGCCTCCGCGGGGGAGAACTCCTCCGCAGCGGTGCCGGGGGCCAGCGGGTCGGGGAACCTGGTGGAGAACCCGGGCGGGGCGGGGCGGGCCAACCCGGCGGCCACGGTGGGCGGCGGCGGCGGGTCGGCAGGCAGCGCGACCGGACCGGGCCTGTCCGGGATCGGCGCCGCGAACGTCGCGTACACCTCGCACGGCAGCTCCAACTGGACGTGCCTGCCCGGCGTGTTCCTGGTGTACGCGGAGACGTGGGGTGCGGGTGGCGGGGGAGGGGTCGGCACCGGCAGCGGCAGCAGCCAGGGCGCGGCCGGCGGCGGCGGCGAGTACCGGGCCGCGTGGGTGCCGGTGACGCCCGGCAACCTGTACCCGGTGGTGGTCGGGCAGGGCGGCCTCGGGGGCACCACGTCGGGGGCGTCCGGTGCGGCGGGCACGCAGTCCAGTTTCACCGGGGACTCCGGCGACCAGGTGGTCGCCTACCCCGGCGGCGGGGGTGCTGGCGGGCACTGGGGCCGCAGCGGCGGCGGCTACGGGGGCTGGGGCGGCATCGGCCTGTTCGGGTTCCCCGGCGGGCAGGGCGGCCCGGCCTACCCGTTCAGCGGCGGCGGCGGGTCCTGCGCCGCACCGAACTGCGCGGGCAACCCGGGCGGCAGCCCCTACGGTGCGATCGGCCCGCCCGGGGCGGGCGGCGGCGGCCAGGGCTCCGGCGCCGGCACCGGCAACGGCACCCCCGGCGCGGCCCCCGGCGGCGGGGGGGGCGGCACCTACTCGGGCTCGTACGTCGCCGGGAACGGCGCCGACGGGATGGTGCGGCTCACGTTCCAGTCGGCCGGGGCACCCACCACCGCGGGCGGCCTGGCGGTCGGCACGGGGGGTGCTGGCGGGGCCGGGGGCGGGTCACCGGGCACCGCCGGGACATCCGGGTCGGCACCGGGCGGCGGCGGCGGCGGGGCAGACAGCGGCGGCACAACAGTGGCCGGCGGGGTCGGCGCCACCGGGCTGATCAAGGTCACGCCGTACTCCCCGCAGCCGTTCAAGTCCTTGATCGTCCACCGGCCGCCACTGGGGGCACCCAAGAGCTTCCAGCCGCTCGTGTCGGTCGGCGGCGGGTCCGATGCACCCGACGGCACTCACCAGTACGTCATGCCCCAGCTGCTGCCCGGCGTCCAGGCGGATTTCAGCGGCACCTACACCGTCTACCTGGTCAACGCGTCGTGGAACGGGTCCGGGGCGCGCACCATCACCGTCACCGTCACCCAGGCGGAATACGGCGGCGGCGCCACCTACACCACCAGCACCATCCCGGTCACCGTCACGCCGTCACAGGTGGTAAACGGGATTTTGACGGCCGGCGTTCTGACCTTGCCGGTCAAGCAGCTCGCCCCCGACAACACCGCCGGGTACTTCTCCGTCAGCGTCACCGACACCAACACCTCGGACCGGTTCTACGATGCGATCTTCCTGGACACCCAGGGATCAACGATCGTCATCAACGAGCCGAGCTCGGGATACATCTCGTATTACGTGGATGAGCCCGACCCGGTCGTCACGGTCGGCAACATCATGGGCTCCCAGATTGGCCGGCCCGGCGCGATCAGCGTCACCGACAACGCGGTCATCTCCGGGCCGCCCATGGCGATCGAGCCGACGGACGGGGACTGCATCCTGTTCGCATATTCAGCCGACGGAGTAGCACCTTCTATCGCAGTCAGCTACAGCCCCAGGTGGTTCTTCGATCGTTATGCCTAAAATCTACGTCTCGCCAGCGACTATATACCCGGTTCCAGTGAGGTGCCCATGACCCGGAAGCACACCCTGCGAAACCTCGCCTTGGTCGCCGTGGCTGTGCTCGCGGTGCGGCTGGCTGGCCGGGCGCTGCGCCGCGGCGACGAGGTCACCCGGATGCTGTGGGCGCTGATCTCGGTGATCGCGGTGACGTCCACCGCGAACACGCCGAAGACCCGCTCGGTCGAGCAGCGGGTCGCTGCCCTGGTGGCCGCCGTGCAGCCGATCGTGGCGAACGTCGCCACCGTCACCACCAACCTGGCCACCACCACCACCACGGCCAACAACACGGCGAACACGGTAGCCACCGGCAGCACCGGGACCGCGAACATCGGCGTGACCAGCGGCCCCAGCGACACCCTGTCCGGGCTGGCCACCAGCGACTCAGCGTCCTACCCGACCGGGCAGACCAGCGGCGCGAGCGCCGGGACGGCCCACACCCACGACTATGGCGGCCACTGGCACATCCTGAACTTCTACCTGCCCGAAGCGGACCACACCCACGATTTCGGTGGCCACACCCACCCGCTGTCCTGACCCATGACCGCCCGCCGCCTCACGCCAGCCGGGAGGTGAGCCATGACCATCGCCAACGCCAACGCCGCGTTCACCGCACCGGCCCCCGTCAACAACATCGCCAGCACATCAGCAACGGCGGTCACTGGCTAGTTCAGCCCGGCGGCGGGGTCGCTGGTCGTCATCGCCGTCAACATCGGGTACGCAGGCTATTCCGCGACCGGCCCCGCCGTCACCGTCAAAGACTCGAACAGCACCGCATATGCGGACGGGCCGGCGGTATACGACACCCAGTACGACTACAGCGGCATCTTCTGGTGCTATTACACCAGCGCACCGGGCAGCATCACGGTCACCGCCACGCGGACGGGGAACCTGGCAGCATCGCAGTACGAGCTGGTCACCTACGTGCTGACCGGGTGCGGTTCCAGCCAGTCCGGCGCCGGGTCCAGTACCGCGTACAGCAGCGCGGGATCCCTGACGGACGAGGGCTCTATCACGACTACAGCGGCAGGAAGCTGGGTCATTGCCGCGTCTTCTGTGGGCAACGCCCTAACATTCACGCCGGCTGGCGTGACGACTGATTACAGTCATTCGGACGCGACGGATTTTGTCAGCGGCGCGGCCGGGCACGCT
>Ga0116218_1001764_pt1 | contig 13039 bp, 10 predicted proteins | sample Sb_taG_2_FD_88966 | JGI IMG/M metagenome (GOLD analysis project Ga0116218, IMG submission 88966) | Peat soil microbial communities from Weissenstadt, Germany - Sb_50d_5_LS metaG | ecosystem: Environmental > Terrestrial > Soil > Wetlands > Peat | place: Germany: Weissenstadt | collected 2010-09-21 | reverse complement strand
GCTGCGGCGCTACCTGCAGGGCATGAATCGCGTGGCACCGGTGATGTTTGCGCTGATTAGCGCCAATTTGGTGAATCTTTTCGGAAATTGGCTTTTGGTTTACGGACATTTCGGATTTCGCGCAATGGGGCCGGTGGGATCGGGTTGGGCGACGTGCATTTCGCGGGTGTACATGTCGGCGGTGCTGCTGATTTCCATTTATTTTTATGAGCGGCGCCACCATACGGGGCTGCACGCTGCGGAAGTGCGGCCGGATTTTGCGCGCGTTTGGCGATTAGTGAAATTGGGAATACCGGCGGCGGCGCAGATGACGGTGGAGGTCGGAGTGTTTGCGGTGGCGACTTCGTTGATTGGGCGGCTGGGCGCGGTGCCGTTGGCGAGCCATCAAATTGCGCTGAATACTGCGAGCGTTACCTACATGGTGCCGCTGGGGATTGGTTCGGCGGCTGCAGTGCGCGTGGGACAGGCGCTGGGGCGACGCGATCCGGCGGGGGCTCGACATGCGGGATGGACTGGAATTGCGCTGGGCGGGAGTTTCATGTTCTGCATGGCGATATTGTTTTGGGTCGCGCCGCGATTTATTGTACGAATTTTTACGCCCGATCCTGGGATCATCGTTGCGGCTTCCAACTTGCTTTTTATTGCGGCGTTCTTTCAGCTCTTTGACGGAATTCAGGCCACGGTGACGGGCGCGATGCGCGGAGCGGGAGATACGCGGACGCCTTTTCTGTGTCATTTGATTGCGTATTGGCTCATCGGGCTGCCGTTGGGATATCACTTGTGCTTTGCGGTTGGATGGGGCGCGGCTGGATTGTGGATTGGGTTGAGTTTGGCGCTGATTTTGATTGGAGTGGCGCTCTTGTTGTTTTGGAGGAGGAAGGTGGAATCGTTTTCGGGGATGATTGCTTGAGCGGGGATTGCGGTACGCCGTCGTGCGTGGATGTGGCGTGGGCTGAGTTCGTAAGAGGGCGCAGCAAGCCGCGCCCCTACGGGAGAATGCTGGCGTTCGCGTCTGGATTGCGCGCGGACGCGATTTGCTGCGCTACAATCTGCCTGGGTTCTGCGCGAGTTGTGCATGACGTTGGGTTTCGCGCTTTCAAATTGATTTTTGCGAAGAGGCTGCGACGCTTGACTGAGAATGTGGATTTGCGGTGCATGGAACGGGCGATCGCGCTTTCGATCGAGAATGTGCGGTCGGGGCGCGGCGGGCCTTTTGCGGCGGTGGTGGCTCGAAGCGGCGAGATTATCGCGGAGGCGGCGAATTGCGTTACGGCGACGAATGATCCTACGGCGCATGCGGAAATTGTGGCGATTCGCGAGGCTTGCCGGAAGATTGGGCATTTCGAATTGACCGGGTGCGACCTTTATACGACTTGCGAGCCTTGCCCGATGTGCCTGGGGGCGATTTATTGGGCGCGGCCGGCGCGGGTTTTTTATGCAAATACGGAAGCGGATGCTGCGGCGATTGGATTTGATGACGCGTTTATTTATGCGGAATTGAAACGCCCGCTGGGTGATCGCAAGGTTCCGATGATTCAGATTCTGCGCGAGAAGGCGCTGGAGGCGTTTCGCGCTTGGCAGGCTAAGACGGACAAGGCGACTTACTGAGGGACGCGATGGCGGATCCCATCATCGGGCGGTCGGTTCCGCGCAAAGAAGGGCGCGAGAAAGTTACCGGGCGGGCGCGCTACGTGGCGGACATGACCTTGCCCGGGATGCTGCACGGCGTGACGGTGCGCAGCCCGATTGCGCGGGGGCGATTGCGCGGGATTCACTTTGGCGACGGCGTGCCTTGGAATGAAATTACCGTTGTTACCGCGAAAGATATTCCTGGGAAAAATTCCATTCTGCTTCTTGAGGACGATCAGCCGTGCCTTGCGGCGGAGTTTGTGAATCACGCTGAGGAGGCGGTCGTTCTTCTGGCGCATGCTGATAAATATTTGATCGAAGAGGCACGGCGAGCTGTGCGGCTGCAGATCGAGCCGCAGCCGGCGATTTTTTCGATGGATGATTCGCTCGCGCGGAAGGAGATTATTTGGGGCAGCGACAACATTTTCAAATCGCTGCGCGTGGATAAAGGCGACGTAGATGCGGGGTGGAGCGCGGCGGAGATCATTGTTGAGGGCGAATATCAAACTGGGGCGCAGGAGCAGCTTTATATCGAGCCGCAGGGGATGATTGCGGTGGCGAATGCGCGCGAGGGCGTGACCGTGTGGGGCTCGCTGCAGTGTCCTTATTACATTCACAAGGCGCTGGCGTCGCTATTTGCTTTGCCGGCGGAGAAAATTCGCGTGGTGCAGATGGAGACGGGCGGCGGATTTGGGGGGAAGGAAGAATATCCGTCGATGATTGCGGCGCACGCGGCGCTGCTGGCTTGGAAATCGGGGCGGCCGGTGCGGATTATTTACGATCGCGCGGAAGATATGGCGGCGACTACGAAGCGGCATCCTTCGCGGACGCGGCATCGCACGGGAGTGACGCGCGAGGGCAAGCTGGTGGCGATGGATATTGATTTCACTTTGGACGGCGGAGCTTACATGACGCTTTCGCCCGTGGTGCTTTCGCGCGGGACGATTCATGCGGCTGGACCATACGATTGTCCGAACGTGCGCATTCGCAGCCGGGCGGTGGCTACGAATTTTCCGCCGCATGGAGCGTTTCGCGGATTTGGTGCGCCGCAGAGCGTGTTTGCGCTGGAGAGGCATCTGGATCAGGTGGCGAAGGCGGTGGGATTGGCGCCTGAGGAATTGCGGCGACGGAATTTTATTCGCGAAGGACAGACCTTGGCGGTTGGGCAAGTGGTGCACGAGAAGATTGATATGAATGAATTGATGGAACGGGCGTTTGCGTTGAGCGACTATCGCGCTAAGCGCGAGCGATTTGCGCGGGAGAACCCGCGGAGTGGGATTAAGCGCGGCGTTGGATTTGCTTCGTTTCTTCATGGGGCGGGATTTACTGGGTCGGGCGAGGATTATCTGGCGTCGGTGGCGGAGGTCGAGGCTACCGTTGATGGACGGATTCGCGTGCTTGCTGCGAGCACCGAGATGGGCCAGGGCACGAATACAATTTTTTCGCAGATTGCTGCGGATTCGCTGGGGCTTGATTATTCATGCGTTGAAGTGGTGCAGCCCGATACCGCGCACGTGCCCAATAGCGGGCCGACGGTGGCTTCGCGGACTTGCATGATTGTTGGGAAGCTGGTCGAGTCGGCGGCGCTGGGAGTGAGGCAGGCGCTGTTGCAGGGCGAATTTTTGCGCGATGGGGATGGCGCTGCGGCGTTTGCGAAAGCCTGCGGTGCTTACATCGAGAAGAATGGCCCACTGCGAGCTTCGAGCCGCTATTCGCCGGCGCCGGATATTCATTGGGACGATAAGCTTTATCGCGGCGACGCTTATGGGGCGTATGGATGGGCCGTTTACGTCGCGGAAGTCTCCGTGGACACGACTACTTGCGAGACGCGCGTTGAGGATTTTGTTGCGGTGCAGGAAGTTGGGCGCGTGATCAATCCGGTGCTGGCCGCGGGGCAGATTGAAGGCGGCGTGGCGCAGGGCATTGGATTTGCGCTGTATGAAAATGTCGTCTGGCAGGAAGGACGCATGATCAATAACCAGATGACGAATTACATTATGCCCTCGGCGATGGATGTGCCGCCGATTCGCGTCTACTTCGAGGAATTGCCTTACGCGCGAGGGCCTGCGGGAGCGAAAGGGATTGGAGAGCTGCCGCTGGATGGAACGGCGCCTGCGATTATCAATGCCGTCGAGAACGCGACAGGCGTGGTGATTCGGCGCGTGCCGTTGACGCCGGAAATACTGATGGAAGCGCTAGATGGCGCGCGCGAGCACGCCCGTGCCTGAGAAAGTCGCTGTGCGTTGCCGCGTGAATGGCCGCGACGCTACGCTGCGCGATTTTCCGATGACGCGGCTTCTGGATGTACTGCGCGAACAATTGAATTTGACCGGAATCAAAGAAGGTTGCGGCGAAGGGGAATGCGGAGCTTGCAGCATCGAGATGAATGGGAGGGTGGTGAACAGCTGCCTCGTGCCTGTGTTGCAGGCCGAGGGCGTGGTGATTCGCACCATCGAAGGAGTTGCCAGCGGCGAGCAGCTTCATTGCGTGCAGGAGGCGTTCATCGCGCACGGCGGGGCGCAGTGCGGCATTTGCACTCCGGGGATGATACTTGCGGCGGTTGCGCTGCTGGCAAACAATGCGCGGCCGACGGAAGGCGAAATCCGCATGGCGCTCGCCGGGAATCTTTGCCGTTGCACCGGCTACACGAAGATTTTTGAATCGGTGCTGCATGCGTTTAGCGGGGCTGAGGCGCGCGAGTGAGATCCCTCGTTCCCTCCTTCGAATTGCGAACGCCTCCGAGTCTTGCGACAGCGTTGGAGCTAATCGCGCGTGAGCCCGGCGAATGGCGCGCGTTTGCCGGCGGGACCGATCTGATGGTTTTGCTGGAAGCGGGCAAGCTAGCGCACCGGCGTTACCTGAATATCTGGAATTTGGCTGAATTGCGCGGGATTTCGGCGACGGACGGTGAAATCAGCGTCGGAGCTCTGGCGACATACACAGACATTCGACGCGATGCTACGCTGCAGCGCGAATTCCCATTGCTTTGCCGCGCGGCTGAGGAAACCGGCGGAATCGCTACACAGAATCGCGGCACGCTGGGCGGAAACATCGCCAATGCGTCGCCGGCGGCTGATTCTCCGCCTGCGCTGCTGGTTTACGATGCTGAACTCGAGCTGATATCTGCAGGCGGGACGCGGCGAGTACCGTACTCCGCCTTTCATTCAGGCTACAAGAAGATGAATTTGCGAGCCGATGAATTGATCGCGCGAATCATTTTGCCGCGCGGGCGCGCGGGGTGGAAATCATATTACCGCAAAGTCGGCACACGCCGGGCGCAGGCGATTTCAAAAGTATGCATGGCTGCCGCGCTGAAACTTGTAGATGGTGAAATCACCGACGTACGCATCGCACTGGGGAGCGTGGCTCCGAGCGTAATTCGCGCGACCGCAACGGAGAATGCGCTGCGGGGCAAGCGGCTGGATTCGACCGCGATCGCTGCGGCACGGGTTTCGCTCGCTTCTGAAATCGCGCCGATTGACGATATGCGCTCGAGTGCGCGCTACCGCTCGCGCGTCGCGCAGAATCTGCTGGAAGAATATCTTCAAAGCGCTGATCGAGCATGAGCGCGCCGGATCTCATCGTGCGAGGCAAGCGCGTTCTCGCTGGGAACGCAGCGGAGCCGGCTCCCGCCGCGATTCATATTCAGCATGGAGTGATAACCGCGGTCACGGCTTTCGACGAAGCGCCGAGCGGCTCATCGATCTACGAAACGGGCGATGATCTGGTGATGCCGGGCATTGTGGACACGCACGTCCACATTAATGAGCCCGGCCGCGCGGATTGGGAAGGATTCACTACCGCGACACGTGCGGCGGCTGCAGGCGGCGTTACGACGCTCATTGAGATGCCGCTGAACAGCATTCCCGCTACCACGACAGCTCCGGCATTCCGCGAAAAGCTCGCCGCGGCGGCCGGAAAGCTTTGGGTGGATACCGGATTCTGGGGCGGAGTCGTCCCCGGCAACCTGCACGATCTCGGTCCGCTCTGGCAGGAAGGAGTGTTCGGGTTTAAATGCTTTCTTGTGCCGAGCGGTGTCGAAGAATTCGCGCACGTGGGCGAGGACGATCTGCGTGCTGCGATGCCTGTGCTTGCAGAGCTCGGCGCTCCGCTGCTGGTACATTCGGAAGATCCGAAGATCATCGAATCTGCTCGCAAGGCTGCTGCGAAATTGCCGGTCAACCAATACTCATCGTGGCTGGCGTCGCGGCCTCGCGAAGCTGAGAACAAAGCCATCGAGCTGCTTGTGCGACTTGCGACTGCGGCGAAGAGCCGGCTCCACATCGTGCATGTTTCGTCGGCAGGGGCGCTCGATATTATTCGCGCTGCAAAAACCGCCGGTTTGGCAATCACTGCCGAGACTTGCCCGCATTATTTGACGTTTGCGGCTGGCGAGCCTAACGGCCTCGGGTCTGAAGACCCGAGCTACATTGGAATTCCTGATGGGGCTACCGAATTCAAGTGCGCGCCGCCGATTCGTGAGGCGGAGAACCGAGAGCGGCTTTGGGCCGGGCTTGGCGATGGGACGCTTGATTTTATTGCCAGCGATCATTCGCCTTGTCCGCCTGAAATGATGCGGAAAGAGACCGGCGATTTTTTTGCGGCTTGGGGCGGCATCGCCTCGCTCGAGCTGGCGCTCCCCGCTGTGTGGACTTCGGCGCGTTTGCGCGGCTATTCTGTGGGCCGCCTAGTGGAATGGTTGTGCCGCGGGACGGCGCGGCTGGCGGGCCTCGCGCAGCGGAAAGGCACGATCGACGTGGGGCGCGATGCCGATCTCGTGTTGTGGAATCCGGAGGCGGCTTTTCGAGTGGACGCGGAGCGGCTGCATCAACGTCACAAACTGACGCCTTACGCCGGGCGCGAGCTTCTGGGCGCGGTGACCGCGACGTTTCTTCGCGGGCGAAAGATTTTCGAGCGCGGCGAATTTTCCGCTGGGCCGACCGGGAACATCTTGAAGCGGACAGACGCATGAGCGAGTTTCAAAAGCTGCCGAATCTGGCGTCCGAGCGGCTCGGCGCGCGCGTCGTCACCGCAAACGACGAGTTCTTTGCGCCGAAAGAAAATCTTTTGAAGGAATCGAAGCCGGTTTTCATCGAGGACAAATACACGGACCGCGGCAAATGGATGGACGGCTGGGAAACGCGGCGCCGGCGCACTCCCGGCTACGATTGGTGCATCGTGCGATTGGGATTACCTGGAATCATTCGCGGGATCGTCGTGGATACGAGCTTTTTTCGCGGAAATTATCCCGAGCAGTGTTTGCTTGAAGCCTGCGCGATTCCGCTTGAGCCCGGGTTAAAACGCGAGCTCGCGGCTTTGAATGCGGCATCCACGAAGTGGCACGAGTTGCTGCCTCAATCGCAGCTCAAAGGCGACTCGCAGACTTTCGTCGAGATTCGAAGCGAGCATCGCTTCACGCATGTGCGCTTGAAGATTTATCCCGATGGCGGCGTGGCGCGGCTGCGCGTTCATGGCGAAGTGCTGCCGGCGCCGGTCAAGACCGCTGCGAATCCCCGGGAGATCGATCTCGCTGCGATTCAGAACGGCGGGCGCGTCGTGGGAGCGAGCGACGAATTCTACAGCGCGCCTCTCAATTTGCTGTTGCCGGGCCGCGGCAAGGGCATGCACGACGGTTGGGAGACTCGGAGGCGGCGCGGTCCCGGACACGACTGGGTAATCATCAAGCTCGGCGCGCACGGCACGATTCGACGAATTGAAGTGGACACGGCGTACTTCAAGGGAAATTATCCCGATAGCTGTTCGATCGACGCGATTTTCGTTTCGGGCGGCGGAGATCCAGGCGCGGGCGCGGCCTGGCGGATACTTTTGCCGCAGACAAAACTTCGAGCGAACGCGTCGCACGTGTTTCGCAAAGAAATCGTCGGTTCCGAACTGGTTTCTCATCTGCGATTCAATATATATCCCGACGGAGGCGTGAGCCGATTGCGCGTTTGGGGCGTGCCTGCGCTTGAGGCGCGAAGCTCTGGCATCGCTTGGTTCAATTCCCTGCCGGAAAGGAAAGCCGCGGCGGCGCTGCTCGATTGCTGCGGCTCGCAGGAATGGGTGCGGCGGATGGTGGTGCGACGGCCGTTCGCGGATGTAGATGATCTGATGCGCGCCGGGGATGAAATCTGGAACGCTCTGGGGCGCAAAGAATGGCTGCAGGCTTTCCGCCATCATCCGCGAATCGGCGCGAGGAAAGCTGCGCGTACGCAATCAGCGAAGGCGGGCACTCTGTCCGCGAAGGAGCAATCCGGAGTGGCACAAGCGGCGCGCGAAACGCGCGCGGTTCTTGCGGCGGCGAATCGCGCCTATGAAGCAGCGTTTGGCCACATTTTCATCATCTGCGCCACGGGAAAATCTAGCGAAGAGATTATCCGAGAACTACAACGACGCCTGGCCAACGACCGGGAAACCGAATTGCGCACCGCCACCGAGGAGCAGCGCAAAATCACGCGGCTGCGACTGGAGAAAATGCTGGCATCATGAGCGCACCGATCACGACGCACGTCCTCGATACGTCGATCGGCCGGCCCGCGCAAGGTGTTGCGGTGATTCTGCGCGTGCAGACCGCAGGAGCCGAGTGGAAGGAAATCGCGCGCGGCGTCACTGACTCCAATGGCCGCGTCGCCAATTTGCTGCCTCCGGGCAAACTCGCGGAAGGAAATTACCGCCTGAGCTTCGAAATCGGCGCCTATTTTTCCGCGCGCCAATCTGCCAGCTTTTATCCGTTCGTCGAAATCACATTTGCTGTGAACGACGGCGAGCAGCATTATCACGTTCCATTGCTCGTGAGCCCATACGGCTACACCACCTATCGCGGGAGCTGAATGATGCGCATACGCCTGGGGCAAAACAATTATGGGAAGTCGCGGGTGCGCATGCTGCGGCTTTCGCGGCAGGAACGGCATCATGAGATCAAGGAGTTGACGCTCGAGATACTTTTCGAGGGCGATTTCGATCGAGTTCACACGGAAGGCGACAACGCCAAAATTCTGCCGACCGACACGATCAAAAACACCGTGTACGTGCTCGCGAAACAGTATCCGCCCGAGCCGATGGAGGAATTTGCGGAACATCTCATCGAGCACTTCCTGACTTACAATCCGCAGGTTTCACGCGTGAAGATTGCGTGCACCGAACATCCATGGAACCGAATCACCGTGGGCGGCAAGCCTCATTCGACGTCGTTCGTTCGCGCCGGGCATGAAACGCGCACGGCAGTGGTCAGCGGGACGCGCGAGGAGACGCGATTCGCGGCGGGGATTCAGGATCTGGCGGTGATGAAGACGACCGGATCGGCGTTCGAGGGATTTGTGCGCGACCCATACACCACGCTGAAAGCCACCGAAGATCGCATTTTGATGACGAACGTGCGCGCCGAGTGGCACTACGCTGCCGAAGAAGTAGCTTTCAGTCCTATCTGGCATGGTGTGCGACAAGCCCTGCTCGAAACTTTTGCTGATCACGAAAGCCGCTCAGTGCAGCACACGCTTTACGCCATGGGCGAAGCGGTGCTGAAAAGTTTCGAGCCGATTTCGGAGATCCGCTTGGCGATGCCTAACCGGCACTTCAATCTTGCCGATCTCACGCCATTCGGTATGGAAAATGACAATGAGATTTTCGTGCCGACGGATGAGCCTCACGGAATGATCGAGGCCACGCTGAAGAAGGACGTCTAGCCGTTATTTCGCACGCGTGCGCGACTCCAGAATTTTAGCGAAAGAGCCCAGGCGCAAATCATCGATCGCCAGCCCGGTCAGTTCTTGTGCTTCCGCGGTGGTCACAGCGCCGGAGTTTATTGCGCGCAGGAAATAATTCAGCAGGCCTTGGCCTGTGGCTGCATCATCGAAAACTTCGCCTACCAGCGTTGCCTGCGCGGCTTTCTCGATGAAATTTCGCAGACGGTCTGCCGCTGAATCGAGACTCGCGAGGAAGAATGCGTACACCGCCGCATAACGGGTCGGCAACTGCGCTGGATGCAAATCCCAGCCCTGATAGAAGCCGCCGATCAGCGAATGACGGATGTGATGCGCGTGCAAGCGCCACGCAGAATGTACCGCGCTGCGATTTTCCGAGGCTTGCTGCGCGGTGAGAGGCGGGCCGCCCTTGGCCGCGCGATGAACGGGCACCGGCAGGACATTTGTCGCGCCATCCGAGAGCCAGACGCCCGTGCCCGCTAGCGCCACCTGCATCATTTCTTTTGCGAAATCGCAGGCGGGATGCAGCATGTGCTGATGCGCGGCAGTGATGTTGCGGCCGGCAGTGTAATCGTAGGTGCCGAAATGCGCGCCGACGCAGCGACCATCGGCCGAACGGGCCAGCGCCAGTAGATTGGATTCACCGCGCGAATTCAGAATTGATTGCGGCGTCTCGATCATCAATTCGATGCGCAGCCAGCCGCCCGGCAATCGCTGCGCCGATTCGAGGCGTTCGAGAATTTCGACCAAGGCTTCGACTTCTTCCGCGAGGCTCACTTTCGGGAGCGTGACGTGAAAATGTCGTGGGAGAGTACCAGTGCTGGCTTCTGCGAGCGCGGTGACGAATAAATCTAGCGTGCGGATGCTGCGCGCGCGGAGTTCCTCGTTGAAGGGCTTGATGCGAATGCCGATGAAGGGCGGCAGAGTGCCCGCTTTCGCTCCGGCGGCTACATCACGGGCGGTCGAAACGGCGTGCGCGTCTTCTTCCTCGTCGGGCCGATTGCCATAGCCGTCTTCGAAATCGATGCGGAAATCCTCGACCGGCTCGCGGCCCAGTTTTTCGCGCACGCGGCGATAGATCGTGAGGGCGAGCCACGCAGCGCGGCTTTCTTTGCGAAACGTGTCCGGATCGGAATCAATATATTTTTCGAGACGCTCGATTTCCTCGGGAGCATCTGGAAGCTCGTTTGCGCCATCCAATCCAATTGCTTTCGCAAAGGTGACGAAATCGGGAGCGTAATCGTCGAGGGCTTGCAACGCGTAAGCGCCGAGGCGCGGCGCTGAATCCGCGTGGAACAATTGAGCGCCGGCATAAACCGTGTGCACGGGCTGGCGGCTGCTTGCGGGGCCGGGATAAAGCTGCGCGAAATCGCGGTGGCGTTCGCGCAGCTTGGCGTCCAGCGCTTTGAGTGATTCCGGCGTCAGCGTTCGATTCATCGGCAGCCTCGGCAGCTCACAAGGATACTCTGGGGTGATACCAGAACCACAGGGAAACGCAAGAGATTCGGAGCGATCACCGCATTGAAGCCTCGCGCGCGCGCGGATTTGGTGCGCGAAGGCGTAACAGCAAGGCTAGAACGCGGGTTCTATTGCCGCGCGAGCGCTGCTGCTGTAATGTTGGTGCCTCGTTTCCCCAGCCCGACCCACGATGCCGTCTAGAATACTTCTCGTCGATGACGAACCCGCTCCGCGCGCAGGGCTTGAGATTCTCCTGCGCCGCGAGGGATTCGAAGTGCTCGGCGTTGCCGATGGAGCTTCGGCGCTCGAACACTGCGCGGAATTTCGTCCCGATCTCGTGCTGCTGGATATCGTGATGCCCGGGCTTGATGGATTTGAGGTTTGCCGGCGGATCAAGGCGGCGCCGGAGACGCGGCTTACGCCGGTTGTTTTGATTACCGGACTTTCTGCTGTGTCGGATCGCATTCAGGGGATCAATGCCGGGGCGGACGATTTTCTGAGCAAGCCGATCGATTTCAGCGAACTGTTGGCGCGCACGCGGTCTTTGCTGCGGCTGAAAAATTACACTGATGAACTTGAGAACGCTGAGGCTGTTCTTTTCAGTCTCGCGCGGAGCATTGAGGCTCGCGACCCGACGACTCATGGACATTGTGAGAGGCTGTCTGAGATTTCTGCGCTGCTGGGGACGCGGCTGGGACTCGAGGCTGATCAAGTTACGGCGCTGCGGCGGGCTGGTGTGGTTCACGATATTGGAAAGATTGCAGTGCCGGATGCGGTGCTGCTTAAGGATGGGCCGCTCACGCCGGACGAGGAGGAGCTTCTCCGCGAACATCCCGTGGTCGGCGAACGGATTTGCTCACCGCTGAAATCTTTTCGGCTTGTGCTGCCGATCATCCGGCATCATCACGAGAAGCAGGACGGAACAGGTTATCCCGACGGATTGAGCGGCGAACAGATTCCGCTTACGGCGCGGATTCTGCAAATTGTGGATGTCTACGACGCGCTTACGACTGAGCGGCCTTATCGCACTGCGCTAACTTCGTCGAAGGCTTTGGATGAGATTGAGGACGAAGCGTGCAAGGGCTGGTGGGATCCGAAGATGGTGCTCGAATTGCGCAGGCTTTTGGCCGAAGCTGGGCCGCAGGTGGATGAGATACGTAAGCGTCATGCTCAAAATTCGAATGGCAATGGGACCGGGCGCAGCTAGAACTGACGGGAATTTATCTCTCGCGAATTCACTCGTTCTGCACGACGCAAGCCTTGATCTCAAATTTAAAATTTCAAATTTGAAATGCCTTTGATGATTCGGTACGTGTTTGCAAGGCGTTCCGAACGACTGCACCGTAGAATTGATTTGCGCGGAGGTTGTTGCGGTCGTTGCGGTGAGTGCTACACGGAGCGGGCGCAGCAAGCGGAGCCCCTACGAACGAGAGATAATCTACGGCGCGAACGGCCGCCCGGCTGCTGTTCCTTTACGCTGAACGCACGCCATTTCCTAGGATTAGGCGCTCCTCGCCTGAATAGATCACGAACCTGCGGCCGCGTAAGAAACCTACTAGCGTGAGATTTAATTCGCGGGCTAGCTGGGCTGCCAGGCTTGATGGAGCTGAGACTGAGCCTACTACCGGGACGCCTGCTACGATTGCTTTTTGTGCGATCTCGAATCCGCAGCGGCCGCTTACCAGCAGAACTACATCCGAAAGCGGCAGTCGATTTTCTTGCAGCGCCCATCCCACTACTTTATCGACCGCGTTGTGGCGGCCGATGTCTTCGCGCGAGACGATCAGTTCGCCTTTTTGCGTGAACAGGCCGGCTGCGTGGAGACCGCCCGTGCGTCCGAAAATATCCTGGGATGAGCCCAGCTTCTCCGGCATTTGGCAGAGCGTCTCGGCTGCGATTCGAAATGCGGCATTCGGCGGACGAAGCAGCCGCGAGCGCACTGAATCAATCGACGCCTTGCCACAGACGCCGCAACTGGAATTGGCGAAGAAGTTGCGCCGCGTTTGATCGGAATCGATAGCCACGCCGTCGGCCAATTGCGCGACAACAACATTTCCGCGGCTTGCGCGCGAACCATCCGTGATCGCCTCGAGCGTCGCTAGCTGATCGCGCGATTGGATTAGGCCCTCGGTGAAAAGAAAGCCGGCCGCTAGCTCGAGATCGTGGCCTGGCGTGCGCATCGTCACTGCGAGCGGTGCATCGCCTATGCGAATTTCTAGCGGCTCTTCGCCGGCGACCGAATCCTGCACGCG
>Ga0116218_1001761_pt1 | contig 13069 bp, 7 predicted proteins | sample Sb_taG_2_FD_88966 | JGI IMG/M metagenome (GOLD analysis project Ga0116218, IMG submission 88966) | Peat soil microbial communities from Weissenstadt, Germany - Sb_50d_5_LS metaG | ecosystem: Environmental > Terrestrial > Soil > Wetlands > Peat | place: Germany: Weissenstadt | collected 2010-09-21 | reverse complement strand
CGAGCGCCTCAACCTCCGGACCGAGAATGAAGCTTTGCGAATCGCACACCCGCGCGATGGCGGCCAGCACTTCTTCGCGGATGCCGTCGTACTGGCGACGCAGGTCCAAGAGAGGAACAGCGAGAGGGACGGACTCCGGTGAAGGGTTTGTCGCTGTGGTGCGTGGAGATGAGAGACTGGAGTTCACGACCCCATGATTCTAGCAGGCACAGACAGGGAGCAAGCTCGATCTAGCGCCGCCGCATAATTTTTGGCAAGGCCGGGGTTGCATGGCGGCGGGCGTCCGGGCCGTCCAATTTCTTGTCACCTTTCTTCTCGTTTTTCTTCGCCCCCGCGCCCTCGGGATTATCCAGAAACCTCTGCCAAGGTGCCAACTCGGTGCGCAAGCGGTCGAGATCGAGTTCGGGAAAAGAGCTGTCCGCGCCGTCGAGATTCCGCAGCGCACGTTCCAGAACCGAGCGCGCACCCACACGGTTGCCTTTTGACGCGTGATGAAAAGCGACCGCCAACTGAACCAACCCTTGCACATGCCGCCGGAGATGCCGACTCGAGGGTCGGTCGCGGGGCCCATCTCGAGGTATAGAGCGCCAGACGTCTTCGAGGGCTTCATGCGCGTCGAAGAAGTGGGCTTGGTTGAACAGATCGATGCCTCGGTTGAAGTCCGCGGAGTTGGGCGACACAGTCATAGCGCACTAGCCTCCACCGCAGTGGCCATACTCGCAAGAGTCGGTGAGCGTCGACATAAGTAAAGCATGTATTGCCATAAACTTGAGCGTCGGCGAGTCGGGTGAATACGAAAAATCATAGCTAATCCATTCAGTTAATACCGATTTTGATAGTTCAGCACAGGGTCCAACCGTCGCAAATGATTGAAAACAATAATCGAAATGAATATTTTGGCAGTGGAGTTTCACTTGCATTGTCTTTCTGTTTTGTTCTTGTCAGTAACGGGAACGGTTGTACAATGTCCAGTTCTCAGAGCCCGGGAGAATAAATTGGGTTTAGGAAAAAGGAAACTTGACCACGGAGGTCATTTGCGCATGAAATCCTTCCAGATTCTCAGCATCCTTCTTCTCGTCGTCTTCACGCTCGTCTGCACGATTCCGGCGAGCGCCGACAACCTGTATGCCAGCATTCGAGGCACGGTCACGGATCCGACCGGAGCGGTAATTTCCGGTGCGAAGCTGACCGCTACCAATTCGGCCACGGGACTAAGGTACAACACCACCTCAAGCAGCAGCGGTACCTTTTCTTTCCTGCAACTTCCCATCGGCGACTACTCGGTCAAGGCCGAGCAAACCGGATTCAAGGCATACCAGGCGTCGGGCATCCACCTGGACCTCGACCAGATATACAACCTGAGCGTGAAGCTAGCCTTGGGCGCGGCGACCGAACAGATCGTCGTCGAAGCCAATCCGATCCAGGTGGAGCAGACGGATATGCAGCTCGGCACCACCGTAACCGGGCAAACGATCGTCGACATGCCCCTGAACGGCCGCAACTGGGTCCAACTCCAGCAACTGGAGCCCGGCATCGTGGGAACGTCCGACCGGTTCGGTGGCAATAACGGCGCGTACTCCGGCAACGGTGCGGAAACGCAACAGAACTCCTTTCTGATTAATGGAGTCGATTCCAATGATTCCTCCCTGAACACCGCCTTGGTCATTCCAAGTCCGGACGCCATCGGCGAGTTCCGCCTGATCTCCAGCACTATAAATCCTGAATACGGACGTAACTCCGGAACCATCATTAACGCGAACATCAAGAACGGCACCAATTCGTTTCACGGTAGCGGATTCGAGTTCTATCGCGACACGTTCCTGGATGCCAAGAGCTACTTTGACGCTCCGTGCACTGACGCCCTGGGGAACCCGAAGAGCGACTGCCGCTCACCTTTCCACCAGAACCAGTATGGTGGCACGATCGGTGGGCCAATCTTCAAGGATAAGGCCTTCTTCTTCTTCTCGTTTCAGGGATATCACCAGAGGATTCCGCAAGCTGCGGCCAGCACCGTTAATGTGTTCACGACGGACCAGTTCCAAAATGGTGCTTTTGCGGCCGGAAGCTTCGATGGCACGCTCGATTGCTCATCGGGCACCTGTGTACCGACCAATCCAAACACTTCCCCGGTTCCGCTAATTGGCGATGCCAACTCACCGTGTCCTGGAACCACTTGTCCGGCTGGTACGCCATACGGGGTCACTTATTCGCCCGTGGGTTGCACGGCAACAACCTGCCCTATTGTCTCGCTCGGTCTCTTCAGTACAGGCAATGTCGCACCGGGTAACTTTAACCCTCTCTCAGTCAAGTTGGTGAATCAGTTTAATGCTTTCAACGCCAACGGGTCAGTTCAGGTCTCTCCGACGACTACCCGGACCGACAAGCAGCCGCTCGGTCGGATTGATTACAAGGTGACAAACAACGACGCACTCTGGTTTTACGGCCTGTACGAGACGAGTCCCTCCCAGGATACGCTGCCGTTCACAGGAACAACCCTGCCAGGTCTGCCGGATCAGAACCTCCGTCACACTCAGCAATATTCGTTCGCGTGGACCCATACGTTCTCGCCCACCACGCTGAATGAGTTCCGACTCGGCTATCTCCGCTTTAACTTTGCCGCCGTATCACCAGTGAACCCGATCAACCCCACAAGCTACGGTTTCACCGGTATCACGCCTGAAAATCCCGCGTTGGCCTCCTTGCCCGTCATCACCACCCCCAATTTCACTCTCGGATTCAGCGCCAACGGTCCCCAACCCCGCATCCAGAATGTGTATCAGTTGACCGACAACTTCAGTAAGGTCTGGGGCCACCACACGTTCAAGGCTGGCATTAACCTTGACCGACCGTCGATCGGCAATCCCTTCTTCAACAACCTCGGCGGCAACTTTAGCTTCGCGGGAGGTGGAATCTACTCTACTGGAAACGGGTCTACGGACTTTCTGCTGGGGTTCCCGGACAGCTACGCGCAAGGCAGCGGATCAATTGTCGATGCTAAAGCGCACGAAATCTACGCCTATGTTCAGGACCAATGGCAGGTGAGACCGAACCTGGTGGTAACCTATGGAACTGGCTACGATGTTGAAACGCCCTGGCTGAACAACTACGGTCACGGCTTGATCATGGGTGCATTCCGACCGGGTCAGCAATCGACCGTGTTCCCCACAGCTCCTCCGGGATTTCTTTATCCGGGCGACGCGGGAATCAACAAGTATGGTGGAATGACCGTTAAGTACAATCACCTTGCTCCCCGCGTTGGTTTTGCCTGGAGTCCTAGTGCCTCGCGCAATCTTAGTGTTCATGGCGGCATTGGGTTGTACTACAACCGCAGCGAGGAGGAATTGGCGCTGCAAACCCTCACCAACGCACCTTTCGCGATCACATCCGTCGGCGCAACTGGGGGTGCTTGTGGTTCCCCGGGGTTCGCAAACCCGTTTCTTAGCGTTACCGGCGCCAGCTGTGGCCGCTCCAATCCATTCCCCTTTACTCCCTATCCGGCAGGCGACAAAAACATAGATTTCTCTCAGTTTGCTCCCATCGGGTTTGGATTCACGACGGAGGATCCCAGATTCACTTCGCCAAGGTCAGTAAACTTTAACTTGACGATCGAGCGGCAGCTGGATAAGGCAACCATTCTATCCGTAGCGTATGTCGGCAATCGGGGACGCCACGAAGAGGGCGCCATCGACCTGAATCTGGCAGGCCAGGCTCCCGGTGTGAACCCGACTGCGGCGGCATTCCCCGGCGGTTTGTGCACACGCGGAACTCGCTTGGCGTCCGTCGGTCTCTGCCCCATCACCGGCATAACCGAGAACGCAGACCTAACTTGGACAAATGATGCGCCGGTCGCCGGTGCGACTCCGTATAACGTCAGCGTATACGGGCATCCGGGCCAGGAGGAGACCGAATTCAACTCCAAGTACGACTCGTTGCAGGTGACCTTGAACCGGCACTTTAGCCAAGGATTGCAGGTGTTGGCGGCCTATACCTGGTCACGGTACTTTGACCAGACCTCAAGCCTGGAAAATAGCGCCTTCAACTTCCCGGGCATCAACCCGTTCTGCGCATCTTGCATGTGGGCTCCTTCCTCGAACGATGCTCCGCAGCGTTTTGTGGTGAGCTACACTTACACGCTGCCCTTCTTCAAGCTCACGCATCGCTGGAAAGCGCTAACGGACGACTGGAATCTGTCTGGCATCTACACGCTGCAGCACGGGACTCCCGTTTCCGTGTTCGACTTTCGTGATTATGGGATTAATTACGATGTTAACGTTGCGTTCTTTGCCGGTCCGGGCCAAGCAGTACGCACCGGCGCTCCTCTGGGTATTCGAAATCCCAGAAACAACGATGGAAGTAACCCGGATAACCTTTACTTCAATCCGGCGGCTTTCTCGATTCCTGTTTCCGGGACTCTGGGCACGGCCAGCCGCAACCCGCTGTATGGTCCGGGAATCGATTACGGCGACCTGGCGCTGGAGAAGAGAATTCACATCGACGAATCGCGGTACTTCGAACTGCGCTTGGAAACCTATAACACTTTCAACCACACGAACTTTGCCAACCCTGCCGATCCGGGTTTCTTCGGCAACGAAGACGTCCAGAGCCTTTTGGGAGAATTCGGAAAGGTATACACCACAAAGACGATATCAACCAATGGCGAGGGTAGAGCCGTGCAGCTCGGCGCAAAGTTCTACTTCTAGAGGCTGAGAGTAGCAAGTCTCGCAAAAGGCGTCGCGAACAACGGGACGCCTTTTTTCGTGCGGCTAACAATTCCAAGTAGGATCGCCGGAATCGAGAAGCGGGTAGAGGGCCGGGCCAGAACCTATTTCACCTTCGCCCGCTCCTTGTTCGCATCCTCGGCGCGTCCCGCGTGCTCGTATGCGTCCGCCAGGGCGCTATGAGCGGGCGAGAATCCCGGCAGGCGTCCAGTGGCGATTTCGAGGTGCACAATGGCGGTCTTGAAGTCGCCGGTCTTTAGCAGGCTGGCGCCGATTTCGTAGTGCGCCCAGGCGGAGTCGGGCTGGAGTTCAATCGCTTTGTGCAGATGCTTGGCCGCCTCGGCGTATTGCGCTTTTTGGGTCAGAGCTACTCCGAGCGCGTACTGGGCCAGGTAAAGGTCAGGATCGGCGTAGACGATTGGCTCGAGCGCGGCAATGGCGCGGGCGAGTTTCTGCTGGCTCACTGACGAGCTACTCCACCCCGTCAAGCCAACACCGGGCTTGCCGGGGGCCCCGGTACGCTCGGCTTGGACGGGCGAGGGCGCCCGTCCCCACACGAGCCCTAGCACTTTATTGGCGGTTGCTATTTTGTCCTTGGGATCGGTTCCGGCAACGGCGGCGGCAGAGGCCGACGACTTTTGCAGTCCGACGTATCCAAGCGACGCCAGTTTCTGCATCTCGGAAGAACTCAACTCGGCGGAAGACTTGTTGGCATCGCCATTGAAATGTCGATCAAAGCTGTCGAGCTGTGCGGCCATGGTGTCGAGCGTGGCCTTCGAAGTCTGAGCCAGGTTGTGGGCGGCGCCTGGGTCTGTGGCTAAGTCGTAGAGTTCGGGTTTGGGGGCTCGAATGTAGAGATACTTGCCCGCACGCCAGGATTCGAGCGGGCTCCAGCCGAATCCGCGCAGGGGCAGATCGGTGCGGGAATACACGGGCTGGTCACTCCCGCTGCCGCTGGCCTTGGCGACACGCAGCAGCGACTGTCCCAGCATTTGCGAGGGGACTGGGGTCGCGGCGATTTCAAGCAGAGTGGGAGCGATGTCCACGAGTCTGACCTTAGCCGCCACGCGTGTGGTCGCGGGCTTTGCGGCGGGCCGGCCATCGGGGAGTTTTATGAGCAGCGGGACATGAATAGTCTCATCGTAGAGGAAGATGCCGTGTGTGTCTTCTCCGTGGGCGCCCAGACTCTCGCCGTGGTCGGCGACGACGATGACCGCGGTGTTTCCGTAGATTTTCCGCTGCTGCAAGGCGTTGATTAACTTGCCGGCGGCTGCGTCCGCCGCGGTGATTGCGGAATTGTAAGAAGAGCCGGGTGCGCGCGCATCGCTGATATGAACGTCGGGGATATGAACATCAGCGATATGAACCCATAGAAAGAACTGTCCTTGTTCTTGTGCATTGTGGTCCAGCCAGGCGAGGGCGCGAGCGACAACCTCGCTTCCGCGACGCTCAGTCTCTGGAGGACGAGTATCACCGGGGATCGCGGGTCGAAAGCCGGCATCGTAAGTCTGGAAGCCACGGTCGAAGCCCTGCGCCAGCCCGTTCCACGGGTCGAGATCGATGGAGCCAACAAAGGCGGCAGTCCTATAGCCTTGCGTCCTCAGCAGCTCCGGGAGGTAAGGCAAGGATGAAGATGGCGAGAGCGTGCCGCCAATTTCGCTCATGCCCGTGCTTTGAGGGTAGGCTCCGGAAAGAATGGTTGCGTCGGAAACCACGCTGGACGGCGCCTGGGAGTAGGCTCGCTCGAAGACGATGCTTTCTCTGGCGAGGCGGTCGAGGTTGGGCGTAAGCGCTGCCTTGCCGCCCAGAAAGCCCATGCGGTCGGCGCGCGTGGAGTCGAGGGTGATCAACACCAGGTTGGGCTTCGATGCGGCTGCGGCGAAAGAGATAGCGAGAAGGATCAGACTCACGCCGGCCACGATTTTTCGGATCATGACAGTAAGTGTAAAGTACAATCTGTGTACCTGCTCCTCGGGATCTCCAGTCTTGTGGTGAGGTCGTGATCACGATCCATCGTTAGCCGGTAAGGCTCGATGCCGCCTCCGTGAAGCCGGACCATATTTGCAGATCATATTTTGCAGATCATATTTTGCAGATCTTGCTTGCATCTCATACTTGTAGTGACCGAGCTCTTCAGAAAACGTCTTCGGCTGGTGAGCCTGCTGGCTTTGTGCGCCGCGGGTCTGAGCCTGTTTCTTTCCTGCCAGCACGGGCGGGGCGGAGCGGCTCGGTCGCGGAAGCTGATCATCCTGGGCATCGACGGGCTCGATCCGGACCTGCTCACGAAGTTCATGGCCGAGGGCACGATGCCGAACTTCGCCCGGCTGGTCGCGCAGGGATCGTTCCGGCGTTTGACGACGAGTATTCCGCCGCAAAGCCCGGTAGCGTGGTCGAATCTGATTACGGGAATGAATGCCGGCGGGCACGGAATCTTTGATTTCATCCACCGCGATCCGAAAACTTTTCAGCTTTATTTCTCCACCTCGCGGGTCGAGGGCCCAAAACATAACTTGCATCTTGGCAGTTGGGTGATTCCGCTGGGCAGCGGTTCGGCGGAACAGCTGCGCCACGGCAAGGCCTTCTGGGAGATTCTCGACGAACACAGTGTGCCGAATTATGTTTACCGCATCCCGGCGAATTTCCCTCCGATCACCGCGAAGGGAAAGACGCTTTCCGGCATGGGCACGCCCGATCTGCGGGGCACGTATGGCACGTTCACTTTCTACACCGATGATCCTACGGCGGCCGTTGGAGCTGTCGAGGGCGGAGAAGTGGTGCAGGTGGAAGTCAACAACAATCGGGTCACGACCGATCTGATCGGACCCGACAACACGTTTCGCAGGAACTCGCCCCCTTCTCCCGAGCCGTTTACGGTTGACGTAGATCCGCTGAAAGCAGTTGCGCGCATCGGAGTGCAGGACCAGCAGTTCGTTCTGAAAGAAGGCGAGTGGAGCGGATGGGTTCCGGTCGAATTTCAGCTCATGCCCGTCTTTGGCAATTGGATGGGCAGTGTGAAAGGGATCTGCCGCTTTTATCTCAAGCAGACGCATCCGCGCTTTCAGCTTTACGTGTCGCCCATCAATATAGATCCGGAGAATCCCGCGCTGCCCATCTCCACGCCGTCGAGTTACTCGCGCGATTTGGCGAAACAAATTGGCGAATTCCATACGCAAGGCATTGCCGAAGACACCAAGGCGCTGACCGCTGGCGTGCTCGACGATAAAGAATATCTGGAACAGGCGCGCACCGTGTTGGCTGAACATCGACGCGCGTTCGATGTTGAGTTCCCCAAATTTCACGATGGACTTTTCTTCTTCTATTTCTCCAGCCTCGATCTGAATGCGCACATGATGTGGCGGCTGACCGATCCCCAGCATCCTGGGTACGACGCAGCGCTCGCTGCTCAGTACGGGTCGTCGCTGGAGGAATTTTACGAGCAGATTGATCAGGTGCTCGGCGAGGTAATGCCGAAGGTCGATGAGAATACAACGCTACTTGTGCTTTCTGACCACGGATTTGCTCCCTATCGGCGCTCCTTCAATCTGAATACGTGGTTGCTGAACAATGGCTACATCACCCGGAAGGAAGGCGACAGCGGGGATTCGAGCGAGCCTTTTGCCGACGTGGATTGGAGCCGCACGCGCGCTTACGGGCTAGGGTTGAATGGGCTTTATCTGAACGTGCGTGGACGGGAGCGCGAGGGCGTTGTTGAGCCCGGCGCTCTGGCGGACGCGCTGCTGAGGGAAATCCGGCAAAAGCTTCTGGAGGTTCGTGATCCGAAAGATGGTTCCCAGGTGATTACGCGAATCGATCTGGCCAGCGAAGCCTACCAGGGACCATACGCGCGCACGGGTCCGGATGCGCTTGTTGGCTACAACCGCGGGTATCGCTCTGGATGGAAAACGATTCTGGGCGCGTTTCCGGCGGACGTGCTCGAGGACAACACGAATGCCTGGAGCGGCGATCATTGCATGGACTTCACGAAGGTGCCGGGAGTGCTGTTGAGCAACCGCAAGATTGACGCGCAGGCTCCGGCGCTGACCGATGTCGCACCCACGATTCTGTCTGAATTCGGAATCGCCAAAACGAAGGATATGATGGGACAGTCGGTGTTTGAGGCGCGCTAGGCGCTGCGATTACGCACGGGAGAAATCATGTTTGGTTCACACAAAGTGAAGATCGAAGGCGAACTGCTGGAGAGGGTCAAGCAGTGTTCGGAGGCCGCCGGATACGAATCGATCGACGAATTCGTGATCCACATGCTGGAAAAGGAAACCAGGAAAATCCTGCCGCCCGAAGAGAGCAACACCTCGAAGGAAGACGTGCAGAAACGGTTGCGCGGATTAGGGTACATCGAGTAGCTTGACTGTTCTCTCCAAACCGATGGCGATCGCGGGTCATGCCGTGGCAATCGCGGCGTTTCAGTTCCTGCTGCTGACGAGTCCGCTGGCGATTGTGGTCGGGTTGTCGCTGGTGGTTGGGTTGCTGATGGTGGTGTTGTTCGGCTACACGTCGGATCAGAAAGCGATCGGCATTGCCAAGGATCAACTGAAGGCGCACTTGCTGGCGGTGCGACTGTATCGGGATCAGATTCCGGTGGTGATGGGCTCTTACGGCAAGATCCTGCGCGGCACTGGGCGCTACCTGAAACTTGCGTTCAAACCGCTGCTGTATGTCATCATTCCCATTACTTTGCTGATCGTGCAAGTCGATCGTTATCTGGGGCAAGCGCCGATCCCGGTCAACGCGCCGTTTCTGTTGACGATTCAGCTCAACGCCGGCGGAGGGCTGAATGACGTCACGCTCGACCTGCCGCTCGAGATTACGATGACTGCGCCTCCAGTGCACATTCCGGCGGCAAATGAGATTGTCTGGCGACTGGTTGGCTCAAAAGAGGGAAAATACGAAATGAAGGTCGCCGCTGCCGGCCAGAGCGCGGCAAAGTCCGTTTGTTTAGGGAGTGAGCTGGCGCGAATTTCGACTGTCCGCTTACGAGGACACGTTTGGGCGCGCATGTTCTCGTCGGCAGAGCCAGCCCTGCCCGAGAACAGTCCGATTGAGTCCATTTCGATCAACTACCCGGATCGCAATATCGAGATCGCCGGTTACGGCATGAACTGGATCTGGCTGTTCTTCATCTTGTCGATGATCGCGGGATTTATCTTTAAGGAAGTTTTGGGGATCCAAATATGAAGAGATTGTGTGGGGCGGACACTCCTGTCCGCCTGCGTGCATCGGCTATCAAGTTGCGGGACCAGCGTGAAAGCCCGCCACTCCACCGCGAGCGCATGCATTTCGCGGGCAAGAATGCCCGCGCCACACGGTTATTGCTGATCGCCCTTATTTTCGTGCCGGCGCTCGCTCATGCCTACGCCGGGCCGGGCGCGGGATTTGCTGTGCTGTCGTCGTTCTGGGCGATCTTTGTTGCGTTTCTCTATTCGTTCTATGCGCTGATGACGTGGCCATTCCGTCAGTTGTTCCGTTTCATTCGGCGGCGAAACGCATACGGAAAGGCGACGTTTGAGCGCGCGGTGATTTTGGGATTCGACGGGATGGATCCCGATCTCGCCGATCGCTTTATGAACGAAGGCCGCCTGCCGAACCTGGCGAAGTTGCGGGGCAAGGGAACTTTCAGCAAGCTGCGCACGACGTTTCCGCCGATTTCTCCGGTGGCATGGTCGACGTTCATGACCGGGGTGAATCCGGGCAAACACAACATTTACGACTTTCTGGCGCGCGATACCAGCAACTATCTTCCATTTCTTTCATCGGCTGAAATCAAAGGGCCGAAGCGGCATATCAAAATCGGCAAATATTCCATTCCCTTCGGCAAGACCCAAATCAAAGGCATGCGAAAGGGCACGCCGTTCTGGCACTGGCTGGGTAATGCGGGAATCTTCAGTTCCGTGATTCGCGTTCCGGTTACGTTTCCGCCAGAGAAGTTTCAGGGCGTGTTGCTTTCCGGGATGTGCGTGCCCGACCTGAAGGGTAGCCAGGGGACGTTTTGCCTGTGCACGACGCGCGCATCGAGCGACAAGTTTCGCGAAGGCGGCGTGCGCGTGCCTATCGAGCGTAGGAACGGCGTTTGCCGGTCGTACATTCCGGGACCCGACAGTCCGTTAGCCGAGAAAGCCGGCACAGAGTTGCGGGTGAATTTCGAAATTCGGCCGGAGCCGGGAGCAAAATCGGCTCGCTTCGTGGTGGGTGCGGAAAAATTCATGCTGGAAGTTGGGGAATATTCGGAGTGGATTCCGGCGGAATTCAAGGCTGGCCTGGGTTTCACGGCGCATGGCATCTGCCGCTTCTATATCAAGGAACTTTCGCCGGAAGTTGAAGTCTATGTCACGCCGGTGAACATTGATCCCGGGCATCCTGATCTGCCAATCTCTCATCCGGTCACTTATTCAATTTATTTAGCCAAGCTCTTCGGGCCGTACGCCACGCTCGGCCTGGCGGAAGACACGTGGGCGCTCAACGAACACGTACTCGATGACGATGCCTTTCTGGCGCAGGCTTACGGCAATCACGAAGATCGTGAGCGGATGCTCTTTGATGCGCTGGACAAGACGAAGCAGGGACTGTGCACGTGCGTTTTTGACACGACCGACCGCGTGCAGCACATGTTCTGGCGCTATCTGGAGGAAGATCATCCAGCCGCGCGCGATGTGCCGCATAGTCAGCATCCCCCAGTGATTCAGGAGCTATACGAGCGCATGGATCGCCTGATCGGGCGCGTGATGGAAAAAATTGATGACGACACGCTGCTGATGGTGATCTCCGATCACGGGTTCAAGTCGTTCGCGCGCTGCATGAATTTGAACGCGTGGCTGCGTCAGAACGGATATCTCACGCTGAAGGATGGCAAGACCGAGAGCGGCGATTGGTTCGAGGACGTGGACTGGTCGCGCACTCGCGCCTACACCATGGGCCTCAACGGACTTTATCTGAATATCAAAGGGCGCGAGAAGCAGGGAATTGTCGATCCGTCCGAAGTCGAAGCATTGAAAACCGAACTGCAACAAAGGCTTAATGGGCTGGTCGATCCGGCTTCTGGCACGGTGGGGATTACGGGCGTCTTTATTGCAGACAATGTTTATCGCGGGCCCTACACGGAAAACTCCCCGGACCTGATTGTTGGCTATGGTGCCGGTTATCGCGCGTCGTGGGATTCGGTGATGGGCAAAGTTACCGCGCGGATTTTCGAGGACAACATAAAAGCCTGGAGCGGCGACCACTGCATCGACCCGCGGATTGTCCCTGGGGTTCTGTTTTCAAGCCACAAGTTCATCGTGGAGAAGCCGGCGATTGTGGATGTGGCGCCGACGATCCTCCAGCTGTTTGGACTCGCGCTGCCCGCGCATTTTGACGGCAAGCCTTGGGTGCTGGCGGCGAAGGCTCATTGACGGGGTTTTGAGGGTAACCGCCTGCTAACGAGAATCGACCCTGTAACATCTTCGGCGTGACAGTGCGCAGCCGGAAGCAAGAGCCAGACTGATCGCTGCGCCTCGAAGGCGGCGATACCGCTCCCCGATTTATTCTTCCGCATCAATCATTAACGCGGGTTGTGTCCGTCACTGCCCAGTCGCGACTGTATTGAATTGCGTTCACCAGGTAATCGCCCCACGCCTGTTTCAGGTCCAACGCGATCGCATAGGCCAGGTAGTCGATCTTCAGCGTTGGTGTCCAGTGTGGATTATTCATGCGGTCGATGAAATCGAGTTCCACGCTGGCCAGGAACTCCCGGAAACCCTCCACCTGATCCATACGTTCGCGACCCAACTCGGTTGGGGCTTGCAGAAGAAACGGAAAGGTACAGTTGAGCAGAGAGGTGACTAACAATGACAATGCGAATACGGGCTCTGAGATATGTGCGATGCGTGCCGCCAGAAAGCCCAGGACGCAAAGGAAAAACAACAGCGATACCGCCATCGTGATCAGGTTGGCGGCACTCATCCGGCCTGCGAACGCACCACGAATGACGGGAGCGACATTAAGAACGCCGATGCCGCCGAGGCCCGTAGTCCACATGACAAACAGTACCGTCATCAAAACGATGTTATCGGCATGCTGGAAGCTGACCGCACTCCCAACTGCCAGCGCCGATGAAAGCGCGACTGCAGGAACGGAATATTCGAGATTCCGCTTGAAGTATGCGTCGCCTAAACGCCGATCGAGAGCGGCGGAGATGGCCGCCTGGATTGTTAACAGCTTCTCGCCCTGGTCGGGCCGCAACCGGAAGGCGTTTTGCATCGCGATGTTGCCATAGGGCCAATGAACCGCGGATCTGACAGACCTGTCTGTACTATCACTCATGGCGAACATGGCCCTGAAAGCGTCGCTTTCTTCCTCGG
>Ga0116218_1001760_pt1 | contig 13070 bp, 9 predicted proteins | sample Sb_taG_2_FD_88966 | JGI IMG/M metagenome (GOLD analysis project Ga0116218, IMG submission 88966) | Peat soil microbial communities from Weissenstadt, Germany - Sb_50d_5_LS metaG | ecosystem: Environmental > Terrestrial > Soil > Wetlands > Peat | place: Germany: Weissenstadt | collected 2010-09-21 | reverse complement strand
CAATGAGGCTGGCTCTCCTGGTTACAAGGACTATTGCGTTACAGCTTTAGTAGATGAGCAACAGTCGAACCCATATATGATTATGGAGAAATTTGCTGAGCAATTAAACGAGACAGGTACTACTCTCGTTGAATTTGAAAAGGCGCTTATTCGTTATAAAGAAGTAATACACAAGTTACGAATCGAACGTGAAACTGCACAAGACGCAGCCGTACGCGAAACAGTCGACTTGGTAGGTACGGTAGCTGAAGAAGTACCAGTTGTAGGTGGATTGATACATAAGGGTGCAAATGTAGTAACCGATATCTACCTGAAAGAGCATCGTTCGCGTCAATTACTCAAAAATTCGATATTACTAGAAGACCCAATAGTTGACCTTACCAAGGTTTTCGTAGAAGGGCTTAATAACTTAACTGATACACAGATCACCCTCAGTTCTAACCGAACAAAGCGATTACAGCGAGTAATCCTTTTTTTCGACACTTTTGAACAGTTAACTGATGAGGTTGCTCCGTGGTTATTGAATCATTTTCTACAGAGCAATATCAGTACGAATGTGATTATTGTCGTGGCAGGCCGTGACTCAATTGAGCAATCCACTCCTGCTGATCTTAAACGATGGTTACCATTGCGTGATAATGATGTCATCTACTTTATCAATCTTGATAGTTTTACAGAGGATGAAACTCGCACATACCTTGCAACGAGAGGCATTATTGATCCTGACTCTGTAGCTACAATATGGCAGCTTTCACGAGGCTTACCTCTTTACTTAGGTTTTTTGACGTTCAACCTCCATGGAGAAGTTGATCCAACTGAGGGTGTTGTAGCAAATTTTCTTCATTGGATTCCTGAGCAAGAACATACCAAACGACGGTTAGCTCTTGATGCCGCTCTTTTCTCTAAACCTTTTAGTCAAGAAGACCTCGCGGCATTCAAATACTTGCCTGAGAGCGAGAGAATAGAGATGTACCATTGGCTAATCAAACTTCCTTTTGTGCAAAATAATTTTCAAGACGGACGATATCGTTACCATGAATTAGCCCAAGAAATGTTTCGTCGTCATCAATTCCAACGCTTCAAGAGGGAATATTATGTAACCAGCCGGGAATTAGCTGATCATTATAATTTACAAATCAGTCAAATACAGAAAGAAAGAGGGAATGATGCCTCTCACGATCCTGAGTGGTTAGAAACCATTTTAGCACTCGTTTACCAGTTATTCATTTTGCCAGATGAAGCTAGCCATATAGATGGGGTTGAACAGATATTATATGCCTTTAATAAGGCAAGCGAAGAACAAGTTGGAGAAATAGTGAGATTCCTCCGAGATTTGTCTCAAGAACAACCAAACAAGCAGGTTAGCATCGAAGGCCTAACCTTTGCCAAGTATACTCTACAATACATTGAGGCAAAGATAGAAGACCAGCATCAAAAAGTAATTGAAACAACAAACAACCTCTTGAATAGATTAGTCTCTTATCCAACATTCTCATTAGAACTCTTAATTAGACTCCATCGCAATCGAGGACTTGCTTATAGAAACCTCAAAGAGTACCAGCGGGCCATCGAGGACTACAGCCGGGCCATCGAACTCGATCCCACTTATGTCTACGCCTACAACAGCCGAGGACTTGCTTATGCAGATCTTGAAGAGTACCAGCGGGCCATCGAGGACTACAGCCGGGCCATTGAGCTCGATCCCACTTCTGTCTCTGCTTACAACAGCCGAGGCGATGCTTATGCAGATCTTGAAGAGTACCAGCGGGCCATCGAGGACTACAACCGGGCCATTGAGCTCAATCCCACCTCTGACTATGCCTACAACAACCGAGGACTTGCTTATGCAGAACTCGAAGAGTACCAGCGGGCCATCGAGGACTTCAACCGGGCTATTGAGCTCGATCCCACCTCTGACTATGCCTACAACAGCCGAGGACTTGCTTATAGAAACCTCAAAGAGTACCAGCGGGCCATCGAGGACTACAACCGGGCTATTGAGCTCAATCCCACCTCTGACTATGCCTACAACAACCGAGGACTTGCTTATAGAAACCTCGAAAAGTACCAGCGGGCCATCGAGGACTTCAACCGGGCCATCGAACTCGATCCCACCTCTGACTATGCCTACAACAACCGAGGCAATGCTTATAGAAACCTCAAAGAGTACCAGCGGGCCATCGAGGACTACAACCGGGCCATCGAACTCGATCCCACCTCTGACTATGCTTACAATAGCCGAGGCGATGCTTATGCAGAACTCGAAGAGTACCAGCGGGCCATCGAGGACTACAACCGGGCCATCGAACTCGATCCCACCTCTGACTATGCTTACAACAGCCGAGGCGATGCTTATGCAGAACTCGAAGAGTACCAGCGGGCCATCGAGGACTACAACCGGGCCATTGAGCTCGATCCCACCTCTGACTCTGCTTACAACAACCGAGGACTTGCTTATGCAGAACTCGAAGAGTACCAGCGGGCCATCGAGGACTACAGCCGGGCCATCGAACTCGATCCCACTTATGTCTACGCCTACAACAGCCGAGGCGATGCTTATGCAGAACTCGAAGAGTACCAGCGGGCCATCGAGGACTTCAACCGGGCCATCGAACTCGATCCCACTTCTGACTCTGCCTACAACAGCCGAGGACTTGCTTATGCAGATCTTGAAGAGTACCAGCGGGCCATCGAAGACTACAACCGGGCCATCGAACTCGATCCCACTTCTGACTCTGCCTACAACAGCCGAGGACTTGCTTATGCAGAACTCGAAGAGTACCAGCGGGCCATCGAGGACTTCAACCGGGCCATCGAACTCGATCCCACTTATGTCTACGCATATCGCAACCGAGGCGATGCTTATGCAGAACTCAAAGAGTACCAGCGGGCCATCGAGGACTTCAACCGGGCCATCGAACTCGATCCTGATTTCCCTCAAACTTATTATGCTCGCGGATTCGCATACACGTGGTTAAAAGATATTAAGAATACTATCGCTAATTTTAGCCGATGTAAAGAGTTAGATGCTACAGATATTTATGCTAGTTGGGCAGTTGAATGGTTAGGAATGTGTTTAGGGAAAGACGATCCAGGTAGAATCGAAAGGTTGAAAACAATCGCAGCAATTAACCCCGAGAACACTATTGCTTATACCTGTCTAGGAGTTGCATCTTGGCTAAGTGGAAGCTTTGAAGAGGCTTTGTTAGAGTTAGACCAGGCTATCCTTTTAGATCCAGAGCTAGGAGGCGCGTACTTTTGGAAAGCAATGGCTCTGATTTTTTTAAGACGAGAAAAAGAGGCTTTTATGGCTCTAGAGAAAGCCATAAAAGTTGATTGGCCGGTACCACCAATGCTATTAACATTACTTGATTTGTTAGCTGAGGAAAGACCTGACTTTTACAATCAATTTGCATTACCATTTTTAGAGAATGCTTTGCAAATCTAAAATTAGTATAAAGTATTCCTCATTGAGAGTAATAAAGGAAGTGAGCAAGGTTTATCTGACTCATCTACTACAGCTTTTCAAATAGACAGCTTGCCTCATGTATATTTTCGCTTGAAAGGCATAGAGGCTAGGAAACACCGACCAAGGCAATCACTCAACGATTTAGCAATTCTCTTTAAGAAGCAGAGCAAAGGCAAGGAGGCGAAGCTATCTAACAGCGAAAACAACGTTCAGAACTCGTTTCTATTTGGCTTGGCTCCGAAAGTTCACAATCTGAATATGAAGCACCTAAGGGCATCACATTTAGTCCATCACTCTTTGAAATGAAAAAATAAGCAAGCAACCGTTACAATAGTTACAAAAACAGGCAGTAGGCTTGACACCACCAAAACGGATATAAATTCTGCATTCTAGCTCAACTATTAAAATAGCGCTCGCCAGCTTTAGAACGACATGTAAAGCCTATGTATGAAGAAGCGAAAGTGGGCGACTAGGGATTCGAACCCCAGACCTACTGCGTGTAAAGCAGCCGCTCTAACCAACTGAGCTAGTCGCCCCTGAAAAGAAAGAGGGTATGTAATATTGTTATATGGGGTGCCCTCGAGTGGACTCGAACCACCACGCCTTTACAGGCACAGGCCCTCAACCTGCTGCGTATACCATTCCGCCACGAGGGCTAGTCATAACGGATTACGCGAGCTATTTTATACCCCTCCCTGAGGTTTGTCAACGATTTGTGCGATTTTATTTCTGCCGTACAATGAGTGTGCTACGCGCAGTATATACAAGTTGCTGCTGACTATCGGTACCTGTAGTCTCCGTAATGATAAAGGCCATTGTGCCTGTTTTCCCATGACGTTCCCGTACATCGGCAATATGGGCAACACAAGTCACTTGTTCACCTATACGTAGTTGACGCGTATATATGTATTGTTGTTCACCATGCAACAATTGCATTGTTGTGGGGTCGAGATCCAGATCGGGAACACGAATTCGGAATGTGGTTGGGAATGTCGGAGGCGCATATTGCAGAGTCTCTTTGCTCTTGAGCGCCGGGTCTTCCGTTGCTTCCATGAAGTTTTTTACCGCTTCAAGTGTGACTTCGAATGTTTGCGGTGGAGAACTTTTTCCTATCAAGTTGTGATCAAAATGCACGAGCTTGCTCCTTACACTATGAGACTCTACGCCGTCATCGTAATATACCCTAGCCGTTCAAGCGCCATATAGGCAGCGGCAATCTGTCCCTGTACAGCAAAGCTGCCATTATGAATCATTTCAAGCAATTCTCCAGGTGTTACCAGCAAATTTTCAATGACCTCGACAGGATCTTCTTTAGGTATGCCTGTTTTTCGCACGTTACGTGCCAGGTACCACCAGATTCTTGTACGCGCACCGGTAGGATTGGCCAACATATGAGCTAATAGTTCGATCTCGTGATCTTCAAAACTATAACCCGTTTCCTCCATCAATTCACGCCTGGCCGTTATTACTGGATCATCTTCATGTGCATCGATACCTCCAGCAGGAAACTCCAGTACTTCGCTCCCGATTCCATGCTTATATTGGTTATTGAGTAAGAAACGCCCATCTTCGGTTAGTGGGACGATGCCTACCCAGCCACGGTTTTCGATGATGTAATAGTCTGGGATGATTGGACCATTGGGAACAGCTACTTGTTCGCAGCGTATTTTAAGGTACGGAGTGTCGATTACTTGTTGGTACGAAAGGGTTTCCCATGGATGATTTTTTAGCATAGTGCTTCCTAAGATCTTATATATTCTTCCAGTTCGGTTTGCGTTTTTCTAAGAAGGCCTGCAGGCCTTCCCGGGCATCGTGCGTTTGCATGAGTTGAGTGAGATAGAGTCCATTGACTTGTTCCAATGCCTCCATGCTTGTTGCATGCTTGGCATTAGCGAGACGAACACTAGCTTTTGTATGAAGTAGAGCAATCGCGCTTTTCGTCCGAAGAAGATCCAGGACACGCTCCATTTGTTTATTTATATCATTGACTGATGCAGACCAGGTAATGTACCCCAGGCGTAATGCCTGCGATCCTGTGAGTGTATCCTCTTCGCCTCCTCCATCTGATATCACCAATTTAGCATTTTCTGCTACTAGCGTAAAATCAGCGGACTGGATGAGAAGACAGGCAGGTTGTGAGAGTGTGGCTCTCACAACGGCCAACACAGGCTGCTCAATAGCGCGAGTTGCTGCACACACACTGCGCACGATTGTTGAATTATGCTCTATCGTCGCTTGAGAGTCATGCGTGACAAGTTGGGTAGCAGTGGGATTAAAATCCAATACAACAGCTTTGATACTATTGCTACTCTCTGTATGTAGGGAGTCGCAGAGAACGCATAGTTCCTTGAGCATGAACTCATCAGGTTCTGGCGCCAATACTATACGTATTGTTTGTGCTTCCGCGATAATGCGAAGCGCTCGATAAGATTGCTGCATAGGATTTGCTTTACATTCCTCTTAGCTTAAAACGTTGAATTTTGCCAGTCGCGGTCTTGGGAAGTTCAGCTACAAACTCAATCCAACGTGGGTATTTAAATGGTGCCAGCTTGCTTTTCACAAATGCTTTGAGTTCATCTGCCATTGCCTCTGAAGGCTCATAGCCCTGGTTAAGCACGACATATGCTTTGGGTTTGACTAATTCATCCGCATCCAGGTCCCCGACCACAGCAGCCTCAAGTACCACTGGATGAGAGATGAGCGCTCCCTCAACCTCCACTGGAGAAACCCATTGTCCACCTACCTTTAGCATATCGTCGGAGCGACCGCAATACCAGAAATATCCGTCAGCATCTTCGTAATACTTATCGCCTGTATGAATCCAGTGACCGTTGATGACATCTTTGGTTTTTTCGTGCTTGTTCCAATAGTATGCAGTAATACTGTCTCCTCTCAATCATTTTGATTACATTCTAACCCAAACTCAAGTGTAATAGAAACTCTCGATTCCCATCACGTCCATAAATTGGTGAATCGGTCAATCCCACAATCCGAAACGGGGTGTTTTGTGTTATCCATTCCTGCAGTTCACGTAACACACGATCATGCACTTCTGGATCTTTGATGATCCCCGCTCCTCGATCAACTTCGACTTTTCCTGCCTCGAACTGAGGCTTCACAAGCGCCACTACCCAGGCACCAGGTATTAGAAACGCTACCAGAGCTGGCAGGACAAGGCGTAAGGAGATGAAAGAGACATCTATAGTAGCACACTGGATTGATTCTGGCATACTTTTCAGAAAGCGAATATTGGTATGCTCCATTACTACTACACGTGGATCATTCCGTAGCGTCCATGCGAGCTGTCCCTGTCCAACATCAAGTGCATACACTCGTTTCGCGCCATGTCTCAATAAGCAATCTGTAAAGCCTCCTGTCGATGCCCCAACATCAAGTGCAACCAGGCCCTCAGGATTTAATCCAAAAGTTGACAATGCCTTTTCAAGTTTCAGGCCTCCACGACTGACATATTTTAATTCGGCTGGTATTTCCTTTATAGAACATTCGACATCGAGCGAAATTAATGTGCCTGGTTTATCAACTAGATGACCTGCAACAAGAATCTGTCCAGCCATAATCAATGCGCGTGCGCGTTCCCTGCTGGGAGACAGGCCGCGTCTGACGAGCGCAACATCAAGTCTTTCCTTGTTTTCCGCCATTGAGTCTTCCTCTTAGATTGATAGGATGCGATCAATCAATATCCACCAGTTGTAAAAAGCTGCTAGCTCCTCTATCTATTTCGGGTAATGATTCTCCGGTTTCCTGACAGCATATACAGCAAGTGCGACAACTATGACAAGCGCGACAAGTGCGACAAACGCGACAAATAGAACATTCTCATCCTCTTGCCATTTGAAATCTTGAAGTCGCTTCCTTATATGTATGATAGTGTTATATAGAGGGAGGCCTGTTTCTCATTTGAATGCGAGGCAATATCAAATTGTATGTGCATTGGAATAAATCAACGCGCCTGCTCCGACAAGCCCTGCATTTCTGGTGAGTTGCGCCAGGGCGATACGTGCTGAATCTCGAGGCGCTTTCATCGCACGCTCTTGAACAATTCGCAGTGCTGGCTCCATTAGCATCCGTCCTATCTGCATAACACCACCACCCAGGATGATTATGTCGGGATTGTAAATATGAATAATGTTGACTAGACCAATGCCAAGTGCTTCAGCAACATGTGTGATAATATCTCGCGCCAATGGTATACCTGCTTCAGCGGCGCGAGCCACAGTGTAAGCATTGACGCGTAAAGGTTCCGCTAATTCGCTGAGTTCATCATACTCATCCAGTGGTTGTGTATTCGGATCATGTGAAGGGAGCGCTTCCTGATCAGGAACTGTTGCAATATGCTCTAACATGGTACTTGCAAAAGCAAGCAGGTCAGCGCCTTGTCCGGCAGCAATGGCTTCGTTGGCATAGCGTGCTATGGCAGTTCCGGAAGCTAGATATTCCAGGCACCCAATATTGCCGCAATTACAGCGTTCGCCCTTCCAATCGATAGTCATGTGACCCAGTTCGCCTGCGGTACCGTTCGCCCCTTCTAAAATTGTGCCATCGATAATAACGCCACCGCCGATACCTGTGCTTACGGTTAGGTAGACCATATGCCTGCTTCCTCGCCCGGCACCAAACATATATTCACCCAATCCGGCCGCATGTGCGTCGTTTTCAATCAAAACAGGCGTATTAAATTGTTGTTGCACCAGATCACGTAAAGGGACATCTTCCCACCCAGGAAGGTTGGGAGGAGAGTAGATAATGCCTGTGCGATTATTTAATGGACCTGGAGTAGCAACACCAATCCCTGCAATTTGATCGAGAGAAATATCAGCTTCATCAAGTGCTTGTTGTATTGCTCCATACATACGCGGAAGCAGGTGTTCTGGCGCAGGATTTTCACCAGTAAGTAAATTTACCCGTGAGTGAATTTTTGATCCTTGCAATACTGCTGTTCGTATATGCGTGCCCCCAAGGTCAACGCCAACGACTAGCGGCAGATTTTGTTGACCACCTGTGATCTTTTCTTGCATACTGTAACTAGCTCCACTGTTTCCGTTAAGATATATGTAGATCAATATACTCTATTTACTGAAATGGGACAAGCATTGCATTGAGTTGTAAATTCTGGACTGAGTAGGCGTGTAACCCGTTGAAGATATAATAGGTAGATAGTTATAATTTTTTTTGCTAAAAGGCAATGTGATATGAAGGATAACAAGTACTCACAACGGAAATATAGCTTCTGGATTGGTTTTATCGCCGCACTGGCAGCAGGTGCAATTGCGACCGGTATAATGTTAATACTTAGCGTCTCATTCGGTGGGGTCTCATTACCCGAAACTTTTGGTTCTGACTTGACAGCCTTAATGCCTCCCCCTTTATTTGATTATTTGCATCAAATAATTGGTGGAGATGCAAAACATTACCTTTTCTATGGTATTATCGTGGGTCAATGTCTTGTGTTTGCGCTAAGTGGAGGACTTTATAGCTGGCTTGCCGATAGACAGAATCGAGTTCTACAATGGTTTGATGGAATGCTACTTGCGCTGATACTCTGGCTTTTCGCAGGAGTAATCCTGCTGCCTCTAAGCGGAGGGGGTGTTTTTGGCGCGGATCTCTCCATTGGTTTTAGTAATGGATTACTAAGTCTTGCCATAGTCGGTATTGTATTTGGTTCGCTCTTCGTGATTTTCCAACATTGGCTCGCTGCACGCATGTCCAGGCAAAATGCAGCACTAAGCAGCACCCACTTCTTATCAGGTCAAGATGACTCGCCTGGAACACTTTCACGCCGAACTCTACTTAAGAACGGCGTAATTGTCACCGGAATCGTTTTAGCGGGAGTAGTTGCCTGGCGCTTCATTACAGGAGGAACCAGTTCGTCAAATGTACCGGTGGAACGATTACTGGCAAACTTTAAAAGTAAAATTGTTCCACCACCTACACCAAACTATGGAGCAATTCAACAGGTTCAATTTTTGTCACCTGAAGTTACCTCAAACGACCAGTTCTATCTGGTTTCTAAAAATCTCTTCTCCGATCCAACAGTTAATGGTAATTCCTGGAGCTTGACCGTTGATGGACAGGTTAATAACTCATTTACACTAACGTATCAAGAAATGCTTGCTCAACCTATGAAACAGCAGTACGAGTCATTGATGTGCATCAGTAACGATGTGGGCGGTCAGTATATGAGCAATGCTCTATGGGAAGGTATTCCGTTAATTGACCTGCTACAACGAGCTGGTGTGAAAGCAGGGGCAACAAAAATCGTATTCCATGCGGCTGATGACTACACTGATAGTATTCACCTTACTAAAGCGCTTGAGCCTACCACATTGCTCGCGGTACATATGAATGGTGACACATTGCCACAGGAACATGGTTATCCTGTACGTATGCTGGTACCTGGTATATATGGTATGAAACACTGCAAATGGCTCACACGTATCGAAGTTGTAAACTATGACTACCAGGGCTACTGGCAACAGAGGGGCTGGAGCGATGCTGCGCCTGTACGCATGACGTCTCGTATCGATACCCCCTTGACTGGTTCAAGCATAAAGGTCAATCAAACTACCTATATTGCAGGGGTAGCATTTTCAGGAAATAAAGGCATTAGTGAAGTCGATGTAAGTACAGATGCAGGTCAGACCTGGCAACGAGCAATTCTGAAACAGCCATTATCTGGTCTTACATGGGTTTTGTGGGAACTGGCATGGCAGCCACCAAAGGCTGATAATTATACTATAGTGGTACGAGCAATAGATTTAGATGGAAACGTACAAGACCCCAACGAAGAGCCCCCATTGCCGAATGGGTCATCAGGCTACCACTCCATTCTTTTAAACGTTTCATAAACAAAGCCGGATTCTTTTCAGCACATTCACGATAGTTCTCTGCTCGCGGGTTCTTCAAATTAGAAATTTGGAGACCCGTTGTTGTATCCATGGATGTACGGCCTCTGGTAGCAAAAGAGGTTACCGACTCTGCAATTCGATCAAAAACTTGTTACAAAAAGTGTCCGGTTTAAAGCTCGTCGTTGATTATATTAAGTAGAGGCACATCACAAAGAAAGCGGGCCAAAATGCTCGTAAGGCCAATATGGTGACGGACGTTCAGGGGGTAGAGCGTCTGCGAGAGCGTGATGCACAAGCCTTTCGTTCTTTGATCGATCGGTTACAGCAACCCATCACTGGATATTTGCATCGCCTCGTAGGTGACCGAGAAGTGGCTCTTGACCTTGCACAAGATACTTTTGTTCAAGTATATAAAGAAATAAACAAGACGTCTGGGGAATTTGCTCTTGATGCCTGGATCTATCGTATTGCCACAAATTATGGTTTGCGTTACCTCAATCGTCAACGCCTGAGACAGTTTGTACGACTGGACAGTCGTGAGAGCTTTGATGAAAGCTTAGCGGTTGCGGGACCTGAAGATCAGACAGAGACAAGAATTCTGATTGAACAGGCTTTAGGGACAATGAGGCCGATAGATGCAGCCCTTTTACAACTTCATTATGGCAATGGCTTCACATACGAAGAAATTAGCCAGGTAATGGAAATGAGTTCGGAAGCAGTTCGCAAACGTGTCAGTCGCAGTGTTGAGAGATTTCGAAGAGTGTATGGAAAGAAGATGCCCTCTGTGAGATCTCAACGATACGAAAACTCTATCAAAGTTAAGGTTACCTCAAAGGGTATTAAATAACATATGGCAGGTAATACACGCTTTATTTCTTTTAACGATGTTCATAAACATCCTGATGATAGCATATTGCTTGCTTATCATCGTGGACAGAAGTTGGAATTTCGTTCAAGCTATATTCAACACATCGATATAGAAAAATGCCCGCGCTGTCTTCAGAAGCTAAACGAACTGAAACAGGTCAGCACTACACTCGATGTATTAGGGGACATGCCACCATATCAGCATTATCCAGAGTTATCAGTAGCTGATACTTATGCTCGGATGCAAAACGCGTTGCACCACAGAATTCCGGCAAAAGCTGCTTCGAATGGTGCATATAACCGGCAACGTCCAAGAAAGTCGGTTGTGCGATTGATCAGCGTACCTGTTGCATTTGTTCTGGCAATTCTTTTTACAGTGGCCATGCTGGTGTTTGCTAATTTATCTGGCAGGTCGTTAATCCCATTTTCGGTCGATGGAGGCACGAGTAACGTTCAAAATACTTTGACTATAGGGGTATCACCTCATCCGAAATCGACTCAAGCAGCTACTGCGATTGTTTCACCAACTGGGACGCCATGCAGCCAATCACGGACTTATGTAGCGAGATGTTCCCAAGCAGCTACTGCGATTGTTTCACCAACTGGGGCGCCTGAAGCGAAAGGGCCTGAAATTAATGTTTGCTCAACACAAGCTAACATTGATCAATTGCGCCTGGTTATTTGTGGATCTAATTTTGATAGTACGCACAAAGCAAACCTGTTCGTCTATATGCCTGGTAAGATACCTGTCCTGTATCGAAATATTCCGGTAGATAAACTTGGTAAATTTCAGATTGGATGGAAAATCGCTGATTGTGGGAATGTGCCAACTTATATTATTGGTTACGAAGTAGCAAGTTCAAGGTCAATTGTTGCCAAACTACAAATTACTTCGTTCGGCAGTTGCACTTTACCAACTATTACACCTGTAGCGGCTTCATCCAGGGGTTTCACCAATTTTTGGTAAATATGTCTATTGAGAAGATTACAAAGAGGAAGAAACCATTATGCAACGGCAGTGTGCCTGGTGCTTGCGATTAATGGATAGTATCGGAGAGCCGATCTCTGCGATACCAGTACCAAAGATATATAAAGCATCACACGGAATGTGTAAAATATGTGGTAATCTCTGGCTGGAGCAAGCATTACGAGATACTCAAACACAGACAGTGGCTCGTCCACTGGCACTGGACACTAAAGTATCCCGCCACTACTAAAAAGACACCTCCTTTAATTCGGTGGCGCTTTACGCTGCCAAAGGGTCGAATCGCGCTCTTAGTTGAGCAGGCTGCTTATCCTTTCCCCCCAGGAAGCAGCGGCGATTCGACCCTTTTCATTGTTAGCTACTTTTCGTCAATAGAGGGAGTATGGATGGCTTGCAAAAAATCCAGCATATATTGGTTAACTTTTTCTGGTTGTTCTTGCTGCACCCAATGACCACTGTCTGGGATACGCATGATTTGGATTTCATTCACCCATTGTTGAAGTCCAGTGCTTAGTTCAATACCAAGGGCGATATCCTGCTCTCCCCAAATAAGCAAGGTAGGCGCTTTGATCTGCACCGTGTAACTCTTGTAAGAAATCGGCAGGCGCCAAAAAAGCTGGCGGTAATAGCTTATCGCGGCTTTTATCGCTCCTGGTTTACTCATGGCTTCCTGATATCTGGCTGTTACGTCGCTTGGGAAAGCTGACTTTTGCAACGCTGCGCCGCGAAGCATCCTTCCAATCTCATTCGCTTTGTTGCGCCTCAGCATATATTCGGGTAGCCATGGTATCTGGAAAGCGAAAACATACCAGCTTTTACGCAATTGCTTGAAGGTGCGCATCTCACGCATCATCGCAGCCGGATGAGGAGCATTCATCACAAT
>Ga0116218_1001758_pt1 | contig 13080 bp, 13 predicted proteins | sample Sb_taG_2_FD_88966 | JGI IMG/M metagenome (GOLD analysis project Ga0116218, IMG submission 88966) | Peat soil microbial communities from Weissenstadt, Germany - Sb_50d_5_LS metaG | ecosystem: Environmental > Terrestrial > Soil > Wetlands > Peat | place: Germany: Weissenstadt | collected 2010-09-21 | reverse complement strand
GTGTTCCGGCGACGCCGGTTCTTCCGCGGCCGGAGGGGACCGGATGACGAGGCCAGCGACATCAGCTGGCTGACCCCGGCCGGCCAGGAAATGGCCCAGGAAGACTGGGAGACCGGCTACGCCCAGTCGCTCGCAGCCCTGCTGAACGGCGAGGCGATCAGCGAACCGGATCCGCGGGGCGGGAGGGTAGTGGACGCCAAGTTCCTGCTGTTGTTCAACGCGCACAGCGCCGCGCTCACGTTCACCCTGCCCGAGGCCAGCCTGGCGCCCGGCTGGGAGATCGTGATCGATACCAGGACGGTGGCCGCCAGCAGCGAGGAGACTGGAGTCATCCTGATCCCGAAGAGCGAAGTCGAGGTGGGCGCCCGGGCCGCCGTCGTGCTGCGGTCGACGGACTGACCGTGCGCCAGATCTTCGCGGCCTCCGACCTCCGCGACACCGACCTGGCCGGGCTTTACGAGTACCCGCCCGGGCCCTGGCTGCGCGCCAACATGGTCGCCAGCGCGGACGGGGCCGCGCACCTCGGCGGCGTCACCTCCGGCCTGTCCTCGGAGGCCGACCGCCACCTGTTCGCGCTGCTCCGCACGCTGGCCGACGTAATCGTGGTGGGCGCGGCGACGGTCCGGGCCGAGCGCTACGCACCGGTGCGCCGGCACGAGCTCTGGCCGGACCTGCGGTCGGGCCGCACCCCCACCCCCCCGATCGCGGTGATTACCGCGCGGCTCGACCTCGACCCGTCCAGCCGCCTCATCGCGGCGGCCCCGCCGTCGGCCCGGACGATCGTCATCACCACTGCACAGGCCCCGCCCGGCCGCCGCGCCGCCCTGGACGGGCTGGCCGAGGTCATCGTGGCCGGCCAGGAGACCGTTGACCTGAAGGCGGCCGTCGCCGCGCTGGCCGACCGCGGCCACCGGCGGATGCTCACGGAGGGAGGGCCGCGCCTGCTGGCCCAGATCGCCGCGGCCGACCTCCTGGACGAGCTGTGCCTGACCATCGGCCCGCAGCTGGCCGGCCCGGGCGCGGACCGGATCGTGGCTGGCACCCCGCTACCAGGGACAGGTCCGCAGCCGCTCACCCTGGCCCACGTCCTGGAGGACAGCGGCCACCTGTTCTGCCGGTACATCAGGTCCGAACGGAACGTGGTATCTGCGGCCGGGAACGCTGGAGCGTAAAATCGTGCTCACGCAGAACGGAGCCTTATAGGAGACTGCGACGGCATCGGCGCCACCTGGTGGTGTGGACCCAGTCCGCCTGCTCAGCCGACCCGTGCGGCGGCCCGCGGGGACCGCGGCTCGCCCGGGCCAAACCGGTCCGCCGGCGGATCCGGACGGCCGCGCTGCTCACCATGGTCGCCGTGATGCCCCTGGCCCGCGCCGTGCGGGCCCGCTGGCGCCCTCTGCTGGCCGGAGCCGCGCTCACGGCGGCCGGCGTCATCCTGCGCGGCAGCACGCCCGGCAGCGTGGTTCTCCTGCCCGGGCTCCTGCTCCTGCTGTCGGCCCCGCTGCTGCCAGGGTCCTCCGAGGCGGACCGGCTGCGGCGCTCGGAGCTGGAGCGGCAGCTGTCCGTCTACTCCACCCCGGCCCAGCGCCGCGATCTCGAAGCGACGCTCGACCAGTATCCAGACCCCATCACGCACGAGCTTCGCGACATCCTGGCCAGGCAGGCCGTGGCCACCGCCGCTGGCCCGCGGTTTCCGGGCGGCCGGACCGGCTGAGGAGGGCCCGGCGCGTTAGCCTGACCCTGGGCCGCCTTATCCGACAGCCAGGGAGACTTGCCAATGCCGCTGCACACGAAGGTGGATGAGTCCGCCCGAGACGAAGAACTCGAGATCAACCCGGTTTACGTCCGCGAGAGGACCTGCGAGATTCCCCGCTACAAGCTGGCCGAGCACGGGGTCCTGCCGCGCACCGCGCTGCAGGTCGTCCGCGACGAGCTCATCCTGGACGGCAACGCCAGGCTCAACCTGGCCACGTTCGTCACGACCTGGATGGAGCCGGAAGCCGAGCTGCTGATGTCCGAGACCGCGGCCAAGAACATGATCGACAAGGACGAGTACCCGCAGACCGCCGAGCTCGAACGGCGCTGCGTGAACATCCTGTCCCACCTGTGGAACGCGCCGGACAGGAGCCAGGCCACCGGCTGCTCCACCACCGGTTCGAGCGAGGCCTGCATGCTCGGCGGGATGGCGCTGCTGTGGCGCTGGCGGGCCCAGCGCCAGGCGGCCGGGCTGGATACCGCCAAGCCGAACCTGGTCATGGGCAGGAACGTGCAGGTGTGCTGGGAGAAGTTCTGCCGCTACTGGCAGGTGGAGCCCCACTACGTGCCGATGATCCCCGGGCGGCTGCACCTGGGCCCGGCCGAAGCCGTGGCCAAGTGCGACGAGAACACCATCGGCGTGGTCGCCATCATGGGCTCCACCATGGACGGCAGCTACGAACCGGTGCTGGAGATCAGCCGGACCCTGGACCGGCTGGAGGCCCAACGGGGCCTCGACATCCCGGTGCACGTGGACGGGGCGTCGGGCGGGTTCATCGCCCCGTTCCTGCACCAGGACCTGGAATGGGACTTCCGGGTGCCGCGGGTCGCCTCGATCAACACCTCGGGCCACAAGTTCGGCCTGGTGTATCCGGGGGTGGGCTGGGTCATCTGGCGGACCCCGGACGCGCTGCCCGACGACCTGGTCTTCAAGGTCAACTACCTGGGCGGCGAGATGCCCACGTTCGCGCTCAACTTCTCCCGGCCCGGCGCGCAGGTCGCCGCGCAGTACTACAACTTCCTCCGGCTCGGCTGCGAGGGCTACCGGCACGTCCAGCAGACCTGCCAGGACATCGCGCTCCACCTGTCCGGCGAGATCGCCAAGATGGGCCCGTTCGAGCTGCTCACCGACGGCAAGGATCTTCCGGTGTTCGCGTTCAAGCTGCGCGACGACGTGACGGAATACTCGGTGTTCGACCTGTCCGAGCGGCTGCGCCAGCGCGGCTGGCAGGTGCCGGCGTACACCTTCCCCGAGGACATGACCGACACCGCGGTGATGCGGATCGTGGTCAGGAACGGCTTCAGCATGGACCTCGCCAACCTGCTGCTCGACGACATGCGGCTGCACGTGCGGGTGCTCGAGCACTACCCGCAGACCCAGCCGCCGCCCGAGATCCAGGCCAAGCGCCAGTCCTTCAAGCACTGAACGCTCAGTACCCTCCCGAGGTCGGGGCGGTAGCCGCGCATCGGAGCGGCATCCGGTTCAAGACGGACGGCTCAGGACGCTGACGGGGTGGGCGCCGCCGATCCGCTCGGAGCCGGTGAGGCTGGTGCGGGGGCGGTCGCGGCCGGCGTGGGTGATGAGCTCGCGGCCGGCGTGGGTGATGAGCTTGCGGCCGGGGATGCCGACGGGGACGTGACCGCCGAAGTCGCGGCGGGGGTCGCGCCGGCCGAGGGCGTGGACGCAGTCGCGGCCGCGGTGGGCGGCGCCGACATTCTCGGGGCGGCGGTGGGCAAGGTCACATGCCCGGATACGGCCTGCCCGGAGTGCATGCCAGGCGTCTGGTGCGCCGAGGCGGCCAGGGCGACGCCACCCGCGGCCGATGCCGCCAGCAGCCCGACGACCATCGAGGCGATCGTGAGCGGGCGGGCCAGCCGCCGGTGGCGTCGGCCCTCGTGCCGACCGGGACGGCCAGAAGCGGGCTGGGAGACCGGCGACGGTCTCGCGGACGTGACGGTCCTGGACGGGTCGCCGGTCTCCGGAAGCTTGATGAGCGTCCGGGTGACCGGCTCGGGCCGCGTCGCCGGTATCGCGCCCGTGCTCGCCGCGAACTCCAGATTGCGGGCGGTAGGCCGCTGACCGGGGTCCTTGGCCAGGCAGCGCTGGATCAGCCCGCGCACCTCGGCGGGCACGCGGTCCAGGTTGACCTCGCGGTAGACCGCGCGGTAGGCCAGCGTGGGAGCCGATCCGCGGCCGAACGGCGCTTCGCCCGTGGCGGCGAAGGCGAGAACGGCGCCCAGGCTGAAGATGTCGCTGGGGGCGCCGACCTCCCGGCCTTCGACCTGCTCAGGGGACATGTAGCCGGGCGAACCCATGAGCAGTCCGGTACGCGTCAGCGGGCTGGTCTCGGCCGCGACGGAAATGCCGAAATCGATGACGCGGCCCGTCCTGGGCCAGCAGCACGTTCGATGGCTTCAGGTCGCGGTGCACGACCCCCGCGGCATGAATGGCGCTCAACCCCGCCGCTAGCCCCGCCGTGAGTTCCAGCACCGACCGCACGGGCAGGGGCCCGTGCTCCGCCACCGCGTCAGCCAGCGATGGCCCGGTCACGTAGGCCGTGGCCAGCCACGGCACCGGGCCATCGGTATCCGCGTCGATCAGCGGCACGGTGAACCGGCTGCTCACCTTGCGCGCAACGGTGACTTCCCGCCGGAAGCGCGCCCGGAACTCAGGGTCGGAGGCCAGGTCGGCGCGGATCACTTTCACCGCCACCAGCTGGCCGTCCGGCGACGCACCCAGAAACACCCGGCCCATGCCACCCGAGCCCAGTACTCCGCGGAGCCGGTACGGCCCGATCCGTCCAGGGTCGTCAGGCTGCAGGTCTTGCCACATGATCATCCCGTCCTTAGCTCCAGGGGCACCGGTCGTGGTGTACTACCGCGCGGCTGCCACCTACGATGGCTGCGAGGGCGGGGTGGTCCTTCGGGGGGTATGGGGGAAACTCAGGGGGATGGCCCCCCAAGGGAGGAGCCGACGATGACGCTGCTGCGAAGCTATGTGAGCGGAGCGTGGACCGAGCCGACCGACGAGGGCAGGCCCGTGCTCGACGCGGTCACCGGCGAGGAGGTCGCCCGGGTCTCCTCGGCCGGGATCGACGTCGCCGCGGCGCTGGACTACGGCCGGGCCACAGGCGGCCCGGCGCTTCGCGAGCTGACCTTCCACCAGCGAGCCGCGTTGCTCAAGTCCCTCGGGCAGATGCTGCGCGAGCACCGGCCGGAGCTGTACGCGCTGTCCGCGCGTACCGGGGCCACGCTCGGCGACGCCAAGTTCGACGTCGACGGCGGCATCGGCGTGCTGCTCAGCTACGCCAGCAGGGCCAAGCGCGAGCTGCCGGACGGGGTCGTCCTGGCCGAGGGGGCGGTCGAGCCACTGGGCCGGGGCGGCGCCTTCGTCGGCCAGCACATCCTCACCTCGCTGCGCGGGGTGGCGGTGCAGATCAACGCGTTCAATTTCCCCGTCTGGGGCCCGCTGGAGAAGTTCGCGCCCGCCTTCATCGCCGGCGTGCCAACCCTGGTCAAGCCGGCCACCCAGACCGCGTACCTGACCGCCCGGCTGGTGGAGCTCATGATCGAAACCGGGCTGCTGCCGCCCGGCTCGCTTCAGCTGGTCTGCGGCAGCGCCAGCGGCCTGCTCGACCACGCCGGCGAGCAGGACCTGGTGTCGTTCACCGGGTCGGCCGCGACCGCGCAGCATTTGCGGGCGCACCCCGCGGTCGTGAGCCGGTCCGTCCGGTTCAACGCCGAGGCGGACTCGCTGAACTGCTCCATCCTCGGCCCGGACGCCCACCCAGGCACTCCGGAGTTCGACCTGTACGTGGGTCAGCTGGTCACCGAGATGACGGTCAAGGCCGGCCAGAAGTGCACCGCGATCCGGCGGGCCTTCGTCCCGGCGGCCTTGGCGGGCCAGGTGGCCGAGGCGGTGTGCGACCGGCTGGCCGCGGTGGTGGTCGGCAACCCCGCCGAGGATGACGTCCGGATGGGCGCACTGGCCAGCCTGGAGCAGCGCGAGGAGGTACGCCGTTCGGTCAAGGCCCTGCTGACGGCGGGACGGCTGATCTTCGGCGACCCCGACCGCGTGGAAGTCGTCGGGGCCAGCGCCGAGCGCGGGGCGTTCATCGCCCCGCTGCTGCTGCACAGCGACGACCCCGGGCGGCCTGAGCCGCACCAGGTGGAGGCGTTCGGGCCGGTCAGCACGATCATCGGCTATGACGGCGCCGCGGAGGTGATCGAACTAGCGGCACGCGGCCGGGGCAGCCTGGCCGGCTCGGTCGTCACCGCCGACGCGGAGTTCGCCCGCGAGGTGGTCCTCGGCTTGGCTCCGTGGCACGGCCGGCTGCTCGTCCTGGACCGCGACGACGCGCCCGAGTCGACCGGGCACGGCTCACCGCTGCCCATGCTCGTGCACGGCGGGCCCGGGCGGGCCGGCGGCGGGGAGGAGATGGGTGGCATGCGCGGCGTGATGCACCACATGCAGCGCACCGCGGTCCAGGCCAGCCCGCGCGTGCTGTCGGCGGTCACCGGCCGCTGGATGCCCGGTACCGGGCGGAACACGGCGGGCGGTCACCCGTTCCGTAAGTCGCTCGCCGAACTGCGCATCGGTGACAGCGTGGTGGCGGGCCCGCGCCGGGTGACGCTGGCCGACATCGAGCACTTCGCCGACTTCACCGGCGACACCTTCTACGCCCATATGGACGAGGAGGCCGCGCGGGCCAACCCGTTCTTCGACGGCCGGGTGGCCCACGGGTACCTGATCGTCTCCTTCGCGGCCGGCCTGTTCGTCCAGCCCGATCCGGGGCCCGTGCTGGCCAACTACGGCCTGGAGAACCTGCGCTTCCTCACCCCTGTGTACCCCGGTGACGAGCTCACCGTGACGCTGACCTGCAAGCAGATCACGCCGCGGGAGGACGCCGAGCACGGCGAGGTGCGCTGGGACGCGGACGTGACCAACCAGGACGGCAAGTCCGTGGCCACCTACGACGTCCTCACCCTGGTCGCGAAGCAGTGGCCCTTATCCGCCCGCCTCGGCCGCCGCGATGGCTTCGGGCGCCTCGGGGAGCACCTGACCGCCGTCGATCACGATCGTCTGCCCGGTGATGTAACCCGCCTCCTCGGTGGCCAGGAACAGCACGGCGTAGCCGATGTCGTCGACGCTGCCCAGATGGCGCAGCGGTATCCCCGCCGCCATCGTGGCCGCGTGGTCCTCGCCGAGTTCGGCCGGGCTTTCGGTGATAATGTTCCCCGGCAGCACCGCGTTGACCGTGATGCGGCTGGGAGCCAGCTCGATCGCGGCGGTCCGCATGAAGCCCAGCTGTCCGGCCTTGCTCGCTCCGTAGTGCGTCCAGCCCGGAAAGCCGGTGATCGGGCCGGTGATGGACGAGATGAGGATGACCCGGCCCCGGCCCGAGCGGGCCAGGGCGGGCAGGCAGGCCTGGACCGAGAAGACGGTGCCCTTCAGGTTGACGCCGAGTACCTGGTCGAGCACGTCCTCGGTCATGTCCGCCAGCCGGCTGTGCGGGAAGACGCCCGCGTTGGCGCACAGAACGTCGATGCCGCCCAGCCGCTCCTCGGCGATGGCCGCCATCCGCCGGCAGTCCTCCCGGCTGGACACGTCGGCCTGCACGAACGAGACCTCGCCGGGGGCCTGGGCCGCGGCGTTGAGCTCCTCGGCGGCGGCCCGGGCCGCGTCCGAATCACGGCCGGTGATGAGGACCCGCGCGCCGTTGCGGGCGAACACGCTGGCAATCCCCTGGCCGATGCCGCGGCTGCCGCCGGTTACCACCACGGCGCGGCCGGCGATCGGTGTGAACATGACGGCCCTCTTTCAGTGCGTGCTGAGATATGACTCGGCCAGGTCGCAGCTGCCCTGCGTGTAGCTGGCGCCGAGCTCGGCGGCGATGTCGACGCCCCGGTGCGAGCCGATCCACGCGAGCAGGAGCAACCGCCGGAACATGATGAACGTCCAGATCTCGGCTTCGTCCTCAGCGGTCAGCTGGCCGGCCCGGCGGTACCCGGCCAGCCAGCTGTCCACCAGTCCCGGCACCTCGGGTGAGTGCTCGAAGAAGCTCACCGAGGCCCCCAGGTCGTACAGGTACCAGCTGAACCCGCAGTCGTCGAAGTCGATGACGCTGACCGATTCCTGGTATACGAGCAGGTTGGCCAGCCGGGTGTCGGCGTGCACCAGGCCGAAGCGCTCCGGGCCCTGGCCGAACGCAGTCAGCCGCGCGCGGAGCGTATCGTCGAGGCGGGCGAGCACATGGCGTTCGGCGGCGCCGACGCCCAGGCCGTCCTGCCAGCGGCCCCACCGGGCCTCCTCGCCGAACGCCGCGGCGTAGTCCCAGTGAAACCGGGTGAACCACGCCGGCCGGGCCCAGCTACGGGCATGCCGGTGCATCCGCGCGGTGATCTCGCCCAGCTCTTCGAAGTGGCGGCCGGTCAGCTGGCTGCGTACCTCTCCGGCTGGCTCTCCGGCCGGCTCTCCCCCGGGCTCGGTGCCGGGCAGGAACTCGAAGCGCACGCAGTACCGGGTTCTCGGGCCCGGCCCGGTCGCTTCGGGCACGGTCACCACCCGCCGCCCGTCGGCGGCGGGCAGCACCCGCGGCGTGCGCACCCCGGCTTCCGCGCGCAGCGCGTCCATCCAGGCCAGCTCGGAGGCGATCTCCTGCTCCGTGTGGTACCCGAGCCGGTGTACGCGCAGCACTGAGGGCCTGGCTCCGGGGTCGGACACCAGGAAGGTGGCGTTCTCCGAGACGTTGAGCAGCTCGACAGACGCATCGGGGTGGCAGTCGTAGTGGCGCAGCGCCGCCCTGGCGCACGCCGCCACCCGGTCCATGACGTCCCCGCCCGCCGACAGGTCGTGCCTACCGGCGCCCGGTCCGGGGTCTTGGGGCCTATCCACGGCTATTGCTCCCGGCCGGCGGAGGCGGGTTCAGACAGAGGCGGTGCCGCGCAGGCGGGCTAGAGCCTCGGCGAGGATGGCCTCGCCGTCGGAATCGCTGCGGCGCTCCTTCACGTAGGCCAGGTGTGTCTTGTAGGGCTCAACGCGGGGCGGAGCCGGGGGGTCCTGCTCGTTCTGGCCGGCCGGGTTGCCGCACCGGGGGCACTCCCAGGTCTCGGGGACCGCGGCGTCGGTGGCGAAACTGGGCCGGGTCTCGTGCTTGTTGGCGCACCAGAACGACACCCAGACGCGGGGCGCGGACTCGCCGCGCTCGGCCTCTCCCATGGGTCCCGCGCCGACCCTGCTGCCGCGAATGGCGTTGCCACTACTCACAGATCACCCCTTGAAGGCCATAGAGCTGTAAACCCAGAACTTCGGTGCGGGAAGACGTACGGGTTAGCGATTGACCAGCACATTGAGAGCAATGATGTCGACGAACCAGAGAACACCGAAGAAGATGGTGATCCGGTCCAGGTTCCGCTCCACGACGGAGGAGGAGCCCAGGGTTGAGGTCACTCCACCGCCGAAGAGGTCCGACAGGCCGCCGCCCTTGCCCTTGTGCAGCAGGACCAGCAGGACCATCACGAGACTCGTGATGACCAGGATAACGGAAAGCCCGATGATCATCTCTGTTATCCAATTCCTGCCGAGGACCTACGCTGCCAGTTCACGATACCGGCAGATCTGAGCGAACTGCCCGGCATCGAGGCTGGCCCCGCCGACGAGGGCGCCGTCAACGTCCGGCTGTGCCATGATGGGCGCAACGTTGTCGGGCTTGACGGACCCGCCATACAGGATACGCACACTCGTGGCCGTCTCGGCGTCATGAATCTCCGAAATCCGCGATCTAATCGCCGAGGTCATCTCCTGCGCGTCGGCCGGCGTGGCCACCTCACCGGTGCCGATGGCCCAGATGGGCTCGTAAGCGATCACCATCGCGGCCACCGCGTCGGTCGGGATCCCCTTCAGCGACCGGTCCAGCTGACCGGTGCAGTGCGGCACATGTTGGCCCGACTGGCGGATGTCGAGGGACTCGCCCACGCACAGGATCGGCGTCAGTTCGGACCGCAGCGCCGCCTGCACCTTGGCGTTGACCAGTTCGTCGGACTCGTGGTGGAACTGGCGCCGTTCGGAATGCCCGGCCAGCACGTAGTCGCAGCCCAGCTTGGCCAGCATCGGCCCGGACACGTCGCCCGTGTACGCGCCGGAGTCATACGGGGACACGTCCTGCGCGCCGTAGGCGATGCGCAGCTTGTCCCCGTCGATGAGCGTCTGCACGCTGCGCAGCGCGGTGAACGCCGGCAGCACCGCCACCTCGACGAAGTCGTAATCCCGGTCGGTCAGGGTGAACGCGAGCTTCTGGACCAGGGCGATCGCCTCGAGATGGTTCTCGTGCATCTTCCAGTTGCCCGCCATCAGCGGCAGCTTGTTCCCGGCCGCGCGGGACCTAGCGTTCACGAATCGTCCTCCAGCGCTGTCAGGCCAGGCAGGGTCTTTCCTTCAAGGTACTCCAGGCTCGCCCCGCCGCCGGTCGAGATGTGCCCAAACGCGCCTTCGTCGAGGCCGAGCGTGCGGATCGCCGCGGCCGAGTCGCCGCCGCCCACCACGGTCAGCCCGTCCACCCGGCTGATCGCCTCCGCCACGGCGCGGGTGCCGCCGGAAAAGGCGGGGAACTCGAACACGCCGACCGGCCCGTTCCAGAACACCGTCTTGGCGTCGGCCAGCTTCTCCGCGAACAGGGCGCGGGTCCGCGGACCGGCGTCCACGCCTTCCCGGTCGGCCGGGAAGGCGGTCACCGGCACCACCGAATGCTCGGCGTCGGGGGCGAAGTGCGTCGCCGCGACCAGGTCGACGGGCAGCACGAGCTCCACGCCGCGGCGCTTCGCCTCCTCCATCACCGCCTTGACCGCGGGGATCTGATCGGCCTCGAGTACCGAGTTCCCCACCTCATAGCCCTGCGCGGCGAGGAAGGTGTACCCCATGCCGCCGCCGATGAGGATGCGGTCGGCCAGGCCGAGCAGGTTCCCGATCACGGCGAGCTTGTCGGACGGCTTCTTGCCGCCGAGCACCACCACGAACGGGCGCGCGGGATCAGTGGTGAGCTGGCGCAGCACGGCTACCTCCTCCCGCACCAGGTCACCGGCGGCGTGCGGGAGCAGCGCGGGCAGGTCGTAGACGGAGGCGTGCTTGCGGTGGACGGCACCGAACGCGTCGTCCACGTACAGCTCGCCGAAACGGGCCAGCCGCTGCGCGAACGCGGCCCGCTCGGCGTCGTTGCTGGTCTCGGCCGGCTCGAAACGCACGTTCTCCAGCACCGCGACGTCCTCGTCGCCCAGGCTGAACGCGGTCTTGGACGCCGACTCGCCGGCCACGTCGGTGGCGAACGCCACCGGCCGGCCGAGCAGCCCGCCCAGCCGCTCGGCCACCGGCCGCAGCGACGGGCCGCCGGCGGCCCGCTCGGCGAACGACCCGCCCTTCGGCCGGCCGAGGTGCGCGATGATGATCACCCGAGCGCCCCGGTCCGACAGCTTGCTGATCACCGGGAGGCTGGCCCGGATCCGGCCGTCATCGGTGATCTCCCCGGTACCGGTCAGGTCGAGGGGCACGTTCAGGTCCGACCGGAGCAGCACGCGGCGGCCGAGCACCTCGAGGTCGTCGACAGATCGCATTTACCGCAGCCGGGACGCGACGAGGACCGTCAGGTCGACGAGCCGGCTGGAGTAGCCCCACTCGTTGTCGTACCAGCCGATGACCTTGACCTGGTTGCCGAACGTCATGGTGAGCGAGGAGTCGAAGGTGCACGACGCGGGCGAGCCCACGATGTCGGAGGACACGATGGCGTCCTCGGTGTAGTACAGGTAACCCTTGAGCGGCCCCTCGGCGGCGGCGCGGAAGGCGGCGTTCACCTCGTCCTTGGTGGCCGCGCGGGCGAGCTCGACCACCAGGTCGGTCACCGAGCCGTCCGGCACCGGCACGCGCATGGCCATCCCGTCCAGCTTGCCCTTGAGCTCGGGCAGCACCAGCGCGGTCGCCTTCGCCGCCCCGGTCGTGGTCGGGATGATGTTCTGCGCGGCAGCGCGCGCTCGGCGCAGGTCCTTGTGCGGGAAGTCCAGGATGACCTGGTCGTTAGTGTAGGCGTGGATCGTCGTCATCAGGCCCTTGACGATCCCGAAGTTCTCCAGCAGCACCTTGGCCATCGGCGCGACGCAGTTGGTGGTGCAGGAGGCGTTGGACAGGATATGGTGCGCGGCAGGGTCGTACGCGTCGTCGTTGACCCCCATCACGATCGTGATGTCTTCTTCCTTGGCCGGCGCGGAGATGATGACCTTCTTCGCCCCGCCTTCGAGGTGCGCCCGTGCCGCCGGGCCGGTGGTGAAGTGGCCGGTCGACTCGATCACGATGTCCACGCCGAGATCGCGCCACGGCAGGTTGGCCGGGTCGCGCTCGGCCAGGATCTTGATCTCCTTGGCGCCTACCCGGATGATGTCGCCGGATACTGACACCTCGTCCGCCAGGGTGCCGAGCACGGTGTCGTACTTGAGCAGGTGCGCCATGGTGGCGATGTTGCCGAGGTCGTTGGCGGCGACGATCTCGATGCCACGGTCGCCTTCGGCGGAGTTGGCAGCACGCCAGAAGCCACGGCCGATGCGGCCGAAACCATTGATTCCCACGCGAATTGTCACAGTACTAAATCTCCTCGTCGATCCCGCGATCGCCAGCGCTCAGAGACTATCGGACGCCGCCCCCCGAGGATTACCCGGAAGGCGGCCCGCCCATCCCCCCATTGCGCGTGCGGGAGCCTGTCTGGGCCCCTGTGCCGGGCAGGCGTGCACAGACTCCTGAGGTCTAGACCTTATCAAAGACACAAGATCATTTCCTGAACGGGCCTGGATGCGTGCACCCGCACCCGGGAAACAGGCCGCGGCCGCCTCGATGCCGGCCGCGGGCGTTCGTGTAGCAGGTGAGACGCTGGACCATCTAGGAGGGAAGAATGAGGCAGTACCTGCTCAGCGTGTACCACCCCGAGGACGGCACCCTCGAGCCCGAGGCCATCCAGAAGATCAGGGCGGACGTGGCCGCGCTCAACACCGAGCTCCAGCAGTCCGGTGCGTGGGTCTTCGCCGGGGGCCTGTTCCCGTCCAGCACGGCGACCGTAGCCCGCCTCGAAGGCGGCGATGTGATCATCACAGACGGCCCGTTTGCTGAGGGCAAGGAGCATATCGGCGGTATATGGGTGATCAAGGCTCCCGATCTCGATGCCGCGCTGGCATGGGGCCGCAAGGCCACCCGCGCGTGCACCGTCCCGGTCGAGGTCCGGCCGTTCCAGGAAGAGGCCTAGCCCTCGAGGATGGCCGGGTCGTCGAGGACCGGCTGCCAGGCCCGCACCGCCG